>SL_8KL_010_SEDDRAFT_10005124_pt1 | contig 10355 bp, 11 predicted proteins | sample SodLakKL_010_SED_4_FD_11160 | JGI IMG/M metagenome (IMG submission 11160) | reverse complement strand
GGGAACGCTCTTTCAGACATTGAAGGCAAGCCGTTTGAAGACGCGATTGACGCCATCATCGATGAAGCCCTCGCTCTCGGTCTGATCGACCCTGAGGAAAGCACCATACTTTATGATGTCATCAACGCAAACAGCGATCTTGAACAACGACACATGGAACGGCTCGAAACCAAGCTTTCTGAAATCAAAAATGACCGCATGCCCGCCGTCGATATGATGCGCGGCATCGGTGGAAGACCCACAGAAACCGAGCTTGACATCGCACGCGAGTACGACCTCGGCGTCATGCAAGCACGCATGATCGGCAACATCCTCGCCGAGTCGGACGAATACACATTTGAAGATCTCGCTGAAATGAACATGAGGGAACTCATGGAACTTTCCGAGATGATCCCACCACGTTCAGGCAACGGTCCCCATCGACACCCATTCGATGATACCAATGGTGCTCCCCCCATAAATCCACCAAGGGGCCGCCCTTAATACAAAAAAGCGTCGGATTCTATCCGGCGCTTTTTTCTTTGATGCGTTTTTCCGTGTATTCCCAGAGCACGTCGATGTCTTCGGGTTTGAACCCTTTGTCCTCATGTTCATGGGGACGGCTTTTATAATAGTACGGATGCTTGTTTTCCGGGATTTGTCCGTCGATCAAATCGATATACGTCTTGGTCGCCTCATGCGGCTTCAGTCCGGTCTTGGTATAGAGTTTCCATAGAAACGCGAAAAGTTTCGACGTATCCTTGGTGCCGATTTCAGTCGAGACCACACCGGGATGGACCGCGTAGGCGCGAATATTGTCGGCAGTAAACCGTTGATTGAAGCCAAGCGTGAACATCACATTGTAAAGTTTGGTGCGACCATAGGCGCGCAGGATGTGATATTTTTTCGAAACCTCGATGTCGTCTTTGTCAAATTTCGCTTTTTTATGCGCATTGGAGCTGGTCGTTATGATCAGGCCCGAACGTTTCTCAAGCAAATCCTTGAGTTTGAGGCTCATCATCATGGGAACGAGATGATTCACCTGAAACTGCAGTTCGAGATTGTCATCGCTCAAGGTGCGTTTTTTGGGCACAATGGCGGCGTTGTTGACGAGTACGTCGATGCCGCTTTCGTAGTCCTCATGCAAGGAACGGATGAGCGATGCGACGTTTGCAAGCGATTTGAAGTCGCACCGATAAAGATGCAACGTACCGCTCAGTTTCGCGCAGTCTTCCCTCAGGCTGTTGAGTTTGCTTGGGTTTCGCCCGATCGCGATGACGTCATCGCCGCGTTTCACGAGCTCAATCACCAAGGCGCGTCCGATGCCGCTTGTCGCACCGGTGACGATAATGCGTTTCGCGCTCATAGAACCATCAGTCCGAGCAGAATGCCGATCAGAACAATTACGACAATGAACGCGACCTTCCGAATCAATACATACTTCTCAAGCATACGATCTCTCCTTTGTATAAAAAAAGCTTGCATCGCAAGCTTCGAAAAATCAAAAATGGTGCCGCTTGCCGGACTCGAACCAGCAACCTCTTCCTTACCATGGAATTGCTCTACCGATTGGAGCTAAAGCGGCATCTCCATAAAGACCTTAATCATTCTAACATGAAAGTCACAGGAAAAAAAGCCCATTTTGAATAAATTTCAAAACTTTTGTTTGCGGGTCAGACCCAGATATACACTTTTCCGTCTTCTACCGTTGTCTTAAAGGTTTTCGCCTTGGAGGTCGGCATTTTCAAAAACAACAGTTTCGCCTTGTTGAGGACATCGCCTGTACGCACATCGAACGTGGCACCGTGCGCTTTGCACGTTACGGCGTTGCCTTTCAGCGTGCCTCGTGTCAATGACGCCTTCATATGGGGACAGCGATCCTCAATGCAATAGACCTCATCATCGATGAGGACGAGCATATACGGTGTTTTCCCCACTTTGAATCGAATCCTGCCCTGTTCTTCGAGCGCCCGATATTCACAGGCTAGATGTTTATCCATAAGCACCGCTCCTTTTCATCATTATAACACTTTTGAAAGCCCTTTAGAAGTTTCTTGAAAAAATCGTTTTGGGTGGTATAATATATTGTTACACCGATATTGAAAGGAGCCAATCATGTTTACATTGACTATCAACGGAGAGAAAAAAACGTTCAAAGAAAAAGTGAGGCTGCTCGACCTCATCACGGATAAGGAACAACGCTATTACATCGCGCTTGTCAACAACCGGATGCGCGAACTGCATTATATGGTCGACTATGACGCGACCGTCGAGTTCCTCGATTCCACCCATCCCGAGGCCGTCCTTACCTATGAAGCGTCGTTACGCTATCTTTTGGCCATGGCTTTCAGAAAACTTTATCCGGGCTATGATTTCAAATTCAACTATTCCATCTCACGCAGCGTATTTTGTCACATCACCAACCTTGAGAAGGATGCCGACATGCGCGAGATACTTCAGAATCTTAACACCGAGATGGAAAGACTGATCCAAAAGGACCTCCCCATCACACGACTGGAAATGTCCAAGGAAGAGGCCATCAACTTCTATGAAAAACAGGGCTACAAGGACAAAATCGACGTCATCCGCTACCGTCCCGAAGATACGGTCCACTTCTATCAATGCGGCGATTACATCAACTACATGTACTCGCTCATGGTCCCTTCGACCGGCTATCTGAAAGACTTCAACCTGCGTGCCTATCCGCCCGGTTTCCTCATCCAGTATCCACGCGCCGAAGCGAACGGTGAGATGCCAAAGTTCGAGGACGCGCCCATCTACGGCCGCACTTTGCGTGAAGCCAACCGCTGGGCGGAGCGCATCGACGCACAGACAATCGCACGCATCAACCGGCACGCCGAAAAAATGGCCAACGATTTTGTGCAAATCAACGAAAGCCGGCACAACCAGATGCTCGCAGAAATCGGGCATACCGTCAAGAAAAACAAGGAAGATATCCGTCTCATTGCGATTGCGGGTCCCTCTTCAAGCGGAAAAACAACGTTCTCGAACCGCCTTCGCATCGAACTGATGACCCAGGGGTTGAAACCGGTTATGATCTCACTGGATGATTACTATCTGGACCGGGATAAAATCGAGCCGGATGAGAACGGCGAGATAGACCTCGAACACATCAATACGCTTGATATCGACCTGTTCAACCAAAACATGCTCGACCTTATCCAGGGCAAGGAAGTGGACATCCCGATTTTCGATTTCATGGAAAAGAAACGCTCAGGATACAAGAAACTGAGAATTTCTGAGGACAACCCGATCATCATCGAAGGCATTCATGCTCTGAATGAGACACTGACCGAACTGATTCCGCAACACCAGAAATACAAAATTTTCATCTCGCCGCAACTGCAGATCAACATCGACCATCAAAACCCGATCAGCATCACGAACCTCAGACTCTTGCGCCGCATCGTCAGAGACAAGAAATTCCGTAACGCGCCCGCGTCCAAGACCATCAACATGTGGCCCTCGGTCCGACGCGGCGAATTCCGCTGGATCTATCCGCATCAGGAAGGCGCCGATTATATCTTCAACAGCGGACTGGCCTACGAAATGGGCGTCATGAAAAAATACGCGCTCGACACACTGATGGAGATCCCTAGAGAAAGCGAACATTTCATCACTGCGAACCGTCTCATCAAATTCCTGAAATATTTCAAGGACATTGATGACACCCACGTGCCCAACAACTCGCTTCTTCGTGAGTTCATCGGCGGAAGTTGTTTCGACTGACACCTCAAACAAAAAGAAACGTGCCGATCACGTTTCTTTTTTCATTTCCTTGATGCGTCGCATGAATGCTTGACGGTATTGCGGTGAGCTGCGCCGTTTCATATGATAAAGCGATTTGTCCGCCCTTCGGTAGACATCGTCGAAATCATCGTTTTCCTTACGTAGCGCATAACCGACGGACACGCTGATTGAGGTGAAGGGATCATCGCGAACGCCGAGTGAGACAATATCATGTTGCATCGTTTGGAGCACCTTATTGCTCGCGTCATGGACGATGATGAGAAATTCGTCGCCTCCACTTCTTATGAGCATGATGTCGGGATGTCTTTTTTGGAATTCTCTGAGCTTTTTCACGAATTTCAAGATAAGCTGGTCGCCACGGTTATGCCCGAAATGGTCGTTGAAGAGTTTCAAGCCGTCTAGATCGCAAAGCAAAAGCCCGTATGAAGGATGGTTCTCCGCAAGAGTGCGGATATTCTTCTCGAGATAGTTCCGATTGAGCAGTCCTGTCATGATGTCCGTATCCTGAATTTCTTCGAGTTCGTGCACCAGTTTCACGAATTTCGTCTCATCATAGAAAAGGTGCAGCATCCCTTGGACATTGAACTTGTCCAGACGGAAGGTTTTCATTTCGGTGTATAGGTAGGGTCGGTCCTTTGATTTGTCTTTTACCGCATCGATGTCCTCATAAAGATATGCGTGCCTGCTCAAGGAAATAAGAAACGGGTCGAGGTATTCATGGCGTTGGATGGGGAAGCGCTTGAGCAGACCCGGGGAAATCTCCACAATGCGACCGTCATCGGTCGCAAGCACATAATATTCCCGCATGTTGGAAAGAAGGTTCTTCCGTCCCTCCGCACTCAATGCCATCATGAAATTTCGTTTGAAAGCGATATAATATGTGATGAACGAGAAGAACACCACACTCAGATAGGTCGGGTCGACATAAAGGGTCGAGGTGAATATGTGCCACAAGTTGATCGGCAGAATGACGACCAGTGATACGATGAAAAATCCGACGGCATCCTTATGCTTTTTCTTGAACGGGATGTAGCGGTATTTGTAAAGCAGCATGACTATGGCCCAAAACAAAAGCGTATAAGCGACAATCATATGGACGATCATCCCGATGTTGATGTCGGCATAAAACAAGTCACTCAGCGAACTGAACTCCGAAAGGCTCACATCGAGAACAAGTTTGGATTGTGAATTGGTCAGCATGACCAGCAAATGAACCGGAAGATAGATGAGCATGGCCGGCTGAAGCCAACGCGGCGGAGTCATGTTATAAAACTCATATACGGTCCTGAGAAAATAAAACGATGCCAGCAGGACGACCGTGTAGGATGCAAAGTGGACTTGATAGACAAAGGCGGACACGGGCATGAAATATTTGAAGAGCATGAGCAGTGACCATGCAAAAACAAGCACAATGAAGATGCGCAGGTTTTTGTACCGTTCAACGTGCCGGTGCAGGCTCATTTCCACAACCGGGATCATGGAAACAAACGCAACGACGATGAGCAGCATGATCTGTAAATCTCTCATCTCAACACACCACTACTTTCGGAATGCGATCCTTTGTGCGTCCGAACGGGACGCATCATAATAATAATCATCGACGCTCAAGCTTTTTACGGCTTCAGCGTGTTCGACCTGTTCGAGCGCGAGTTTTCGTACCAGTTTCCCTCGCAATTTTTTGGCTTCCATGGCAGGCGCCTTTCGCAGCTTGCCGTTTTTGTTCACAAGAAAATCCACGGTAATCAGTGTCACTTTCTTCTGATCTATGGCGTCGGAGTATTCTTTGGACGCAAGATTCAGCACCGTTTCGCCTTCAAGATGGTCACTGATCAAAGGTTTCCATAAGTTCTTAAGCGGGTTACCTTGCCATTTCACGCCCATGGGAAGGCGGTAGAGGCCAACGCCGTCAAACGGGCGCACAAGGCCATAGAGCCCGCTCATTATGAAAAGATGCTCGTTCAGCCATCGCTTGGCGTCATCAGAAAGGCTTCCGGCGTCAAGATGCTTGAACTGCTGACCGGTGTATGCATACAAAGCCAGGTTCGATTCCTCGAACGACTGGAAACGAAGATGGTTTTCCTCGGCAATCTTCGGGTTGGAATCGTATAACGCTTGCAGGTCCGCTTTCGTCATTGACTTCAATGTCGAAAGCAATGTTTCACGTTTTTTAAAAAGCGGTGTCTGTAGAGGCCGTTTCTCTGTTTCAACCATGGTCTTGGATGGTGATATGACGATTTTCATAAGAAATCTCCTCCCGTTGATGCGACCGGGCGCCAAAATATTTTCATGATATCTTTGAAAGTTACCGCTACTATAGTAACACAAATCGTAAACTTTTCAATAAAAACACCGCCTTTAGCGGTGTTTGTCAAAATGGATCAGGTATTCCCCGTATCCCTCTTCTTCGAGTTTCTCCTTCGGGATGAAACGCAGGGCGGCCGAGTTGATGCAATACCTGAGCCCCCCTTTATCCTTCGGGCCGTCATCAAAGACATGGCCGAGATGCGAGTCCGCGAAATCGCTGCGCACTTCAATGCGGCGCATGCCGTGTGAAAGATCACTGTTTTCTTTCACCTTTCCGAGGGGCGATGTGAACGAAGGCCATCCACACCCCGCATCGTACTGCTCATTCGTCGTGAAAAGTGGTTCGCCGCTCACGATGTCAACATACAGACCTTCTTGGTCATTATCGTGATAAGGGTTGTCAAACGGCATCTCCGTGCCGTTTTCCTGCGTGACGTGATAGGAAAGCGGAGACAGTGTCTTTTTCAAGACATTCTTGGAAGGTTTGAACCAGGTGTTCCTCAGAAACGCGTCCCGTCCGGACCCTTCTTTATACTTGCGGTAATGATACGGATTTTTGCGGTGAAATCCCTGGTGGTCTTCATCGGCGGGATAAAAGACATCCGCTTCAAGAATTTCCGTAACGACGGGTTTATCGAACACCCCGCTCTTATTAAGCTTTCGGCGGGATTTGAGTGCCGCTTTCTTCTGAGCCTTGTCCGTGTAGAAGATGGCGGTCGCATACATGGCGCCGCGATCGGAAAACTGTCCACCCGGATCGGTGGGGTCGATGGATTTCCAAAAAATGTCGAGGAGTTTCTCATACGATATGACATCCGGGTCATACGCTATTTTGACCGCTTCGACATGATCGGTTTCGCCGTGTTTGACTTGGAAATGGGTCGGATGCGCCTTGGTGCCGCCGGTATAGCCCGATACGACGTCTGTAACGCCTGGAACAGAATCGAAAAAGGCTTCCATACACCAAAAACATCCGCCTGCGAATATCGCTTCTTTCATAAAAATCACCACCTGTCCATATTGTAGCATCCTTTGGACAGGTGGTCATTTTCCATGCTTTCAATATTTGGTTTGATCATCTTCGTCGATGATTTCTTCATCGTCGACAAACTCGAAAAACGAGCTACGGAAGCTTTTGGATCCTTTCGTATAAATCCGGATGGTCTGTCCCGGAAAGAAAATCGTGTTGAGAATCGGGATCAAAAGAAACATCAGCCAGCCCGGATGCCAAAAATCTTCAAGCACGAATCCAAGCACGATGTAGCCGAGAGTGATCGCGAGCGTCACAACCTTTTTCGCGTTCAACCGCCCGTTCAACACCATATCGGAAATTGGAATCGCGAAGAACACCACCCATCCCGGGTGCGCAAGATCCAGACCGAAATGGAGCCAAAGAAACACAAGCAAGGCGATCAGGGGCATCATCTGGTTGATGCGCTTGAGATAATTTCGGCTCAAAAGAATCCAGGAAAGGGGAATCAAAAGGAAAAACGTCAGGCCCATGACCCAGGATTCGAGCACAAAGCCGCTAAACAAAAACATCAAAAGACTGATCAGCGGCATGGCCGCCACGATTCGTTCACGCATTGGTAACACTCCTATTCATTGTAATGTTTTGGACCGTTCACCGTCATCAAAAAAGAGGCATCAATGTTTTTTAACGAAGATGCTGTAAGGACTGTTTCGGCGATTGATGAAGCGATAGTTGAGGACACTGAAATGATGGGGGTCAAGCGTCGCCAGATACGGTTCGATCAGTGCCGCCTCCTTAGCCCCTTCCTCATGTCCGGGATAAAACGTGAGCGCCAACAAACCGCCCTCTTTTAGCAACTCAAGGCTTTGTTTCACCGCGTCAAGCGAAGCGGCTTTCGTCGTGGTCAGCGTTTTGTCGCCGCCGGGCAAATACCCGAAATTGAAGACGATCACGGACACACCGCCGGCCACATACACATACATGTTGGCATGTGAATCCTGAATCAGTCGGACATTGTTGCGTCCATGCGTTTCAAGACGCTGACGCGTCGCTTCAAGGGCGCTTTTTTGAACGTCGAACGCAAACACTTCGTCGGCATGCTTTGAAAGCATGAGCGTGTCATGGCCGTTGCCCATTGTTGCGTCGATCGCGATTGACGCAGGATCGAGATGACGATGTATCATAAGATGCACAAAATCGAGAATGTTTTCCATATATATCGCCTCGTCATCATTATAGCATTTTTTTCTGTTAGAAAAAGGTCTTTTTCCTTTCAAAAGCGCTCCACGTATTGCGGAAAATCCCATTAATGGGTATAATGAAGTGTTGACAAGGGGTGATGATATCAAAAAGCGGAGTTTGGAAAATGAAATCATTCTAAAAGCCATTGAGCGAGCCAGAGAAACCATGAACGACGATCAGGGCGGGCCTTTCGGCGCCGCGGTGATCGATGAAGCGGGCCACGTGCTTTCAATCAGTTCGAACTCGGTGCTCGGAGACAAAGACCCGACCGCACATGCGGAGATGAACGCCATTCGTGAGGCCGCCCTGAAAAAAGAAACGCATGATTTGAGCGGATGCATACTGTTCACCACCGCCTACCCATGTGCGATGTGCCTGGGCGCGACCATATGGTCCAACATCAAAACCATCTATTACGGATGCCGTCCCGAAGATGCCGACGCCATCGGTTTCAGAGACAACTTCATCTATGAATTCATCGAGGGTGGGCGCCAGGACGAGTCAATTCTTAAAATCCGAGAGAGAAACCGCGAAGACTGCCTGGAACTGTTTGACGAATACAAACGCAAAAACAAGCAACTATACTAAAGAGTCGGACCAAATCCGACTCTTTTTTGTCTCGTTCTATAATTTTCTTAGGGGTGTCGACATAAAAAAAGTGCACTGGTAAAAGCCAAGCCGTTATAATAAAGGTAACCAACACTCAATCATAAGGAGGCTAATACCAGTGCACTTAAATAGTATCACAGAACTTCTTGAGATTAAAGATTCCAAGCTGAAAATTTTGGACGTTAAAACCGACAAGGCAACCAAAACGATTCATCTCATGCGCGAAAGAGAAAACCATGTCTGCCCGAAGTGCCGTCAGGTGACCAATCGGGTGCATGATTACCGCAACCGCACCATCAAGCATTCCATCCTGAACACCTACAACGTCAATGTCATCTACCGAAGACGGCGATATTTGTGCCCTTCGTGCAATGCCCGATTTCCCGAGCACAACAATTTCGTGGAGAAGCACCACAAGATCAGTCACTACACCAAGCAAGCGATCCTCGATGAATACCAACACAAGCATTCTTTCCACGACATCGCCCGAAAACTGAACATCTCCGCCTCGACCGTGATGCGGTGGAGTGCGCGACATATCAACCCCGGAAGACTTACCCTGCCGGAAGTTCTTTCCATCGATGAGTTCAAAAACCTGAAACAAGGCAAGGGGAAATATGCCTGCCTGCTCGCCAATCCGCTCACGAGGGAGGTCGTCGATGTGTTGGAAGACCGTCGGCTCAGGACCCTTGAAGCCTATTTCGCCACCATTCCGCTTGAGGAGCGCAAACGGGTCAAAGTGGTGAGCACCGATCTATACGAATCGTACCGCCGGCTGGTTAAGCGTGTGTTCCCGTGCGCCAAAGTGGTGGCGGACAAGTTCCACTTCATCCGCCAGCTCTATTGGGGACTCAATAACGTTCGCGTCCGTGTGATGAAAACCGTGCCCAAAGGCAGTGAAGCCTACTACATCCTCAAAAAACACTGGAAAACACTCAACAAATACACCTACGCCCTCTCCTACAAACACTATTACGACTATCGGTTCAAATATCATATCACACCAAGGGAGATCGTCGAGCGTGCCTGCGCAATCCACCCTGATATGAAAAAAGCGATCGAGTTGAAAGACAGCTTTTATGAAGCGCTTCAAGGCCTTTACAAGCATGAAGCCAAACCGTTCTTCGAACAGTTCATCCACAAGCTCAAAGCATCCAAGATCCCCGAATATCAGCACGTCGCCAAAACCTTCACCAACTGGAAGGATGAAATCCTCAACGCCTTTCCGCTCATTGATGAAACCACAGGGGAAATCCTCGACAATCCGCCGACAAATGCGGCTATAGAGGGCATGAACAACAAGATTAAAACCATAAAGCGAATCAGTTTTGGTTACCGGAATTTTGAAAACTTCAGACGTCGTATCATGACATCGTTCAATGGCTTGAAACTTAAAAGTGCATAAGAAAAGCACCATCATTTGAAATGACGGTGCTTAGCGTTTCAACTTACTGACCCCTATCCTTGACAGAGAGTC
>SL_8KL_010_SEDDRAFT_10005123_pt1 | contig 10356 bp, 8 predicted proteins | sample SodLakKL_010_SED_4_FD_11160 | JGI IMG/M metagenome (IMG submission 11160) | reverse complement strand
GAGATATTGATTTGATGATCGCTGCAACCGCCCTACATCTAGATCTCGAAGTTCTGACCGACAATAAAAAACATTTCGAACATATCTCTGGTATAGATGTATATGGTTAAATCCTATTTGAGTATTATTTAGGACTATCATCGTACGTACTTTTTCGCTCCATCTATTTCTTCTTCGATCGAATCGATTCCAACATGGTGTAGAGTTTCATCTTACTTTTTTCCAGTTCATCCATAAATTTATCGAACGAAAAAGCACCTTAGATTATATGATTCTACCATCATTTACGGGCAAATTGGCGTTGATTCCCCGCCCTCGACATTATTTTGTTTTTTAATGCCTGTAAAGTAAGAAGTTTAAAACCTCATATCTTTGTATTCCCTCGTGATATGCATCCTAGGTTGGCTCTTTCTTATCGCTTTTAGAGAGTAATATACCAATAGATATAATCGCCACTACTCCTGGAATCAGGATGATCCACCAAATATCTGTCAATCTAAGTCGGGGTTCAAAAACCCATTTTTCCGTACCATTCTGGCTCAATGCGATAAGTTCCTCACTATGTCCATTGCATCCAACGTATATTGTTCCGTCATTGCCGATCACAGGGGAAAATGGTTCTCTATACCCTATCTCATAGCTCCATTTTATGGTACTATTGGGGTTTATTGCATAAAGCTTCTCATCCTGTGAGCCAACATATATCGTACCATCTTCATCCACAGCAGGAGTTGAGGTTAGTGCGATGTCCCCTGGGGAAACACTCCATTTTAGAGTGCCGTCGGGATTGACTGCGTAAAGTTGATAGGAACTACTAACATATATTGTACCGTCTTCGCTTATAGCAGGGGTAAGAACCCTTTTCCTCGTATGATATCTCCATTTTTCTGTACCATTTGGATTTATCGCAAACAGATACCTTGAGCCGAGATAGATGGTTCCATCGTCGGCTACCACAGGAGAAGTATCGACGTAGCCACCGGTGTCGAAACTCCATTTTTCTGTACCGTTTGGATTTACTGCATATAGATTTTCATCCCAAGATCCTACGTATATACTCCCGTTTTCACCTATAGCAGGTGAAGAGACTATGAAATCATCAGTTTCAAATCGCCACTTTTCCGTCCCCGCTTGTCTATCTGTTTGTTCTGAGTGGACCGCGTAAAGATTATTGTCTCGGGAACCAACATAGATCATCCCCTCTTCACCGATCGTTGGAGAAGAAACAATGCTCCCTTCTGTACTGAATCGCCACTTTTCAACTCCATCAGAGTCTAAGGCATACAGATTATTCTCGGTTGTACCAAAGTATATCGTACCTTCTTCACAGATCATCGGTGAGGAGACCAAAGCACCATCTGTTTCGAATGTCCATTTTTCCGTACCATCAGGATCCAATGCATACAGTTCATTAGGTCCGTTCCCTAAATCTCGAGAACCGATGTATATGTTACCATCTTCACCTATTGCTGGAGTATAAAATACTCTTGACTCACTCAAAAAGTTAAATTGTTCAAAGCCTAACTCTGATGAATACGAAGGGAAATTAGATTGGAGGTATAGATTCTCATCATTTTTCTCTTCATTACTTATCTCACCAGTGATGACAAAAGTCCCACTTATGATTAGTATAAGACTGAGTGTAAAGGCGAACATCTTAGAGATCATAATATCCCTCTAGATTAAGGATTAGTAGAAGGTTTATATAGTAATTTTGAAGATTAATTTGTAACTCTTAGCTAAAACTATTATCATTTTATAATCGATGTCAAGCTGCTACATTGAAGGAGTAATAATAAGATTTTGTATTACCGGATCGTCTGTTTTCAGAAAAGGATTTACTGAGTTCTGATTATTCGACACTAAAATCTCAAAGTTCTATTAAGATGCTCAACCCTATGAATTTAGAGAAAGTTTAGAATACCCAATATTATATAATTCTACTTTATTTACGGGCAGATAGGCGTTAGCTCCACGACATCATTTTGTTTGTATATATCTCACTAGAAATATGCTTTAATTTTTTCAGCTAATTTTTCAGGCTTGATGTTAGAATATGGCTCACCTAAAAGTTTCGGCATCGCAAATTCATCCGCTCTATAAAACTTATCCAAATTCGTTCTTGTTATGATGTCCACTAAGGTGGAAAACTTCTGTGTTTTCCTATATGGAGGAATAAAGATGGAAAAGTTGAACGAATTACGCCCCATTTCGCTGTAAGCCTGTAAAACATTGATGATGCCTTCTGAAAAGTTCATTATATCTTCATCGTCAAAATCAAGAAAGTCTTTTGGATTAATTCCTTTTACATGATCGAAACCCCTTGGAGCGAAGGCTGAAATCCATTCAGTTCCACCTGTTTTTCCGATATATCTTTTCCCGTCTCGCTCTTCTTCTAAAAGATCGTGCCAGTAGCAATTTTCTGTGTGATAAAAGTATTCTTCAGCGTTGGTTATCAATCTTCTCTGGTGATCCATCATCTTTTCAGATATAAGCAACTGCATGTGAGGGTGAACAATACTGCTGCCAGCTGGCTTAAGATAATTCATTATAACCGCTGGAAGCTTGTTCTCTTCAATACCTTCAACCTTCTCTAAATATTCCATCACAAGTTTTAGCCCGTTAGCAAAATGTTTCTTTTCGAATTCTTCTAGAGATAGGTAATGATTTTTGGTTAGCCTGATGACCATAGAATATTCAGAATATGGAGTTACATTAGCTAATAGTACAGCTTCCCCATTTTCCAAAATTTCTCCTGAAAGGATTCTCGTATCTCTAGCTCCTACTTCTTCTATATTCTCTGGGCAAAAAGGACAGAAACCTTTCTTTTCAACATCGCTCATATCACCTTGCATGTTTTGCTCTAATGGCTTATCGAGGATCCGAGATGTTTTACCCGTAAGGGGATCGGTTCTAATCTCTATCTCTCTCTCCTTCACTTCTTCCTCAGAAGGGACAGAAAATCTCGCCATATCAGTTTCTTTACGGAATTCTATCATCGTTTAAACAGTATTATTGATGATTTAAAGATTTTTTCAAAACAGTTATTCTCTGTCCATCAACACATCCATGAAATCGACCAAGTGTTTAGCTAAGGAAGGATCGTTAGTATAACCACAGGTTTCAAAACCAGGAGAGGTGAGGAGTGCTCTTTTACCATCGCTTATTAGCTCAGTAGCTATAAGTCGCTCTTTCCTTTTGACATCAGCGTTCTCATATACCCTTTCTCGTGGAGTGGTAATCACGGTGATCTCTACATCTCTTTTATCAGCAGATTCAAGTTCTTTTCTAAATCTATCTAATATGACAGAGAAATTTGGAGAAGATAGTATTATCTTCTCATCTGTCCTGTTTATCATCTCGCCTATTTTGTCTAATACCTTTTCTTTTCCGTTGATGGTGTAAACGAGTTGAGGTTCACCCTTTTCTGTAAGGACCTCTGAGAGCGTATTCAATCTGCCGAAAACATCGTCGAGTTCTCGGGAAAGTCTACTTTTAAGCTCTAGCGGATCAGCAGGTTTGAAAACTCTAGGTCTTCCTTCACTCACAACCACGTACCCCATATCATGTAGTGAATCTAGTGATTTGTAAACTGAAGTTCGTGGAAGATCGGCTGAAGAAGCTATTGTTTCGGCATCCGCTACACCGTGTGCTACCAACGCAGTGTATGTTCTAGCCTCGTATTTGGTGAGGCCAAACTTTTGTAATCCCTTGCTAATCAATTCATATTCTTCTTCTAATTCGTCCATCTCAAAATTATTTTCTTCCATTATTAGCGATATGCGCTACAAAATATTTAATAGTTCCCGTTCCAACTATTCGATTGATAATATGGTGATTCGAGAAACCTCTCTTGAGAGAGGTCTACCTAAAAAGACTGCATCGATATGCCCTGAATGTAAAGAGGTCATCTCAGCGGATATCGTTGAAGAGGAAGGGAAGGTCGTGATGAAAAAGGAGTGTGAAGAGCACGGTTATTTTGAGAGTGTGTACTGGTCGGATGTTGATATGTACAGGGAGGCGGAAAAATGGGCTGTAGACGGAGTTGGAGTTGACAATCCAGCTATAGAAGGTTCTACAAGATGTCCTGACAGCTGTGGCTTATGCGATATTCATAAGAGTCACACATGCTTAGCTAACGTAGACCTGACCAACAGGTGCAACCTAAACTGTCCCATATGTTTTGCCAATGCAAATCAGCAAGGCTATGTTTATCAGCCCTCCTTCGATCAGATAGTTGACATGCTTAAGACTTTGAGGGAAGAAAAACCTGTACCCGCTACTGCGGTACAGTTCTCAGGAGGAGAACCGACTGTACACCCAGATTTCTTCAAGGTTATCAGAAAAGCTTCGGATATGGGGTTTTCACAGATACAGATCGCAACTAACGGTATAAAACTTGCAAAGGACGAGAACTTTGCGAAGAAATGTGTTAAGGCGGGCCTGCATACCGTTTATCTCCAGTTCGATGGGCTGAAAAAGGAAAATTACATACAGGCTAGAGGTAAAGATCTTCGAGCGGTGAAAAAAAAGGCAATAGAGAACTGCAGGAAAACAGAACCTAGGCCCTTAGCTACTGTTTTAGTGCCGACCATCGTTAAAACAATAAACGACGATCAGGTCGGAGATATATTGGATTTTGCAATCAAGAATAGAGACGTAGTGCTCGGAGTGAATTACCAACCCGTAGCTTTTACCGGGCGCATCTCTAAAGAAGAAAGAGAAAAACAGCGGTATACTTTACCTGATCTAGCTATAGACCTACAGGAACAAACTGGCTATCTATCAAAGGAAGATTTTTACCCCGTACCCTTCGTAACTCCAATAACAAAATTGGTCTCGGTGATCAAAGACGAACCGCAGATAGCATTCACTTCGCATCCACACTGTGGTACAGCTTCTTATCTGGTGATCGGTGATAATGGAGAAATCAGACCGATAACTGACTTTTTAGATGTCGAGGGATTGATGGAAGGGATGAAAGAAAAGGCCGAGGAATGGGATTCGTTCATGAGGAAGGCAGCGATAAAGGTGGGCAGCAAATTGAAGAGTGATGAGGGTAAACGCAAAAGCATGGTCAAGAACTTCAAGAAGCACTTTGGAGATTATCTTAAAGATGAAGAGCTTCCTGGCGGTGTAACGATTCCACAGATAATGGAAGATATAATGTCTAAGGGAGATAAAAAGGCGGTCGGCAAATTCGCCTGGCAGACGATGTTCGTCGGTGGTATGCACTTCCAGGACGATTACAACTACGATCTGGAGAGACTCAAAAGATGCGTGATACACTACGCGACTCCAGACGGAAGGATCATACCTTTCTGTGCTTACAATGGAGGACCCACATATAGAGAAGAAGTGGAAAAGAAATTTTCTGTTCCTCTTGAAGAGTGGAGGAATGAAAAATGAGTTTGGATATCAATCATGATAGGTGCATGCACTGCGGCGCCTGTGTAGGAAGCTGTCCTCAGAACAGTCTATTCTTGAGAGAGTTGATCTTAGAGGTGGATGATAGCTGCATTGAGTGCGGGATCTGTGTTAGAGCATGCCCGATTGACGCTCTAGAGTTGAGAGGTGATTGAAGTGGATCCAAAGGAAGGTGACGTGTTAAAATGTGACGTTTTAGTGGTCGGTGGAGGACCTCTCGGTAATACAGCGGCACGTTTCGCGGCAAAGAACTGCTCGGGTAAAGTCATGGTGATTGAAAAGAGACAGGAGATAGGCTCTCCGGTCAGGTGTGGGGAGGGTATTTCATTGTCTTGGCTCGATGAACTTGATATAAAGAAAATCGATCATTTCATAAACAAAAAGGTATTGGGCGCTAAACTCTACTCTCCCAGCGGTTATCAAATGACCATCGGCAAGGAGATAGCAGGTGATGAAGTCGGTGCAGTGATCGAAAGGGATACTTTCGATAAAGAGATGGCCGTTCTAGCGGGCAGAGAAGGGGCCGATTTTATGTTGAAGACTTCCGCCGTAGACGTGATAGAGGAAGACGGAAAGGTGAAGGGAGTAAAAGCTAGAAGGATGGGCAACAACTTTGAAATCCGTGCTGATTTGGTTATAGGCGCTGACGGATTCGAATCGCAGATAGGACGATGGGCAGGTCTTTACGGGACTCTACCTCCTAAAGATATAATGAGCTGTTTCCAGTACAGAATGACAAATATAGATTTTGATCCTGAATACACTCACTTTTATTTGGGAAGCGACGCACCTGGAGGGTACGTTTGGATATTCCCTAAAAGTGAGGACTCAGCAAACGTCGGTCTCGGTATTCAACTTTGCCAATTGGACGGAAGCAAGTCACCAAAAGAATATCTAGATGACTTTATCGAGAAACACGACTGGTTGAATCAGGGACAGGAAGTAGACATGGTCTCGGGAGGAGTTTCAGTAAGTGCGCCTCCGGAGAAGGTCACTAAAGATGGACTTATGCTGGTTGGAGATGCTTCTCGGGTCGTAGATCCGATCACAGGAGGGGGAATCGCAAACGGCATTAAACAGGCTAGGATGGCTGGAGAGATAGCTGCCGAGGCTGTTGAGGAAAACGATACCTCTGAAGATTTTCTCCAGAGATACGAAAAACGTTGGAGGAAGAGACTCGAAGACAAGCTCTGGCGGAACTACATGGCCAAAGAAAAGGCTGTAGAACTGGACGACGATGAGTTCGATATGATAATCGATGCTCTTTCAGAAGAGAAGATAGAGGAAATGAGTACGGAGGCGATCTTGAACGCTGTCGGCGAGAAATATCCTGAGCTAGTAGAATCCTTTGAAGATATGTTATAATACGGGGATTCAGACAGAAATCTCTTCTTATTCTTTTGGTTATGATATGATGAACCGCGGTATGGTTGAGATAAAAGAGGTGCTAGAGCGAGAACTTGGTCTTAAAGGAATTGAGATGCTCGAGGACTTTTTAGGAGATGATAAAGAAGAACTGAGTGAAGGTAAGGTCAAGGAACTAGAAGACCATGTTTTTGAAAAGGTTAGAGGAGAAAAAGGAATCGATAAGGCTGAAGAAGTGGTGGATAGGATAAAAAAGATCAGGTTGTCCTATCAGCTAAAAAAATTGAAGCAAGGAAACAAAAGTAGGATCCACTACAAGAAGATGTACGAAGTATTGAAGGAACTTGGTAACGTCAGTCTCAATCTGAATCAGTTAGAGGAAGCTGAAAATTATTTTAGCGAGATGCATCAAGTTAGCGAAGAATTTGGTAAAAAAGAGATGATCATCGATTCTTTAAAATCGAATGCAGAACTGTATCTTGTTTTGAATGATTTAGGAAAAGTTGAAAAAAATGCTAGAAGGATGATAGAACTGGCTGGAGAATTAGGAAACAGGGTTATGGAAGGTGAGGGGATAAAATTAGCAGGAATAGTGTCCTGGCGTAAAGGCGATCATAAGGAAGGGATGAATTATCTAAATGATTCTCTAAAAATATTTGAAGAGAGAGGACTCAAAGAAAAGATCGCGAGTGTCTATAGAGAATTGGGGGACCTGCACGTTAATATGGAAGATTACGAAAAAGGTTTAGAATATTACAATAAAGCGGCTGAGGCTTTCGGCAAGTCTGAGATGTTCTATGAGAGAGTTAATATGTTACTAGAAATAGGGATGATAAAGTCTGAAAGGGGTGAAGATGAAGCGGTCGAGTATCTAGAATTGGCGAAAGAAGAATCTTTGGAGAACTCTTTTTTCGACTTTGCTGCCTGGAGCTCTTTGAATCTTGGAGAGATATATCTAGAAGAGGGTAGGTTTAAAAAAGCCGAAAAGATGTCTAGAAGTGCTTTAAAGCTGTTCCAAAGAGTTGGAGATAAACACGGTGAAGGAGGGGCTAAACTCACTTTAGGTAGATCTATAGCGGGTAAAAACGAACTTTCAGAAGCGGAAAAAATTTTGAAAGAAGCTTTGAGTACCTTCAGAAAGTTAGAATTACCAGAATCTGAAGCAGAAACACGCTTTAGATTAGCTGAAGTTCAAAAAGAAAAAGGTGAAAGTGATCTAGCGGAGAAAAATCTCGAGGAAGCGGTGAAAATCTATGACAGCCTTGATATGATAGAGATGAAAGAGGAAATAGAGAAAAAATTGGCTGATTTGACCAAATAGTTGAAATAGGAAAAGGAAAATTCTATCACGGTATCATGGTTAAACCATCAGGTTTCCTAAACGAACATTTAAATGAAAAGGTAGAACTGCTCCTCAAAGATGGAAGTACTATTGAGGGGAAGTTGATAGGTTATGACGATCATATGAATCTGGTCCTAGAAGATTCCGAAGAGAAAAAAGAAGATAAACATAGAAGGATAGGAACTATCGTTTTACGAGGTAACAACGTAGTTACTATCAATCCAGTATGAAGGATTAAAAAAAAGAGTATCTATCTTATCAATACTAGTCATCCTGAAATTCTTCGATCTCTTCTTCTGAGGGCTGTTCTTCGTATTCTTCTAGATATTCTGCTTGTATCTCTTCTGTTATATAGACGTCTTTTCCGGCCTTCATTATCTCGTTTCCGTTTTCTATAGCACTCTTAGCATCCACTTTCAATATTACTGGACTATCGGTCCTAACCGCACCGGCTTCTACTGCGGACTCGTAGGTACCGCTGAGATGCACATATGTTCTGTCCGACGGTCTCAAGCCGCTTTCCAATAGGAGTTCGCTTTCTTTTTCAGTGGTCGGCGCAAAGAGGATATCGGGTATATCTTCGGCTGGAAGATCAAGATCGACTTCGATAGAATGTCCGTAGGTCGCTCTGATCTGACCGTCTTTGCACTCATATCTGTTCTTTTCATCCGTTGCTGCAAGTGCTCTCACGTGATACCTTCTCAACCAATGGAAACTTTTCTGTCTGTTTCGAAGTACCTTGACGAAATGTTCGAGGCTGATCCATCCTCTTTCATCCATCTCTAGGCCGTACTTGTCGGGAAAATGACGAAGGACACCAGCAGTCGTTTTACCTAAGTTTTCGCCTTCCTCATCGCTCATTATGAATTTTCCTCTCTCACCACATTCTGGGCACTCCTCATTACGATAATAACCGTGTTCCTCGCACTCCCTTATCATACTATCAACCTGTTCTAAAGAGGATACGATAATAAATCTTTTGCTGTCTCTCTTTTTTCTTCTCACAATAAATTTTATTATTAGTCCGGTTCCTTAGAATGATGATTACATATGTCAGAAAAAACTTCACGTTTAAAAGGTTTTCATAAAAAAGATTTGGAGGAGAGAGTAAAACTGATCAAAGAGAACACTGATGCAGATGAATCTCTCGATCATCTAGTTGGTAAGGGTCTTTCCAATGAGAAAGCGGATCAGATGATAGAGAATGTTATTGGGACTTATGAATTACCGGTGGGAATTGCTACCAATTTTAGGATCAATGGTGAAGATTTTCTTGTTCCTATGGTTATCGAGGAGTCTTCTGTAGTTGCTGCGGCTTCTTACGGAGCAAAGCTGGCTCGTGGGAGCGGTGGTTTTCACGCCAAAGCTACTGAGCCGGTGATGATAAGTCAGATCCAAGTTACTGGGCTTTCTGATGCTAATGCTGCCAAGATGAAGGTGCTGGAGAAAAAAGATGAATTGATGGAGCTTGCGGATGAGCAAGATCCTGTTCTCGTTGAGCACGGCGGCGGTGTAGAAGATGTTAGATGCAGAGTTTTAGAGAGTCGCTTCGGAGATTATCTAGTGGTGCATCTTCTGGTAAACTGTCAAGATGCTATGGGAGCTAACGCAGTGAATACGATGGCGGAAGCTGTCGCGCCTCGTATTGAAGAATTAACAGGTGGGGATGTCTACCTGAGGATACTATCCAATCTTGCTGATCAAAGATTGGCAAGGGCTAGAGCAGTATGGGACAAAGAAAAGATAGGTAGAGATACGGTTGAAGGTGTGATTCAGGCTTATGAGTTTGCTCGGGTTGATCCTTACAGGTGTGCCACTCACAACAAAGGAGTGATGAACGGAGTTTCTGCGGTGGTATTAGCTACAGGAAATGATACCAGAGCTGTAGAAGCGGGAGCTCACTCTTATGCTGCTTCCGGGGGCGGATACTCTCCACTTACCGTGTGGGAGAAAACAGAAGAGGGGAATCTTGCCGGAAGTATAGAGATTCCCGTACCTGTTGGGATAGTCGGTGGAGCTACTTCATCACACCCTGGAGCTCAAGCTAACTTGGAGATATTAGGTTTAGAAAGTGCTGAAGAATTGGGGGAAGTATTGGCTTCAGTAGGGCTTGCTCAGAATTTCGCTGCCTTGAGGGCACTAGCTTCAGAAGGAATACAAAAAGGACATATGAGATTGCACGCAAAAAACGTGGCGGTTCAAGCTGGTGCTGAAGAAGATGA
>SL_8KL_010_SEDDRAFT_10005122_pt1 | contig 10356 bp, 12 predicted proteins | sample SodLakKL_010_SED_4_FD_11160 | JGI IMG/M metagenome (IMG submission 11160) | reverse complement strand
CTATAAAATTTTAAGTAAATTATAGCATAAATTGAAAAAAAAGAAAAGTGTTTGACGAGTTTATTCTTTCCCGGCCATCTTTTTCGCGATCTTTGCCACATGTTTTCCTTGGAATCTCGCGCCTTCGAGTTCGTTATCTGTCGGCGTTCTTTCACCAGAAGGTCCCGCTATAGTCGACGCGCCGTAAGGACTACCTCCCGTGACCTCCCCGATCTCGAATTGGCCTTCGAAGCTGTAGGGCAGACCGACTATCACCATACCGAGGTGCAGTAAAGTCGGATGAAAGCTCAATATCGTGGATTCCTGCCCGCCGTGCTGTGTAGCCGTTGATGTGAAAACGCTTCCGACCACGCCTATAAGATCGCCGTTCTGCCAAAGCTCGCCTGTCTGATCTAGGAAATTTCTCATCTGTCCCGTCATGTTGCCGTACCGTGTGGGAGAACCGAAGATGATCGCATCCCTGCCCTTCAAATCTTCTACATCAGCAACTGGAACGTCTTTGAACTGCTCCTGGGCCTCTTTAGCTCCTATCTCTTCTAGTGTCTCTTCAGGGATGGTCTCCTCTACCCTCATCAATTCGACTTCAGCTTTTTCAACTTCTTCAGCCCCTTCAACAACAGCCTTCGCCATCTCGTAAGTGTGACCGTACATCGAATAAAAAATGACCAATATGTTCATGTTTTCCACCCTTCTATAATATCCTTTTTTCGCTTAATATAATCTTCCCTTTTACTTTGCTTTAGTTAGATTTACTAAGCACAAAGATTTATACCTATAAAATACGATACTTGCGCTTGAAAAGGTGGAAAAAAATGGTCAAGGTTGTTATAGATCAGGACGCTTGTATCGCCTGTGGACAGTGCTATGCGCTATGTCCTGAGGTGTTCCAAGATGACGGAACCGGAACGGCAGAATTGGTGGAAGATTTTCAGGGAGATGAAGTCTTTGAAGGAAAAGTCTCTAGTGATATAGACTGCACCACGGATGCCGAGGATGCATGTCCGGTCGATGCTATAGAAGTAGGTTAAACCTACCTTGCATGACGGGTTAGAACTCCTTTTTACTCTTTCTTTTTTGACGGTGAGAAGTCAAAAGCCTTGTAGAAACTAATACCTTCAAGATAACTTTCTCAACTTTCTCAAGTATTCTTTATTTTCTCGCTTGATCTGGTAGAACAGATACTGGAGGTAAAAAGTCGCTCCGCCATAAAAGAACTGGCCTTTAGCTAGATGTTTAAGACCTTTTTTAATAGAATAATATTCTTCATAGCAACCTATTACACCCTCCTCTAGTTCATAAGGACTCATATTCTTAGGATAGAAAACGGTGTGAAGATTGTCGTAAAGATTCCAATCATCCGTAAAAATCCTGTCTTGTTCAGATAATTTTTTTCTCAAATCTGTTCCGGGGTAGGGTGTCAGTGGAAAAAAGGCGGGAAATTCGATCTCGGTCTCTTTACAAAATTCTAGAGTATCTTGAAAAACTTCCTTGCCATCGTATTCAGAGCCGAATACGAACGACCCTTCTATCTTGATCCCGTGGTCCCTTATCGTATCTATATGTTCCTTCATCTTGGTTACAGGATATCTCTTGCCTGGAGAGTAAGAGTTCTGTACTTTTTTGTTGATAGATTCTAACCCGATGGTAAAATTGAAATCCGAGGCTTTAGAACACAGCTTCAAGAACTCTTCGTCTTGAGCTACGTCAAGGCTCACACTAACCCAAGTTCTTTTAGGAGAAATATCATGTTCTATCATCGATTTTACTAGATCCCTTGCTCTTTCTTTATCAGCACGGAAATTCGGCTCGTCAAAACAGAGAGTTTTAGGAGTCTTTATCTTTTTCAGATGATCTATTACTTTTTGGTTAGAAACGGTCCTTATGTTTTTTCCGAACATCTTTGTCAAGGAGCAGAATTTACAGCTATAGGGGCACCCTCTAGAAGCACTGATCGAGACCCTATCCAATTGTCCATTCACTCCTTCGATCAATCCATAATCGGGTAAAGGAATCGAATCAAGGTCCATCACCGGTTCACCTTGTATCAAGTCTTTCTCGTATCTTCCCTCTAAAATGTCTAGTATAACTTTGTCGCCCTCACCTTTGACCACTTTATCGCAGTGATTCAAACTTTCCTCAGGTCGAAAAGAAGGATGAAGACCACCCATGACTACCGTAGTATCTTTCTTTTGGAAACGGTCAGCGATCTCGTATCCTCTCTTAGCGGTGGCGCTCATACAACTTAGAAGGAGAAAGTCCGGATCTAAATCCTCATAATCGGGTTTATTTATCAGTTCATCATAGAATTTTACTTCGTAGTCTTCTTTATCGATTATAGTCGCCAAAGTAAGAAGTCCAGTTAAAGGAGTTTTTATCGGATTTATATCCGCTCCCCCCTTCGCTTTTGTTCTAGGGGCTATCAAAACCACCTTCTCTCCCGCCATATTATTAATTAATTGTTTAACACCGTTATAATTCTTAGGTATTTTGTTTCTGACCGTCTTGTAAAATATATGCTCGGCAAAAAATCAAAAGAGATCTGGTAGATCAAGCTATTTATGTCATCTTATCCGGTCTAGTTTCTGAGAGTATTTTCCCAGCTCATCGATATGCTCTTGTTCTTCCTGAATAAGTTGGGAAAGTATTTCGAAAAATTCATCAGCATCGTCAATCTCTCCAACCTCTCCACCTCTCACTATAATGAAAAATCTTCCCACACATCCACGAATCTTTCTACTACATCATCGGGAGGGTCGTACTCCATAAGTAGATGTGAGATGTGTTTTTCATCTACGATCTTATAGATGCCTTCGATCTCTTTCAAAACATTTTTTTCTTTTAATTTTTTAAGATGGTAGGATAGTGTAGAAGGTGGTATGTCCAATCCTTCGCTTATCTCACTGTGCTTTGCCTTCCCTCCATGGTTCAACAAATAAAGCACTATGGCCAACGGTTTTTCCTTCCTCAACAATCCTAATAACCTTTTATCTCTACTATCCAACCGTTCTCCATCATACTCTTCTGGATAATACCTCTTATAACCTTCTTCATCGACTTTATTCACCATCTCCATCTCTTCAAGTTTTTGAAGATGATACTTAACTAGATTCAGATTGAGTTCTGTTTTTCTCTGGATGGCTTTCATATTTAGACCGGGATACTCCTTCACGACGTTGAAAATCCTTTTTCTACTATCTAAATCTAGCTCAGGTTCTTCCATTTATCTACCTCTTTAATGTAGTGAAATAGAACAATATCAATATGATATTATCAAGGACCAGCACGGGGAGCCAGAAATCAAAGTCTATTTCGATGGGATGGATGTAGGAATTATAAGAAAGCCATATCCCTTTTATGAAGAAAGATAAAAAAGCCAAAGTGATAAATAGAAATTTGCTGTTCTTGGTCCGTTCGTACCCGAGTAGAGATATTATCGTCAGAGCTAGTGAAAGTACTGTCATCACTCCTAGAGTTGCATTATAGGCTAATTGCACGTATGTCATCTTGATTACCAAAATATAAGAAGAAAAAAAGAAATTTAAATGTTTTTAGTTCTCTTTCTTTGCGATCCATACGCTAGCCAAGACTATCACCGATGTTAGAAGAACCACTGGAAGATAGTACTGGATATCTAGCAAAGGTCTGAGCCCTGTCTCTTCCCTGGCTATTTCTATGGTGTGAGTTGAAAAGTGCGGGACCGTAACCAGGAGTTCTATCTTTTCAGAACCCATGCTAACTAAATACTCTGCCTCGTCAGATGATTCTACTAGATCATCATAATCTTCGGCCATCTCTATCTCTTTATCATCGAACCTCACTTCCAACTCTTCAAGCGCGTCTATTTCCAGTACCTCGTTGTATATCCTTATGGAAACTATCTTTCCGTCATCTTCTAAAGAGTCAGAGGAAACCATCACTCGAACCCTGTTGTTTTCCCGAACTCGGGTCATCATCTGCATGTCAGCGTAGCTTACCGCGGTCTCTGAAATACCGTACCTATCTCTATCCACTATAACCTGGCCTCCTATTTCACCATGAGATATTCCCTCAGAAATGTTCTGTTCCATCATTCGTTCTCTATCCCTCTCTCTTTCATGTGCCCCTGAGCCTGTCATCCTGAACACGAAGAATATCTCCTCTTCGAAGGTGTAGTTGACAAATCCATCACTTACATTCACATCCAAAGACTCGTTCCAACCTCCTTCTCCTCGAGAGATTGATAGGAGTTTAGCCGTGTGATTCTCATAAGATAGATTCAGATTTGGACCATCACGTCCATCGAATTCAAGATCACCTAGCTCGAAACTTACTTTACCAGAATCATTTTCTTCGTCATCTCTATCGGTCTCGGCATCGATCTTCATCAAAGCCGGCGCTACATCATGTATTCTGATCTCCGCATTATCTCCTTCGATCTCATATCGAGGGCCCCGTGTTTCTGTTTCCTCCACGTTCATGTTTTGAACAACTACGCTCTCGAATATTAACAAATCAGTGTTGTTGGTATGAAGAGTGTAATTACTTATCCCGTTTTCCAGCAGATCAAAAGATGTAAAATATCCCTGAGTTCCGTTCCAAGATCTCCCTACACCTCTTTCTCTTCTCGGCCCCCGAGGAGGCTCGACTTCTTTTTCGTTCATTCCTGGACTGGAAGATTGCGGTCCATTTTTCTCACTAAAGGCCAATGTAGTAGCTGAAGTGAGTAGGAAAATCGACATCAGACCTACCCCCAATATCAGCAATCTATTCTTTTTCATCCTATCAATGTATTACTTGTCCTTGTTCGCTTATAAAGTTTATTTCACTATTTTCGAACAAAGACTGAAATAAATGAATAGTTAATCTATCTCAGTAAATGTTTTAAGTCGACTCTACATGGCCCCTAGCAATATCAGATATGAGCGGAAAGAATAAAACAAAGGATATCTATTACGGCTGGTTCATCGTCCTGGCGACTTTCATAGCTCTGATGGTATTGAGTATACGGAATTACAGTTTCGGAGTCTTCATAGACCCTTTGACCGAAGATTTCGGTTGGGATAGAGCTCCATTGACTCTAGTATTTTCTATCTCCCTGATTGTTTCATCCTTATTCGGCATAGTCTCTGGAAGGTTGAGCGATAAGTACGGTGTAAAAAAACTGATGGGTATTGGCACTATACTTCTATCTGCAGGATTCCTTTTGAGTAGTCAGATACAACATATTTATCATCTATATCTGAGTTTCTTTCTGATCGGGATCGCGGGGAGCGCGATATACATCCCAGCGACTACGACAGTAACAAGATGGTTCGATGAAAAAAGAGGTTTAGCAATTGGCATATCTGTAGCGGCTATAGCCATAGGGATGGCAGGGTTCCCGCCTCTACTCGAAAGGTCGATATACGCTTTCGGATGGAGATCAACGTTCATCCTCATAGGCATTTTGGCTCTATCAGCCCTATCTTTTTCTACTATCTTGATGAAACGGTCGCCACCAAGTAGTGAAGATGAAGAAAAAAGGATCGATGATGAGAGTTATACTTTAAAAGAAGCTTTGATGACTCGATACTTCTGGATAATCTACTTCATGTTTTTGATGGCTCAATTTTCTGCTTTAACGATCACTGTCCATATAGTCCCTTACTCAACCGATATAGGTTTACCGAGTTTTTATGCAGCGGCGACATTGACCGCCGTCGGACTGGCCAACATCCTCGGTAGAGTGCTCGGAGGCTGGACGTCCGATAGATTGGGCGTCATAAAAGGTGTATCTATATTTTTTGTTTTCCAGGCTTTAGCTATATTCGCTCTCCCATTATTCAGCGGTTTGTTAGCCATCTATTCCGTCTCAGTGTTATTCGGACTTTCGTACGGTGGATGGGTGATGATCTATCCAGTGATCACGAGCCGTCTTTTTGGGACTAAAAATTCAGGCGCTATTTTAGGAGCTTTAGGTACTGTGGCAGGTATAGGTGGAGCGGTCGGTCCATACGTAGCTGGATTTATCTATGATGTTACTGGATTGTATGATCTAGCCTTTCTGATAAGTGGTTCATTGATGTTAGCTGCTTTCGGACTTTCACTGCTGTTCATCTGGACCTACGATGAATAGAAAACTTAAGTAGAAAGGTTTTTGATTTATTTGGAAGAGGGATCCTCGATCAATTTCCAGCCTCTTCCATCTTTCTTTCAGCGTATCTGTTCGCGGCTTCCAAAGGAGTGATATCGTTCTTTCTAGCTTCCTCGAACATCTGATACAGTCTATCTTCTATACCTCTAGCGTCCTCTTTCGCATCTTCTAAGGTATTTCCCTCTTTTTCGTTGTAGACCGCTAGGAGACCGCCGGCATTTATTACGTAGTCTGGAGCATATAGTATCCCAGCTTCTTTCAGAGCTTCTGCATGCCTTTCTTCCTCAAGTTGATTGTTCGCACCTCCAGCAACGATATCACACTTCAATTCCTCTATAGTTTCGTCGTTGATGATACCGCCTAACGCGCATGGTGCGAATACATCACACTCTTCGCTGTATACATCCTCAGGGTCTATAGGTTCTAAACCTTTCTTTTCCATCTTTTTTACCGAGTCTTCGTCGATATCTGTACCTTTAACGTGAGCTCCATCTTCTAAAAGATACTCTGTTAGATAACTACCGACTTTACCAAGGCCTTGGACTAAAATTGTCGTATCTTCAAGGTCTTCAGGGTCATAGTCTTCATGTTCTTTAAGGGCAGCTTTGATGCCGTGATAAACACCTTTTGCGGTGATAGGAGAAGGATCACCTAGACCAGCTTCAAGGCCTACTACGTGATCGGTCTGTTCAGCTACTATAGCCATATCATCGGTAACCGTGTTTACGTCCTCTGCGGTGATATATCTTCCATCTAATGCATCAACAGCCTTACCATATTCTTCAAACCATTCTTCTGTTTTCTTTTCTGGATCTGCCATTATCACAGCTTTGCCCCCACCCAATGGAAGATCGGCAGCTGCCGCTTTGTAGGCCATGCCTTTCGAAAGGCGTTTGACGTCTTCGAGGGCTTCTTCTTCAGTATCGTAATCCCATAATCTAGTTCCTCCTAACGCCGGGCCCAACGAGGTGTCGTATATAGCTATTATAGCCATAGGTTCTTCTTCTCCAGAAGTCTCTAGATGAGCTTTGTAGACACCTTCATAGCCTTCCACATCGAGCTTTTCAAGCCTCATATATTTTCTCCTCAATCCCAGCTATTTGAATTGAATATTTATGTTTTTGGCCCGTAATCAGGTGTGCAAAAGAGGAAGAATACTTTTTGATCCGATAATAAAATCTAGATCTACCCAAAAAATCATTATGTATCTGCCTTAATAGATGTGAAGCACATGACTATTCAAATCGAACTAAAAACGGATAAGACCGAGTACGAAGTCGGAGAGAAGGCCAAAGCTAAGATAACTTTAGTCAACGAGGGAGATGTAGAGGAAGAGATATTTTTCAACAACGGTCAGCGATATGATTTCATCCTGAAGAGGGGGAGGAAGAATATCTGGCAGTGGTCGGAAGATAGGGTGTTCATAATGGCCACGGGAACGGTCAATTTAGAACCCGGGGAGGAAAAGTCATATGAATCGGAGTTAGAGACTGAAGACTTATCTCCTGGAGAATACGAATTGATCGGGATGATCACAGGAAAACCAGAATTCAGAGAGTCTTGTTCCATAATCGTTATCGAGAGTTGAGGCTAGGTTTGAATCTCTTTCGATCGTCTACGACGCCTTTACAGTTTATGAAAAGAATGATTAAATAGTCATCCTGTATTTTATAGAAATAAAGTGTTGGATTTGAAAAAAGAAAAGCTATTGATCAGATTAATAAACAGATTCTTTCCTCAAAGGTTCAAACTGGCGAATCTGACAAATTATCCTGTTATCGGAGACGTATTCGATAAGTTGTTTTTTGAAGAAGACCACATGTACTACCTCACTAAAGACGAAGTTATAGAGATGAACAAGGTCATAGAGATGCCCGATAATTATGTCTTACCTTCTAAGATCGTGGAGCACTTTATAGAAGAAGCTGATCACCACTGGATAATGGATTTCTGTATCTGCAGGAAGTCCAACGGATGTGATGACTTTCCCGTCGAGTTGGGATGCCTGTTCCTGGGAGAAACCGCTAAAGACATCGATCCAGAACTCGGTAGACTCGTTACGAAAGAAGAGGCACTGGAACATGTGGAGAAGTGCAGAAAAGAAGGTCTCGTCCATCTGATCGGCAGGAACAAGCTAGATCCAGTATGGTTGGATGTTAGGCCTGATAAAAAACTGATGAGTGTATGCAATTGTTGTCCGTGCTGCTGTTTATGGAAGATGCTTCCTGACCTGAGAGAGGACATCGAAGGGAAGATAAAGAGTCTACCAGGCGTAGAGATAGAGGTTAACGAAAGATGCGTCGGATGTGGTAAATGTACCGAAGTCTGTTTTGTTGATGCTATAGAAATGAAAGATGGTAAAGCGGTGATAACTGAAGACTGCAGAGGATGTGGAAGNTGCATCGAAGTCTGCCCCGAAGACGCTGTAGAACTTGTGATGAGAGATCTAGATTACTATGATAAGTCCATCGGGGAGTTGGAAGATGCCGTNGATGTTTATTAACGATAACCGAGAGAAGAACTGCGAACAGTAGATTAAAAAAATAATTTTCGAGGAAGAAGATAGATGTGAAATCCATTGAAAGCTGGTGGATGAAGTATCTTAATAACTACAATCGGAGTAAGGTTTTTCAGCTGTTTAAAAAGTACTTTCTATCAAGGAACTTTACCGACCGGAGCCAGATAGATCGTGAATTCATCTTCCCCGTCGACTTCGAGCAGAGAATCCATCAGATCCTGATCGTAGGCAGCGATGGCACAGGTCCCGCAATTTACAGCTTCACACGCCATGTATAAGTTCTGGCAGACATGACCCGCGTCTATCGCGATCACCTTGTAAGAGGCTTCCCCGTAACGCCACTCCATCCTGTAAGGTATAGTGGTCCAGATGAAAGTCGCGGCGGAATTTCCTACGAATGATTGGCCCCTCGCCGCTTTTGTCACTTTTTTACCCATATCATCGCATTCAGTAACTTTCGTCAGCTTATGCTCTAGTGGAAGATACCTGTAGATAGCTTCCTCCAATCCTTTTACTTCAAATGCAGCTATGTAAGTTTCGAAAGAATGTCGACATCCGGCTGAAGGGACCACCCTGTAGGCGTGTCCAGAATACAATTCTTCACGTATCCCCTGTGTTGACCAAAGAAGAAAAGACAGTTCCTCTAGTTCTAGAGGTTCGTTCGTAAAAGAGCGTTTTGATTCTCTGTTAGATATAGCTTCAACTAGGCTGGCATCGATGTCCAATTTTTTCGGTTCGGGCAGCTCTATCAGTTCCGCATCTTCGGGCACCGGCTTCTGTACCGGCGGCATCGGAACACCTTTCTTCTGGTCGGTCTGGGAAAAATCTACTTTTTCTCTCACGTGGTCTTTAAGAAATTCTCGATCCATGATCGGATATGTCGGAACAGGAGTAAAAAAACTTTGCGTGTTGAAAATCCGAATAGAACGATGACCCTATCCTGTTTTCTTGTTCAAGATATCAGTTCAGCATCGAGTTCGATATCGACAGAAGCTAAAGCTTTGGAGACCGGACAGTTCTTTTTCGCTTCCTGTGCTATCCCATGGAAAACGTCTTCTTCTATATCTGGTACTTTAGATCGGTTTTTCAACTTTATCTTAGTGATCTTGAAGTCGTCCTCTACCATTTGAAGATCGACGATGGCTTCAGTTTGAACACTTTTCGGATCATAGCCCTCTTCACCTAGAGAAGCTGCCAGCGCCATGGAAAAGCAGCCCGAATGTGCCGCAGCTATCAATTCTTCCGGATTCGTTCCCTTTCCTTCTTTAAATCTTGAAAGGAAACTGTATCGACCCTCGAAGGCACCGCTGCCGAATTCCATGTTTCCCTCTCCATCTTTCAGTTTTCCCTTCCATTCAGAATTTGCTTTTCTTTTAACCATCTTTCACACCTCTATTATTTAATACGTGAGGTCGCATTTAGGTTTTGTCTCTTTGATTGTTTCATGTTGGTGGGCTTTCGCTTTTTCGCTTTTTACCCACTTATCCAATGTACGTTTATATTTACTGTATTTTGTCTCTATATGATGATCTCTGCTGTACAAGTTTTGAAACCAAGCGGATATATCATCGTGGGTTCAACGAGGATAGAATAAGATATTACTATTTCCAAAAAATCTTTCTTTTCTTATTCTGTGAATTTAAATTTTGGATAATCCATCACATCCATCAGTTCTTCTAAGATCGGTTTGGAAATGAAATTAATTATCTCTTCCTCGATTATTAAA
>SL_8KL_010_SEDDRAFT_10005120_pt1 | contig 10357 bp, 10 predicted proteins | sample SodLakKL_010_SED_4_FD_11160 | JGI IMG/M metagenome (IMG submission 11160) | reverse complement strand
CTTTGGTTGAGTTTTTTGTCCGGGATACAGGCATTGGTATCCCCGAAGACCGGAGGCAGGCAATTTTTGACCGCTTTGTCCAGGCCGACATAGAAGATACCCAAGCCATGCAGGGCTCCGGGCTCGGGCTGGCCATTTCAAAAGCCTATGTGGAAATGCTGGGCGGGCAATTATGGGTTGACAGTGAACCGGGCAGAGGCTCCGCGTTTTATTTCACGATCCCCGGGCATCAAGACAAATCTTAATGTTCAGAAAGATGTGTCTGAATTGTCTTCCATATTTTTATCAGGGTGTGTTTAATGGGTGAGGGCATTTCTGCCATAGTCTTTTCTGCCATGATTGCCCTGGTGAATGTCTCATCAAACGGAAGGTCTGCCAGGTGTAGGATGTGTTGCTGATTAAGCAAGTCTTTCAGTTCAGAAGTTTTTTCCTTGTTGATGTCACATTTGTTGACCACGCAGGCCATTTTGTGATTGAGTTTTTTGACTACCTCTGTCAGCCGTCTCAGATCGTGGATACCCGAGGCTGCCGGTTCTGCAACCAATATCACCAGATCGGCACCGGACAGGGATGAGATTGCGGGGCATCCGATGCCCGGCGGCCCATCAATGATGATAAACGGTTTATTGTGTTTTTTTGCCAGGGCTCCGGCTTCCGCTTTCACCTTGGCCACCAGTTTCCCTGAATTGCCCCGGCCAGTATGCAGTGAAGCATGTACCATGGGCATGTGCAGCCTGTTTTGTGAAGTAAAAACTTTGCCACTGTTTACCGGTTTCATCTCAATTGCGCCTTTGGGGCATATGCGTGCACAGTACCCGCATCCCTCGCAATCGACGGGGTCAATGTGGCATCTCTCTTCGCGGATTGATATGGCTCCAAACCGGCATTTGCGTTTGCATAAACCACACAGATCGCATAAATCCTGCCTGACCACGGCATATTGTCCGCTGTAAAAGTCGATTTCTTGTTCAATGTCAGGTTTTAGCAGTAAATGCATGTTGGCGGCCTCCACATCACAGTCAGCCGCTACAGCCATATCTTTTGCCAACGCTGCCAGCGATGCGGCAATGGAAGTTTTTCCTGTCCCTCCCTTGCCCGAAAGCACAACAATTTCATGACTTCCTCGGTATTGCATTGATGATATTTTGAAGTTTTTTTGCGATCACCGGATGGTTATACATCAGTTCACCCCGGCAGCAGACCTCTGCGATTTGCCTGTGGAAGGGGATCTTTCCGAGAATTTTGATTTTTTCTTTCAGACAGTAGGCTTCGACCTGGTTGTCACCAATGCCGTCGCGGTTGATGACCACGCCGAATTCTTTTCCCAGCAGGCGCATGGTTTGTACAGCCAGGTGTATGTCATTTAGCCCGAAAGGGGTCGGCTCAGTCACCAAAATAACATAGTCAGCGTGTTTCGTTGCTTCCACTACCGGGCAGGAAGTCCCGGGCGGGCAATCGTACAGATGAACCGGGAAGCGACCGTGGTTGAGTTTTGCCATCTGATGTAATTGATGGATGAGCGGGACGGGCTGTTCTTCGCTCGGATTCAGGCACCCCTCAATAAGCCGGAGGTTGCCTTTTACCGTTTCTGTGACTTTGCCGATTTGATGCGGCCTCATGGTCAGGGCCTTCGTTGGACAAAGCTCAGCACAGGCAAAACAACCATGGCAAAGCTGATCAAATATGGCAATGGTTTTGTGAAGTTGTATGATCGCATTAAAATTGCAATTCCCGGAGCATTCCCCGCAGAATGTACATTTGTTTTTATCCCATGCGGGGATCATTCTGTGGGCATCAAGCGTGTTGACCGTATCGCCACCAATAAAAATATGGTCATTGGGTTCTTCTACATCCATATCAATCAGAAGGACAGGCTGGCTCTGGCTTAAAAAGGCTGCCAGGTTTGTAGCGAGCCATGTTTTGCCTGTTCCTCCTTTTCCACTGGCAATGGCAATGGTCATTGATTCAGCTCATTATTTTGACAGGTGTGACCGGTATCATGATTGCAAGTGTTCGCACTTAAAGAGAGCGCATCACAAAGAAAGTCTTCAGCGATAATTTCCGGACTTTTTAACGGTGCCCCCAGAAATACATTGATCTTGTGGTCGTTAAATAATGCGATGGCTTTTTTTCCAATACCACTTACAATTATATCGCTTACCCCCAGGCCGGCAATCCATTGTGGATACAAGCCCGGGGCGTGTTCCGGCGGCACATGGGTTTCTTTGCCAATGATTCTGCCATCATTAATTTCTATAATGGCAAAATGTTCACAATGCCCGAAATGCGGACTGAGTGCGCCCCGTTTCACCGGAATCGCGATTTTTCTGTGCATGGTCTTATTTGTTTCCGTTCCTGAATCGTTTACCAAGGCCTTTGCCTCCGCCTGACTGGCGTCGTATGGCCAGCCCCTGGCCGAGTTTTTCTATTTTTTCTTTCTCGGTAAGATTACTGCAGTGGCCCAAACCCCGTCCGGTAAGGGGGCCCTGTCCTTCAGGTCCTGATTTGTCTAATCGTGGCATCACTTTTGGTTTTTATGGTTCAACAAATCGATGATTTCGCTGATTGATTTACCCTCATTCTGCATCAGGATCATTTGAACGCCCTGGCTGTCGAGCAAGGACTTAATTTTCAATCCGAATTCCCCCGATACAACCTGCCTTGCTCCTTTTGAAGAGATAAGTTGCACAGCCGCAGGTCCTGCACCGCCCTCATCATTTTTGTGGGGGTTTGGGATAAACTCCGTGGACCCCGTCTCAGTGTCATAGATTACAAAAAAAGCACAGCGTCCGAAACGGCTGTCAACTTCTGAATCCAGTGTGTTTCCCGTTGATGCAATGGCTGTTTTCATTTCTTTTCGATTCACGTATTTTCAACATTTTATCCGAATAACCAAAGCCCCTGACAGGCAGAGAAGTGGGTTTTTATTCAATGCAAAGATTGGCGGGGCAAAGGTTCATTATGAGCAAATGCTCGATACAAACATAATGAACAATTGATCATAAAGCAAGGAAATTGCAAAAAAAAAGCAGCTACACCGTGAATTCGTGTAACTGCTTGATTTTGTTGTGGGCGCTACTAGATTCGAACTAGTGACCCCCTGCTTGTAAGGCAGGTGCTCTGAACCAACTGAGCTAAGCGCCCTGTGATTGTGGGTGCAAATTTACATCAATTTTTTTATTCCACAAGTTTTTTTCAATTTTTGGTGGAAAAGTTTCCCGGAGAGCGACGAATGATTATTCCCTGAAATGCCCCGAAAGGGTTCACCGGAACAGGCTGTCCTGACCATATCTCTGACCCTCAACCAGCAAAATGAACACACGGGGATAAACCTTGTTGTATTTTATTACAATCATAAATCCAAAATGTATCGTAAAATGAAAACAATTAACTCAATAATCACCTACCTGTTCGCCATCATATACCTGGTTTTTGCCCTGAACTATTTCCTCGGCTTTTTGCCCATGCCCGAGCTGGAAGGAGATGCCCTGCAGTACATGACATTGCTCGGCACCACCGGCTATATGACCGCCGTTAAGTTCCTTGAGCTCGCCGTGGCCTTCATGCTGCTGCTGAACTTCCGCCGTCCCCTTGCCTGGCTGCTGATCCTGCCGGTAAGCACCAACATCCTGATGTACGACGTCTTTATCGTCGGCCTTCCCACACTGGGCGTGCTGATGATGGCCATGAATGTGTATATGGTGTACCGTCTGCGGGAAAACTATGCATGCATCTGGGCTAAATAAGCAACTGCGCCCGATGCAATAACCCATACTGCAAACCAGAAACATAACCCGTATTAAACCCCTGCAGACCGAAAATGAGCGCATTCATGGGCCGAAGGGCCATGGCAGCGCGAATTTCGGTCTGCAGGGGTGATAAACCCGGTGATGCTTCCGCGAGCGCATTCACGGGCCGTAAGGGCCGTGGCAGCGCGAATTTCGGTCTGCAGGGGCGATAAACCCGGTGATGCTCCGTGAGCGCATTCACGGGCCGTAAGGGCCGTGGCAGCGCGAATTTCGGTCTGCAGGGGCGAAATCCTATTTGAGATAGCGTTCCAGCCATCCATAGAACTCATCATACCAATGCAGCGAGTTCTGCGGATTCAGTATCCAGTGGTTTTCATCAGGATAATACACCAGGCGGGCATCCAGCCCCATATTCTTGTAAATATTGTACACCATAAATCCGTGAGCCACCGGCACCCGGTAGTCTAGTTCGCCATGAATCACCAGCATAGGACTGGAGAAATTATGGGCAAACTGAGAAGGATTGATGGAATTGAGCTGGTCAAAATTCTCCCAGGGAGAACCGCCATACTGATACTTTCTNTTGGCTGAGTAGTCAGAGGCAAACTGCAGGTGCAGATCATAAACCCCTGCGTGGTTGATCAGGGCGGCAAAACGGTCGGTATGACCCGCAATCCAGCTTACCATATATCCGCCGTAACTACCTCCGGTGGCGGCAATGCGGTCTTCATCCACCAGGCCCCGGTCGATCATGTAATCCGTAGCTTTCATGATATCGCGGAAGGGGAGTTCACTGTGATTACCATGGATGCTTTTGACAAATTCCTGTCCAAAGCTGGTGGAGCCATGGAAGTTTGGCAGGATCACGATATAATCTTCAGCCGCAAAAAGCTGGCTGTTCCAGCGGAAGTGGAAGGAGTCGCCAAAAATACTGTGGGGGCCGCCGTGTATCATTACCACCATGGGGTACTTCTTATTCGGGTCATAATCCGGAGGGTAATTGATGAACATCTGAATGTCCGCATCATTGGCACCTTTGTACGTCACGTTTTCAATTTCCCCCCAATGGGTGTTTTCCACGTGTTCATCATTGAATCCGGTAAGCTTCAGCGCATTGCCTGCCATGTCAGTGCGGTAAACTTCCGGGGGAGCACTCAGGTTATGATGGTTGAAGACCAGGAAATCTCCTGCCAGGGCAGCACCGTTATTGGTTCCTCCGCGGAATATCTCCTCATGATCGGCTCCGGCCGCGGCCGGCATCCTGAAAATGGACTTCATGGCCCGGTCTGCTGCCATGAAATAAATGGATTCACCATCCTCAGACCAGAACCACTGTTCGGTGCTCAGATCGATGTGGTCGGTCAGGCGGGTGCGGTCACCGGTTTGGGTGTCATATTTGATCATGACAACCTTGTCGGCATAGAAATGGTAGATCGACTGAGCTCCATAGAGGATATAACGACCGTCGGGGCTGTATACAGGGTCGGAATCGTTGGCAGGGTTGTCTTCGGTGATATTTGTCAGCCGGCCGGTGCCATCGGTGGGTACCAGGTAGATGGCATGGTTCAGCCTTTCATAGGGAGGTCTGGTGGAGTTCTTGCTGACAGCAATGGTGCCTCCGTCAGGTGAAATATCATAGGATACCCCGCCCATCAGACCGAAAAAGTTGCCGTTTCCGGGCATCAGGTCTACCACTTCTTTGGATTCCAGGTCAACGGTGAACAGGCGTGACACATGGCCGTCGGTCAGCCAGCGGTCCCAGTACCGGTACATATTGTTTTCTGTAACCTTGGCTGTAACCTTACTTTCGTCCATTTCTTTCTGCAGCTCCCGGTGTTGGTCCCAGTCGCCATTATACTCAGGCAGAATATTGGCCGCAAAAGCCAGTTTTTCTCCGTCCGGGAACCATTGCACGCCATACACCCCTACGGGCAGGTCTGTGACCTTCCGGGCTTCCCCTCCTTTTGAGAAATCAAGGATGTAAATCTGCCCGGGGCCGTCGTGACGCCGGGATACAAATGCCAGTTTATCTCCGGAAGGACTCCAGGCAGGTCCGCTGTCCTGGCCGGTGTGGGTGAGCTGACGAAGTTCGCCTGTCTCTGCATTCACCATATAAATATAGCTGGATGAGCTGTTGCCTTCGATGTCATAATCTGAGACGGTGAAAGCAGTCCAAATCCCGTCGGGGGAAACTACGGGATTTCCGGGCCGTTTCATCTCCCACATGGTTTCAGGGTTAAAGGGCTGTTTTTCCTGAGCGAAGACAGGGGTTGCCGCCAGGATCACAAGCATCGCCAATGCAAAAAATGCCAGTTTCTGTGTGTTCATTTGGATGGGTTATTGGTTTATAGATATCTGTCACTGCAAAGAAACGAAATTTCCCTGATTTCCCTTTTGCGCCTGCCAACGCTCAATCCCAACTTTTTCTATATTTTTGTGCATATGATACTACTCACCGGAGCAACAGGCCTTGTCGGATCCCACCTGCTTTTTGAGCTGGTTTCAGGGGGTCGGAAGGTACGTGCCATGAAACGCGAAAACAGCCGGCTGGAGCTGGTCAGGGACCTTTTTTCCTGGTATGATCCGGATAAAGGAGGGGCCCTGTTCGGGCAGGTAGAATGGGTGGACGCCGACCTCAGCGATATCACCAGCCTGCAGGAAGCAGTCAGGGATATCCGGTATGTTTATCATTGTGCAGCCACGGTGTCGTTCCAGCCCCGCGACCGGCAGGTGATGATGAAAGCCAATGTGGAGGGAACGGCCAACCTGGTGAATGTGGCCCTGCAAAACAAAGTGGAAAAGTTTTGCCACTGCAGCAGTGTGGCCGCCCTGGGCACACCCCTGCCAGGCGAAGTGGTGCAGGAATCCCTGATCTGGAAAACATCCCGAAGCCACTCCAATTATGCCATCAGCAAATACGGCGCTGAACGCGAGGTCTGGCGGGCATCGGAGGAGGGGATGGATGTGGTGATCATCAACCCGACGGTGATCATCGGCCCCGGCGATCCATCCAGGTCGAGTGCCCAGTTATACCAGTCAGTGAATAAAGGACTGAAATTTTATACTTCCGGCGTAAATGGCTTTGTGGATGCCCGTGACGTGGCCCGGGCCATGGTGCTGCTGATGGAAGGCGACCAGGTGAATGAACGCTTCATTGCCAACAGTGAAAACCTGCCGTTTAAGGAATTGTTTGACTCTTTTGCCCGTTCCGCTAAAGTGGAACCCCCGAAGTACAGGGTTGGCCGCTGGATGAGTGACCTGGCATGGCGCCTGGAGGCAGGCAGGGCATTCCTGACAGGCAGCAAACCCTTACTGTCAAAAGAAACCGCCCGCAATGCCCATAACAAGCGTTACTTTTCCAATGAAAAAATAAGGGTAGCCCTGGACATCCGGTTTCGGCCGGTCAGCGAGGCGACAGAGAACACCGCCGGGTTTTTTCGAAAATATCCTGATTATCTTTAAGGGTGCGCTTTGAAGGGCTTGCCGCCTGCCATCCGAAGCCTAACCCCCCAGCAACTTTCGATGACTGCGCTGAATCACATACTGGCTGATCATATAAAGCAACAGCAGGGCCGACAAAAAAGCAGCGAATGACCCCAGGTAGTTTCCGGTGCGGGTAAAAAAGGTGATCTGCGAGTTTTTATTCAGGTCCGACACCATGGCCCCGGATTCTCCCCAGGGTATTTCGGCCGTTATTTCCCCCTTTTGGTTGATGAAGGAGGAGATGCCCGTACTGGCCGACCTGGCGATGCTGCGGCGCGATTCAATGGCTCTGAGCCGTGCGTACTGGTTGTGTTGCCGGTAACCCGGGGTGTCACGCCACCATCCGTCATTGGTCACAACAAACAGCAGGGTGGCCCCTTTCTGCATATATCGCCCCATATACTCTCCGTAGATGGATTCATAGCAAACGGCAGGGGCTATTGCAATGCCGTCGCCGGTTTCAAACACGCTCCTGTCGTCCTGGGTTCCCAGGCTGCCGGCAATCCCACCGAAACGGTCTACCAGTCCGCTCAGGGGTGCCAAAAGGGTAAAATAGGGCATGCGCTCGATGCCCGGAACCAGTTTTGACTTGTGGTAATACTGTACGGGTTGATCCTGCTCTACCATAATGGCCGAATTAAATGAGTCATAATGCTGGCCGGTATTGCCGTATGGTCTGGCAGTAGGGGAAGGGGGGTCACCCGGCGGGTACAGCCTGTAGGTAAAACTTCCCATTACCCAGCTCAGCCCGGGATAATCCTTGATATGTTCCCTCAGTTTGATAATCGTGGGATGCGATTCGTCCTGCTGCTTCCAAACTCCTCGGGGGTTGGCGGCCTCGGGGGCCACCACAAAACGGGTGTCAGGGGTGATTTTGCTGTTGGCCAGGCGGATCATTTTTTCCACTCTCTGTGCTGCTTCTGCTTCTGTGGATACCGGATCGTAAGGGTCCTCGGCAGGTTGAATAATCACCACTTCTACCGGTGCAGAAGTTTCTTCATGGTTGTGCCACATAAACCACGAAACAACCGACGGCAACAGGAAGATCGCGATTGCCAGGCCGGTATACCATTTGAATTTCTTTGTAAACAGGCCATGTTCAAAATACTGCTTCAATCCGGCAAACAGCAGCAGGTTGATGCCCAGTACCCAAAGCGTGCCTCCGGCAGTTCCGGTGAACTCGTACCATTGCACCCAGGCCGGATAAGCGGCAAATACATTACCAGTGTCGAGCCAGCTCCAGCTTAGTTCCCAGCGCCCGTGCATGTACTCGAAAGCGAGCCAGAATATCACCAGGGGTGCCGGACCCTGTTTGCTGCCCAGCAATCTTCGCCATGTATGCATGAGCCACCAGGGAATGGTCATGAAAATGGAATTCAGCAGAACGGCCACGATCATTCCGGGGATGGTGGCAAACATAATCCACCAGGTGGTAAACAGGTTGAAAATAAAAAAGGCCGTCCAGGCGTATGCCGTAAAGCTGAGGGCGCTGTGTGTTTTTCGCTGCCTGAAAAGCTCCTCCTCCAGGAAAAGCAGGGGGATGAATGCAACGAAAGCAAGAAAGGGGAACCCCCGGGCGGGCCAGCTCAGCGCCAGTAATAATCCGGTAGCCAGAGCAAGCAGCAGGCGCCTGTTTGCCGGGATGAATTTCCACATGAGCGTTGAATTATTTTGGAGGATAAAGGTAAGGATATTCGTTTAAAACAGTGTTTAAAACCGAAGATTTATTATTTTTGTGTGTCTTCAAACACAGGAGTTATGGCAAAAAGCAGGAACACAGAGCAAAAAATATTTGATGCAGCCACCGAGCTGTTTCTGGAAAAAGGGGTCGACCGGACCAGCGTCAGAGAGATTGCTTCCAGGGCGGGTATTAACCTGGCCCTGATGAATTATTATTTCCGAAGCAAGGAGAATTTATTCTACGCCATCTTTACCCGGCTGGTTCAGAAAAATTCTGAGGAGCTGATCCGTATACTGGACAGTGATCTGCCCCTGAATGACAAGGTCCGGCAATATGTGGGCGTGTACATCGACATGTTGTCCGATAACCCACTGCTTGTGTCATTTGTGATGGCAATTTTACATCGCAGCCGCGAAAGGATCACTGAAATGAAAGTGATCAGCAGCCTTTACGCCACTGAACAGTTTACCAAACAATTGCTGGATGAGGGAAAAAAAGGGAATATCCGGCGTACCGACCCGACCCAGTTTTTTGTGGATATGCTTTCGCTGATCGCTTTTCCCTTTGCCATCCGGGCCCTTGTGATGGATAAAAACAACTTCAGTGAGGCGGATTTTCAGGAATTCATCCGGATAAGAAAGAAACATGTTCCGGAGATGCTCATCGACAGTCTTCGTCCGCGCAGCTGATATTGTCCATCAGTTTGTCATGGCTGATCCTTGACAAGGCGGATCCTGTTTTTTTAAAAGACCGGTTAAACGCTTCCCTCGTACACGACCTCCATTGATGGTCAGTCCATTCAGCAAATGGTTCCAGCGGTTCCAGCTCTTTTTCATTGTGCGGACTGGCATGGCGGTTGTGCGGACACACTTCCTGGCAGATGTCGCAGCCAAAGATCCATCCCCTGGTTTTTTCCCGATAGGGTTCGGGAATCCTGTCTCTGAGTTCTATGGTCAGGTAAGAAAGGCATTTGCCTGCATCAACCTTTCCGGGTGCCACGATGGCGGAAGTGGGGCAGGCATCCATACAGCGGGTGCATTTGCCGCACAGATCCTTGCTGAAGGGAGCATCGGGTTCAGCCTCAATACTGGTGATCACTTCACCCAGGAAATAATAGCTGCCTTTGCGCGGCAGGATCAGGCAGGCATTTTTTCCGGTATTGCCCAGTCCGGCCTCCACGGCCCATGAACGCTCCAGCACAGGGGCGGAGTCTGTAAACACGCGGTGCTGGTGTTCACCGGCCAGTTCAGTAATAAAAGCCGCCAGCGCTTTCAGTTTTTTTTTCATCACCATGTGATAATCTTTTCCATAGGCATAGCGGGAAACCTTGTAGCTGTCCGGAGCGGGCTGGTGAACCGGCGGGTAATAATTCTGTGCTACCACCACCACGGTTCTGGCACCTTCCGACAACAGCCGGGGATCAAGCCTTTTGGCAAAATGATTG
>SL_8KL_010_SEDDRAFT_10005119_pt1 | contig 10358 bp, 7 predicted proteins | sample SodLakKL_010_SED_4_FD_11160 | JGI IMG/M metagenome (IMG submission 11160) | reverse complement strand
CAGATAACCCTGATCCATCACTTCCATGGCTTCTGCCAGCTGCTCTTCACTGAACTCCGGATACTTATCTTCAAAGAGCACAAAATCCAGAGGGTAGCGGGGCCGGGGTGGTTTTTCCTCAGCCGGATAACCCATGACCAGTTGAACCAGGGGAAAAACATTATCCGGCAGCTCATATTTTTCCCTTATTTTGTCAGCATAATAGGGAGCACCACCCAGGAAACAGGTGCCCAGTCCCAGACTTTCAGCTGCCGTTACCATGTTCTGCCCCAGGTAGGCAGCATCCTGGATGCCAAATATCAGCAGAGAAATATCATTGGTCACCAGCTCCCAGTCTCTTTTTTCCATGACTTTCTTGAGCTTATGAATATCAACACAGAGAGTAAAAAGCAGGGGAGCATCGAAGGCTATTTTATTCTTATCTCCCTTTCTGGAGAGCAGGATACTGTAGAGCTGGGAAACAAAGGGGGCCTGCTGTCCTGCCCTGACAATCTTCTCGATAGTCTCTTCAGCGGGCATCTCCTCTTGGTAATTTCTCACGGATTTGTGATTCAGCATGGTCTGGAGCACGGGATTGCTTGCCTTAAATTTTTGCTTCATGACTGATAAGCCTCCTGATTTATATTTTTATTAAATCTTTCCCTGTATTTACAAAATTATTAACCGTATTAACAGGATGGAAAGGCAAAACACTGCTTATGACGAAATCACATTTTCCAGCTATTTTGTTATTTTTTATCTGACTGGCCATATTGGGCTGAGGAGCTATGTTGATTTTTTTGCTGATCCCTATCAGCAGCTGATTTATTTATGCTTATTTATTTATGCTTATCCTTTGATAAATACTTAAGCGGGACTTTAACTTTTCCTGCATCTTTTGCTTAAGTCAGACAAAATTACAGCAGGAATTTTTTTTAGCCTGCCGAGAATTTATTAACATCGGGAATTTATTAACATCAAGAAAAATTCACTAAAAAAATGACTTGTTCTTCTGGATCCCGAGCAGCAAAATCGGGACATTTACTGCTGGGTTTATTTCAGGAGGATTATCAGGAGTTTTTTATCATCTGTAATTTCGGGACCGCAAGACCGACTGGTTGGAAAGGTAATTGAAATCCAGTTGGGTCTGTAGTATAGTTAAATTAACTTACAGAAAATGTCTGAAAAACCTGTAATTACATCCAAGAAGGAGTGAAAATGATGAGCAAACAGCAGATTCCTGTTAGAGAGCTGGGAGAAACCGGAGAAAAGGTTTCGATATTGGGTCTGGGTGGTTATCATATCGGCCAACTTCCTGAAAAAGAAGCTGTTCAGCTGATTAGAGAGGCCGTCGATAACGGCATAACTTTTCTTGACAATGCCTGGTGCTATCATCAGGGCCTCAGCGAAAAAATTATGGGCAAAGCTCTGGAGAACGGTTATCGGGAAAAAGTTTTTCTCATGACCAAAAATCACGGCAGGAACCGGGAGAGATTTGAGAAGCAGCTCAATGACAGTCTCAGCAGGCTGAAGACAGATTATATTGATCTGCTGCAGTTCCATGAAATTGTTCATGATGGTGAACCGGAAAAAATAGCCGCAGAAGGAGCCCTGGAGGCAGCCCTGGAAGCCAAGGAGGCCGGCAAAATACGATATCTGGGCTTTACCGGCCACCGCCTGCCCAAACTCCATCAGGAGATGCTGGAACTGGAGGTAGACTGGGACACCGTGCAGTTTCCGGTTAATCTCCTGGATTATCATTACCGCAGCTTTCAAAATCAGATAATGCCCCAGGCCAGGGAACAGGAGATGGCGGTAATCGGAATGAAAAGTCTGGCGGGTGGAAGTATTTTTGATAGCGGTGTCAATATCACCGCCAGGGAGGCCATTTCCTATGCCCTTTCCCTGCCGATCAGCACTCTGGTTAGTGGGATAGATTCCTTTGAAGTTCTGGAGCAGAACCTGGAAATAGCCCGGAATTTTGAACCTTTAGGTGAACAGCAGATCCTGAAACTGAGGAGGCGAATACAACCAGAAGCCTACCAGGGCAAACATGAACATTACAAGAGATAAAGGAAAAACTCGAAATTGAGCTCTGCTTAAAGAAAAAGAGGAGGTAATAGCATGGTTATCAAAATAGGCAAGAATCCCAATGCAGTTGTGCTTCCTGATCAGTACAATACCGATGTTTATCTCAGCGATTATGATGAAAGCTATAAATTACTGTCCTTTCATCCGCTGGCCTGGACCAGCACCTGTGCCGGGCAGATGCAGTCGCTGGAGGAGCACTTCGATGCATTTCAAAAATTAAACATAATTCCCTTTGGTATAAGCGTGGATCCGGTTCCCGGCAAAAAAGCCTGGGCGGAAAAACTGGGTCTGAAAAAGCTGAAAATCTTATCGGATTTTTATCCCCTGGGTTTTGCCGCCCGGATGATGGGTGTCTATCTTCCCAGTAAAGGTTTTTCCCGCCGGGCCAATATTCTTCTAAGCCCGGAGGGTGAGGTAGTCTGGACTAAGGTTTATGACCCGGATGAACTTCCTGATATCAATGAGGTTCTCAAAGCCTGCCGGGAAGTGATTTAGCCCGCTCACTTAGCTACTTGAGATATTTATCAAACCAGTCCAGCATTTCCTTAAGCCGGCGGATGCGGCTTTTAGGCCTGCCGCTGCGGGAAAGTTCGTGATTTTCTCCTTTGAAAAGACAGAGTCTGCTTTCCACGTCATGATACTTGAGGGCGGTGAACATCTGCAGACCTTCGGTCAGCCAGCAGCGGTAGTCTTCTTCCGAGTGGATAAAGAGGGTGGGGGTACTGACCCGGTCGGCATATTTGAGCGGTGAGCCCTCCCATAGTTTTTCCATCCCGGACCAGGGTGTGGCACCCTGATATTGATCTTCAACGAAATAGTAGCCGATATCGGTGGTGCCGAACATTGAGATCCAGCTTGCAATGCTGCGGTGAGAGACAGCAGCCTGAAAGCGGTCGGTCTGACCGATGGTCCAGTTGGTCATGTAGCCGCCGTAGGATCCCCCGGTTACCCCCAGCTTATCTTTGTCAATAAAATCAAAACTTTCCAGGGCGGCATCGGTAACCTCCATGAGATCCTGATAATCCCGGCTGCCGTAAGCCGACCTGATATCAGCAAATTCATTACCCCGGCCATCACTGCCCCGGGGATTGCTGAAAATAACGGCATAGCCGGCTGCTGCCAGCACCTGAAACTCATGAAAGAAGATGGTACCATAGACAGTCTTGGGACCTCCATGGATTTCCAGAACCGCCGGATATTTTTCTCCGGGCTGGTAATCTGCCGGCTTCATTAGCCAGGCATCGAGCTGACAGCCGTCGGAAGTTTCAACCTGAAAATATTCCGGGATGACAGTAGTTTTGTCGGCCAGAATTTCACGGTTGAAACTGCTGAGCTGCCTTTCCTCCCCCTGCTGGAAGAGATAGAGCTCCTGGAGTTTATTATCCCGGAAACCAACAAAGACAATCCGGTCCCGGCTGACATCAAACATATCAACCGTACCCTGCCGGACAATAATCCTTTCCACCTTATAGCCGGAATCTTCCAGATTGAGGCAGTTAAGATAGGTATTATACTCCTCGGTGCTGAGAAAGTAATATTTACCAGCCTCACAGGTGCTGGTCTGGCCTTTGCCATAGCGGCAGTCGTTGCCAACTGAGGTCCAGAGACTTCTATCCAGTTTATGGGTCAGCTGCTCGATTTCTCCGGAAATAATATTCAGCCGGAAAAGATCGGGATTGGAGTTCAGACCGATATCTTCCATCTCATTGGCTGCAAAAACCAGGTGTTCATTATCCTGAAAATCCAGCGAAGCGACAGCCCATTCTCGATCGGTCAGCTGGGTTAAACCCTTATCTTCCAGGTTATAGAGATAAATATTGCTGACTGTATCAGCTTTGTCCTGGAAATATTTCAGGCTGACAGCTACCCTGCTGCCGTTCTCAGCAAGGGTAAAATTCTCTATATTATGTTTTCCTCCAATAAGTTCGCTGATTTCTTCAGTTTCTAAATCCAGCCGGTAGAGATGATTGCGGTAATGATCGGTAAATCCTTTACCGTTTGCCCAGAAGGGGATCTCCTCCAGCACCTCAATATCCTTATCTTCTTTAAGCTTTTCTTCATCCCGTTCCCGGAGATCCTTGCTGGCAGTAAAAATCAGTCCTCCTCTGCCATCTGCTTTAAAATTCTGGACTTTTTGAGAAATATTTAAGAAATGCTGAGCTTCGCCTCCGGTGACATTGATCAGGTAGAATTCTGTCCTGGGCAGCAGCCTTTCCTCATCCTTTTCCTCCCTTTCTGAGGTGAAGATGATTTTTTCTTCATCTAGCCAGGCAAAGCTTCCGTCCTTATCTCCAGTGGTGAGCTGAAAAAGTTCTTTACCGGGTTCCCCTTCAAAGTCATAGATCCAGAGCCGGGAGTTATATTCATTTTCTTCCTGATCCGCTGCTGTTACCCGAAAACAGAGCCGCCTGCCGTCAGGCGAAAACCGGGGCTCTGCCAGGAACTTATAATTTGTGAAGCTGTCAATTTTTATTTTTTTCATTACTACCTACCTTCCTTCCTTTCCTTGACTGATTCTGAATAATTTTTGCCAAATGAATCTAACAGGATAAGCTGTCAACCATTATTCCGGTTATAATTAATATTGAGCAAAAAACCTTGAGTTCCTGCAGATTCTATTATAAATTGTTTAATTAAATTTTCTTAGAGAATTTAATTAAACAGTTAAATATGCAGATAAATACCCAGGGCTCTGACAGCAATCAAAGTAGATTATTTAATTACATTCCGGAGAGTTATTTTGCAGGAAAATTATAAAATATTATTGCTTGCTGAATTTCCGGGAAGTCCGGGATGACATAATTTTGGCAATGGTTACAATAATCAACAAATTAAAAAGAACAGGTAATAGCAGGAATTATTAAATAAAAGAAGAACATTATAAATAAGGGCTCTTTTGGGAAATGGGGTCTGTTGTGAACTTAGAGTAAAACTTAAAGCTTTTGCTTGGAATATATTTAACAGTTTCTTTAATATGAGATTAAGGTACAGAAAAACAGTTAAGATACAGTGATTATTTTTATTTTTCCAGCTGCTGGGGGGATCTGTATGTCGATCGATGATAATTCCAGGAAATATAGCCTAAAAGATGAAGCTCTGCTCAATATTATTCCTGATGTGCTTTTAATGATCAATGACGAGGGGTTAGTGGTGGATTATCGAATAGATGATCCGGAAAATTTAGTCATCCCCCTGGAAAATATAGTTAACCGCAGTATAGATCAGCTGCTGCCGGCTGACTATGCAGCTGAGGCCGAAAAGATACTGGAAAAGGTTTTTGATAAAGGTGAGACCGAAATATTTGAGTTTGAGTTACCCTTTGAAGAGGAAATTAACTACTATGAAAGCCGAATTCTGCGTTTTTCTCAAGAACTGGCCCTGGCAATTGTCAGGAATATAACTGATAAAAAGAATATGGAACAGCAGCTAAAAGAAGAAGCGGAGAGATTTAAGACCTTTATCAAAGTGTCCAATACCGGAGCCTGGCAGTATGACAGGGAATCGGACTATCTCTGGTGCAGCCGGGAGTATTTCACCATGCTGGGGCGGAAGAGAGAGGAATTTGATTTCTCAGGGAAACCCAACCTTCAGGAAACCTGGATTGATCTGATACATCCTGAGGATAAGGAGCAGGCCAGCAGGGCTTTTGCCAGATATCTGGAGAGCGGCTCCAGCGGGATGTACGAAAATACCTTCCGCATGAGAGACAGCCAGGGAGGCTGGGCCTGGATTCTTTCCCGGGGCAGTGCTATTCCTGATGAAAAAGGCCGTCCCAGCAATAAGATTGTGGGAACCCATATTGATATTACCGAATTGAAAAGTGCTCAACAACAGGTTATGGAGCAGAAAAATATCGTGCAGCAACTTCACCAGACAGCGCTGCTTTTAAGTGACTGCCAGTCCGAGGAAGAAGCCCTGGAAGTTACTATTGAAGCAGCAGAAAATATTCTGGATTTTAACCTCTGTGACATCAGTCTGGTGGAAGATGACTTAATAGTGACGAAGGCTACTTCAGCAGCGGCAGCAGTGGAAACCAAAATGGAGGTGCCCATCACTGAAGGTCTGGCAGGCCGAACTCTAGAGACCGGGGAGAGCTATCTGGTCAATAACCTGGAGAAAAACAGCTATGCCCGACCGGCCAGCAGTAAATATAAATCTGCTTTAAGTCTGCCAATCAAGAATTTTGGAGTATTTCAGGCGGTGGCAACCAGTAAAAATGCTTTTACCCGCCAGGATCTGGAGTTATCCGAGCTGCTCATTGCTCATATGACAACTGCTCTGGAGCAAATTAGATATAAAAGGGGTATAGTTTATAAAAGCTACCATGATGAGTTGACCGATACCTATAACCGCAGATTTTTTGAAGAAGAGCTAAACAGGCTGGATACCGAAAGACAGCTGCCTTTAAGCATTATAATGACAGATTTAAATGGACTGAAAATCATTAATGACAGCTATGGCCATAATCAAGGTGACCAGGTTATCCAGGCAGCCGCTGAACTGATGCAGGATATCCTTCGTTCGGAGGATATTTTGGCCCGCTTTGGTGGAGATGAATTTGCCATACTGCTGCCCAGGACCAGCCGGGAAGAGGCTTTAAAGATAGTTGACAGAATTGAAGAGAGCTGCAAAAAAACCAGGGATTGTACTTTTCCTGTTTCTCTTGGTATAGGGGTTGCCACCAAGACAAACAGTCAGGAAGAAATTGAAGAAATTTTAAAGAAAGCTGATAATAACATGTATCAAAATAAATTATTAACTAGTAGAAACACTAAAAGCAGGGTGGTAAATGGCCTGCTGGATAATCTGCATCAGCAAAGCGACGAAACAGAAGAGCATCTTGGCCGGCTGAAGGAGCTTTCTCATAAATTTGGCGGGAAACTTGGCCTGTCAGAAAAAGAAACAAAGAGGCTGGAATTGCTGGCTAATCTGCATGATATAGGTAAATCCTCAATTCCCTCTCATATTTTCTTCAAAAAAAGCCCCCTGACTGAAAAAGAATGGGATTATATCCGGGAGCATTCTGAAAAAGGATTTAGAATTGCTTCAGCTACTGAAGAATATGCCCCGATATCCCGGGAAATCCTTTCCCACCACGAACGCTGGGATGGCAGGGGATATCCCAATGGTCTGGTTGGAGAGGAAATTCCCTATCTTGCCAGAATTTTTGCCATTCTGGATGCCTATGAGGTAATGACCGGGGACCACACCCGGGGAAGAAGGTTCTCCCGAGAGGAAGCTCTGGCAGAAATAGAAAGGCTGGCCGGCAGCCAGTTTGATCCGGAGCTGGTAGAGAGATTTACAGCAATAATGAGAATTTATGATTGAGAAGATTACAGAAATTGGTATCCTGTCATTTAGCAGTTTATTTCAGAACATATTACAGCAGGATTAAGAACATATAGCAGTAGCATTAAGAAGATATTGCAGCAGCATTAAAATAAAAACAGCCCGCCGATGAAGGCGGGCTGTTATGCTACCTGCTGTTTTATTATCAGTTACAAATTGTGCTAAATCTATCTGTTTCGNTCTTATTTTGTTTTTAATAAAGAGAGTGGTTCTGTTAACTGTCGGGGATAATCTTGCCTGCAAAATATACCTGAAAATTTATCTGGATATAATTATTGTCAGCTCTGAATTATTGTTACTAAACCAGAAAGCTAACAGCAGGGACTTCCAGGTTAAACTCTACCAGTTCCTGAGAAATGTCCTCTTCCAGACCAAATTCATCTACGGGGTCTTCATCAAACTCTTCAAATTCCTCTTCATCCGGAACACCACAGGCGGCTGCGGCAAAGACAACCAGAGTCAGGACAAGAGCCAGGGCAATAAACTTATGATACTTCCTCATTTTTCGCACCCCCTGAAAAATTTTTACCTTTCTCATCTTGCAAAATCAGTATAACTGATGAATATGTTAATAATGTGGCTGGAGTATAAAATAATGTTGGTTTTTATCTGATAAAATTCAAAACAAAATGTGTGATTTTTATGAACAATTACACCTGCACTTCTCAGGATTTATATGGTATAATAGAATATATTTTTACAACCTCGGCGATTACTAGCTTGGGCGATTACTAGCTTATAATCTGACTGAAATCGGGGAGTATCTAAAATTTTTGCTTATCCGGGAAGGCGATTAACATGGAGAAAAAAATTTATGAGCCCCTGAAAAATATCCCCTTCATTGATAAGCTCGGTTATGGAGCAGGAAATCTGGGCAGCGGGATAATATTTCAAGCTCTCAACACGTATATCGTTTTTTATGCCACAGCAGTTTTAAATATACCCGGACTGCTGGTGGGGCTGGCAGTGGGTATCAGCATAATCTGGGATGGCCTTACCGATCCGGTGATGGGTTATATTTCAGACAGGACTCGTATGTCTTTTTTGGGTCGGAGGCATTTTTATCTGCTGCTGGGAGCTTTTTTTACCGCTCTGATCAATTATTATCTCTGGGTAATTTCTCCCGAACTTCCTCTTAATATTAAATTTCTCTGGCTGCTGGCAGGAGTAATCCTGGTAAAGACTTTTTTAACTATTTTCAGCACTCCCTATGTGGCAATGGGAGCGGAATTATCCTGCGATTATAATGAGCGGACCTCAATCCAGGCCATCAGAACGGTATTTTTCATCCTGGGAATTTTTCTGGCCAGTGCTCTGGGCCTCTACCTCTTTTTCGGCCCCACTCCTGAATATCCTCTGGGACAGTTAAATCCAGGATCCTATCGCAACCTGGGACTGGCCTCCTCAATCATCATGCTGGCCTTTGGTCTGCTGACCTTTTTTGTGACCTTTAAATATATACCCCGGCTTTATCAGATTGAAAAAGTGAATAGTATGTCACTGACAGCTGGTGTTGGCGGTGCTCTTCGGGGGGTAATTGCTGATCTGATCATCGCCTTAAAGAACCTTGATTACCGGGCGGTGGTTCTGGGTTATCTCTTTACCAATCTCACTGTAGCTCTCTTTGCTGCCCTGGGACTTCATGTTTTTACCTTCACCTTTAACATGATTAATACCGAAATTGCCATAGTAGTGGGAGTGCAGTTTATTTTAAGTATTCTTTCCCAGCCCTTCTGGGTTAAAATATCAGCAAAGCTGGATAAAAAGCCGGCTGCTCTCCTGGGATTGAGTCTTTCCTTCCTGGCCGGACTGCTGCTGCTGGCAGCTGTCCTGTTTCGGAGACAGATAATTGAAAATTATCTGCTGCTGCTGCCCTATGCTGTTCTGGCTGGTTTTGGGACCGGAGGTCTTTTTACTCTGCCAGCCTCAATGGTGGCGGATATTATTGATGTAGCAGAGCTGAAAAACGGTATCAGGCTCGAGGGCATTTATTATGGAGGGCTCACCTTTGCCTATAAAACCTCCCAGTCCATTGCAATACTGTTGCTGGGGGTTTTTCTCGACCTGATTGGCTTTGATGCTGCCCGGGAATTTCAATCTGGCCTGACCCTTATGCTGATGGGTTTGTTGCTGGCAATCGGGGGAATGTTTTTTATTATTCTGGCCTTTATTTTTTATAAAAATTACCGCCTGGATCAGGAAACAATTTCCCGGATCCAGCAGAGGATAGACAGATAATACTATCAGGTAACAGTTTTCCTGGCCGGGAACAGTTGTAAGAGCAGGCTGGAACAGTATGCTAACAGCAGAGTTGTTAACAGCTGATAAAATAGGTATAATTAATTTAGTGAGATGATCAGCTGTCCAGGATCTTTAGATTGAATTTTATCTTAAAACATTTAACCGGGAGTTGATATGCTGTGGAAATTAAAATTGGCAGGAAAGATGATCTTATTGCCAGGGAAGTGGATGAAGAACATGCCCTTAAAACCCAAAAACGGGTGATTTTTTCTCCGGCGGAACACTGGGACAGTCATGTTATGAGAATTTTTACCCTGGAAGAAGGCGGACAAACCTTCCGGCATCAGCATGAATGGCCTCACTGGGTTTTTGTTCTGGAGGGAGAGGGAGCGGTGATAACAGAGGAGAAAAGTTATCCTCTGGGAAGAGGATCCTATGTCTTTGTTCCTCCTGAGCTCAGACACAATTTTGAGAATACCGGAGAAGAGAAATTTGAGTTCATGTGCATAGTTCCTGCGGAGGGAGATAGTTTCTAGAGGAAGATTTTATCCGGCAGGTTAGAAATCTTTTAGTGGTTTCGACGGTAATGTCAAAAGATCTATGAAAGAACACGTTAAGAGGGAGAAACTGCCATTTAATTTAGGTTAGCGCTTAGAGAACGCTCCGCCCTTGACAAACACCAGACCAAATGGTCCGGG
>SL_8KL_010_SEDDRAFT_10005118_pt1 | contig 10360 bp, 6 predicted proteins | sample SodLakKL_010_SED_4_FD_11160 | JGI IMG/M metagenome (IMG submission 11160) | reverse complement strand
AGAAGTTGCTGAAGAACCTGAAGAAGAACCCGAAGAAGAAGTTGCTGAAGAACCCGAAGAAGAACCCGAAGAGGAAGTTGCTGAAGAACCTGAAGAAGAACCCGAAGAGGAAGTTGCTGAAGAACCCGAAGAGATCATCTGTCCGAACTGTGATACTGAATTGAGTCCAGATGCCGAGATATGCTATGCATGTGGTACAGAATTAGGTGAAGAAGAAGAGCCTGAAGAGGAAGTTACTGAAGAGTCTGAAGAGATCATCTGTCCAAACTGTGATACTGAACTAAGTCCAGACGCGGAGATATGTTATGCATGTGGTACAGAATTAGGTGAAGAAGCCGAAGAAGAGCCTGAAGAAGAAGGGGATGGAACCATAGAATGCTCAGTATGCGGTACTGAACTCAGTGCAGATGCCGAGATGTGTTACGCTTGCGGAGCAGATGTCAAAGAAGACGAGGAAGAAAAGAAATCGGGTAAAAAAAGGATCGTATAACATTAGAAAACCTTTTATCTCTTTTTTAATTCTATTTTTATATACTCGGCGGAAGCAATGATCACGAACTATCATCTGATCCTGTCATCAACTGCTGATATCGGTATGAAAGAGGAGCGGCTAGAGAGTGAAGAGGCTCAAAGTCTTCTGGAAAAAGGGGACTCCCTTTGCGACATTGGTCGTTATGAAGAGGCTGTCGAACTATATGAAGATGCCTTCAAAATAGAAAAAAACGAAGTCATTTTGAATAATAAGGGTGTAGCTTTGGACGCCATTGGAGAGCACGATAGGGCTATAGAGGCATACAGTGAGTCACTTGAGATCGATGATAATTATTACACCGCTTGGTACAATCTAGCCAATTCTTACAGATTTATTGGAGAATATAAAAGAGCGATCAGATGCTATGATAGAGCTATATCTCTAGAACCATCAAACGAAGGGGCTTACTTTGACAAAGCCCATACATATGTTTTGATGGGGAGAAAAAGAAAGGCTTTGAAAACCGTTGACGAAGCCATTGAGATCTCTGAAAACGATGAGAATTCACTCCTGTTGCAAAAAGCAGAGATACTTGAAATATCAGGTAAGGAAAAACGAGCATTAGAGATATATGACAGAATATTAGAAAATAATCCTATCGATCTAAAGGCGTTAAAAAGAAAAGGGGATCTGCTCGTCGAGCTCAATCAGTTTGAAAAGTCTTTAGAAGTGTACGAGACTTATCTATTCCATGAGGATTTTAATGAAGAAGTTTGGAACAACAGGGGATTCGCTTTCTTTTCACTAGGTTATTTTGATGAAGCCAAGACAAGCTATGAAAAAGCATTAGAGATCGACCCTGAATACTCATCGGCTCTTTACAACAAAGGCTATCTTCATCACACCCTGGGAGAATACAAAAAAGCCATAGGGTACTATGAAAGAGCTTCTAAGGTGGACAGCGAAAATGAGGTGCTATGGAACAATCTAGGGAATGCACTATACAACCTGGATAGGTTCGACGAATCAATACCATTCTTCGTGAAGGCCATAGAAGTGAATCCAGAATATGCTATAGCATGGAACAATATTGGAAATGCTCTCGATAAACTGGGTGAATATGATCAGGCGGTCCAATACCATGAAAAAGCACTAGAGATCAAACCCGATTTCGAATACGCCCTATATGCCCTTAGTTTACCTCTTGCAAAAAGTGGTGAAACCGAGAAAGGTCTAGAGAAGGTAGATCTGGCATTGGACCTTAATCCAAATTATGAAAAAGCCTGGTTCGCTAAGGCAAAGATACTGTATATGATGGATAAAACAGAGGAATCATTGGAATCACTCGATGAGGCCATCGAACTGGACCCTGATTATGGTGAGGCATGGGAATTGCGGGGAGATATTATGGAGGATCTTGGTAAATTCGATGCGGGTATCAGAGCCTATGAGAAAGCTCTATCCGGTTATCAAAACCATTACAACACTTTCGACGATATGAAGCACCTACACAAAAAAGGAAAACTATTGATCTCTCTTGGGAGGTATGAAGAAGCCTATGAGATCTATGAGCATATACTGCAGAGGGATGAAAAAAACGTTCTAGCAGCGGTGAGTAAAATAGAGATGCTTATCGAGCTAGAACGATATAGGGAAGCCATCGCTGAAGCTAATAGATACTTAGAAGATTTCAATAAAAGTGATCTATTCATCCTTAGAGGGAAGGCTTTTGAAGCCTTGGGTAATGATGATAAGGCCCTCGAATCCTATGAAAAGGGTGTTGAATTTAACGGAGAAGAAGCAAGGATATCATTGTCGAGTATGCTTGGAGATATGGGGGAGATCGACAAAGCCCTTGAAATTCTAGAAGATGAAACATGGGATGAAAAGTTACTAAAAGCAAATCTTTTACTAGAAAAGGAATCTTTGGAAGATGCTAAATCACTTTTCCAAGAACTAGTAGAGGACGATGGTAAGGATATAAGGGCCCTTTACGGTCTGGGATTAGTATTATATAAATTAAAAGATCATAAAAGATCTGCAAAGATCATGGATAAATGTTTAGGGATCGATGAAGAGTTCGAACCGGGATGGCTGCTTAAAGCTAGGATCTTTAAAGATAGGGGAAAAACCAAGAAAGCATTAGATTATGCAAACATTGCATTATCTATAGCAGGTGAGTATCAAGAAGCCCAAGAATTGATAGAAAAATTAGAAGAAAGGATTTAACATGTGCTAAATATATCACTTATGTCAAGGTAGAGCGAGATGATGGAAGTAGGTTTGGTAGGAAAGCCCAACGTGGGAAAGAGCACGTTCTTCAATGCAGCCACAAGAGCGGAGGTTGAGATGGCATCATATCCCTTCACGACTATAGATGCTAATAGGGGGGTAGGTTACGTCAGGGCGACCTGCCCGCATCAGGAACTAGAGTTGGAATGTGATCCTAATAACTCACCCTGTATCCAAGGAACAAGGATGATACCAGTCAATATAATCGATGTAGCAGGACTAGTTCCAGACGCACACTCCGGTAAAGGATTAGGGAATAAATTCTTAGACGATCTTAGACAGGCTTCGACTCTGATCCATATCGTGGATGCTAGCGGAAGCACGGATGAGAAAGGTGAACCCTGTAAAATAGGGGAACACGACCCCGTGGAAGACGTCAGATTCCTGAGTAGAGAGATCGACTACTGGATCAAGGGGATACTGGAAAAGAACTGGGATAAAGTATCTAGAAGGCTAGAAGTTACTGACGGGAAACTGGAAAAGGCTCTGTTTGAACAGCTCTCCGGTCTCGGTATAAGCGAGGGCGACGTGATCAGGGCGTTGAAAGAATCTGAACTGTCGGATCGTGTTCAAGACTGGAACGGAGATGATCTATTCCGATTATCTAAAAATATCAGACGTAGAACCAAACCTATAACCATCGCTGCTAACAAATCCGATATGGCGGCTCAAGAAAACATACAGAGTTTGAAAGAACTGGATTATATGGTCCAACCCACATCTGCCGAATTCGAACTGGCACTGAGAAAGGCCTCCGAGACCGGTCTCATCGATTATATCCCAGGGGATAACACTTTCGAGACCATCAGCGAAAGGATCTCAGACGAGCAGAAGGTCGCCTTGGATAAGATCAAGGAGTTCATGAAGAGGAACGACGGGTTGGGTGTACAGCAGAGTTTAGAGAAGGCGGTATATGGATTACTAGATATGATCGTGGTATATCCTGTTGAAAACGAACACAACTTTACCGATAAGGAAGAAAGAGTTCTACCCGACGCTTATCTACTAAAAAATGGAAGCACCGCTGAAGATCTAGCTTTCGAAGTACACTCCGATATCGGTGAAGGATTCATACGTGCCATCGATGCCCGCACCGATAGGATTATAGGTCGTGACCACGAATTGGAAGATGGAGATATAATTAAGATAGTATCGAAGTGATCGATAATATGGTCGAGAAAAATATTAGGATAATCTCAGGCTCTTACAGATCCATAGATGATGGTGTAGTCATAGAACTGTTCGGAAGGACTGAAAAGGGAGAATCCATCACTCTCCTGTACGATGATTTTAGGCCTTATTTCTATCTTGTCAACCCTCCATACAACGTGGTGGATGAATTAAAAAAAGATGAAGAGATAGTTGGATTAAAAGATAAAGAACTCTGGGTTGACGGTGAAATGGAGTCATGTAAAAAAGTTATATTGCGATATCCTTTTAAAGTTCCAGGTTACAGGAACAAATACAAGAGCGTTTGTAAAGTACTAGCTGCAGATATACCATATATCCAACGGTTCTTTTATGACCTGGACTTGGGGTCAACCGTAAAGGTGCAAGGGAAAGAAGTGAGTGAAGAAAGATATACTACAGATCTAGTAATGGACGTTGACAGATTCGAGGATTTAGAGCCTTTGAAACCCGAGATGAAGATTTTGAGTTTCGACCTTGAGAACAGTATTGAAAATAACACTATCTACACGATATGCTGTGTTGTAGAACACCGAGGTGAAACGAAGAAAAAGAGTTTCCACGGCGACGAAAAAAAGATATTGGAAGATTTCCAGAGGTATGTCCAGGCAGAGGATCCCGATGTAATCACGGGATACAATATAAATGGATACGACCTACCTCTTCTCGAGGATAGGACAGAAGAATTAGATATGGATGGACTGTATTTGGGAAGGGACGGAAGCAAGTTAAACAATATAGGCAAGAGATACTGGAAGGTCAACGGTAGGATCGTAGCGGACGCATGGTGGAGCGTACGTACTGAGTTGAACCTTAAAAGAGAAACACTAGATCATGTTGCCAAAGAATTGTTAGGTAAAGGAAAAGAAGATGTCGATCCCAAAAAGATAGATAAAGAATGGAAAAATGACAAAGAGAAAGTGATAGAGTACTGTTCTTTAGATGCAGAATTAGCCCTGGATATATTGGTGGAACTAGAAAGTTTGGACAAGGCCATGGATATGGCTACGGTATCTAGGTTACCTGTAGATGAAGGGTTGAACGGGAGGACTTCTACACTGGTAGATTCTATATTGGTCAGGGAAGCGGACAGAAAAGATATAGGAGTCCCACTCACATCCCATAAGGGTAAAAGCGGCAAGATAAAAGGGGGATACGTCCACTCTATAGAACCTGGTCTATACCATTGGGTGAGTGTACTTGATTTCAAAAGCATGTATCCCAGCATAATAATGGAGAACAATATCTGTTTCACGACCCTTTCTGAAGATGGAGATATAGAAAGTCCCACCGGAGTGAGATTCCTGTCTCCAGAGCAAAAAGAGGGGATCTTACCCGGGATATTGAAAGGATTGATGGAAGAGAGAGATTCAGTCAAAGAGAAGATGAAAGAAGCCGGTTCCCAAAGGGAAAAGAAATATTATGGTGGACTTCAGGCAGCCATAAAGGTCTTGATGAATTCGTTTTACGGTGTTTTTGCATCTTCTTTTTACAGGTTCACCGATAAAAGGATAGGAGAGAGCATTACGGCTTTCGCTAGGCAAAATATCAAAGAGCTGATCGAAGAGTTGGAAGGTGACGACTTGAAGGTCATTTATTCAGATACGGATAGTGTATTCTTTAGATCCCCCATAGAGAGTTTAGAAGACACTATCAAGATCAGCAGAAAGATCGCAGAAGATTACAGCAGAGGAGCCATCATATTGGAGTTCGAGAAGGTCCTTAACCCTTTCTTCAGCCACGGGATGAAAAAACGATACGTAGGGAAGGTGATATGGCCCGAAGAAGATATGCTTGTCAGGGGCTACGAACTGAGGAGAAGCGATTCTTTTGAAGCACAGAATGAAGCTTTAGAGGATGTTTTTGAACATATATTAGATGATGATATAGATGGAGCTATCGAGACCGCTAAAAATTGGATTGAGAAAACCAGGGAAGGTAAAGTAGATCCAGAAGAACTGGTCATTTCCAGGACATGTAAAAAGTACAGTTACTACAAAAATCCTGAGAGTATGCCTAACGTTCAGGCTGCCAAGAAGATGGAAAACAAGGGGTACGAATTCACACCTGGTATGAAAGTTTCATGGGTGGTAATAGATGCAAAAAGGACTCCTCAAAAAGTCGAGCCTTGGCTTCCAGATTCTCAACTCGATAAAGAACCTGATTATCATTATTATGCTAAGAGGATAGCTAAGACCTTAGCTAGGGTTACCGATGTATTCGGTTGGGATGAAGACGGACTGATGGCTGGTAACAAGCAATCTGACCTATTCTCACAGAAGTTCGAAAAAAAAGGTAAAGATTCGAAAGAAGAACAGGTACCTGAGGAAGAAGACACGGAAGACGGTACTTCAACTGAGAAAAAGAATCTGTCTTTGGAAGATTTTATGTGAATATTGACCAAAAAGATTTATAAAATCAATCACAGTAGGATTATTATGTTTCTAAGAGAGGAAAGAGTTCCGCTTTTGATATCACTGCTAGTCTCTCTGATGATCATTTCTTCAACATTCTTTCCCTTTGGCCTATCTGATCCCTCTTTAGAGGAACTCGAGATCGAATTTATCGATCCTGAGGAAGGGGATTCATGGACGGGCTCTAGTGAACAGGATATAACGTGGAAAATAAATACCACCCTTGAACTTTCTGAGATCGAAGTGTCTCTGGAATATGTTTATAACGGATCAGGGCCACATCTCATAAAAAGGTACGACCAGGGTGAGTTAACTGAACAAAAAACGAATTATACGTGGGATGTTCCTGAGATAGATTCTGATGATGTGTATTTGATAATAAGGGCAGAAGGCGGGGGAATAAAAAGATGGGAGATGATTTCCATATCTATAGATTCGACTCCCCCCCAGTTCCTTTTTGTTCAGCCGGAAGAAGGTGGTTTCATATCGACTGATGATCCTATCGAGGTTACTTTCGACCAAATGATTAACACGACTCATTTCGATGAAAATTTTACTCTATATGGACCTGATGGAGAAATAGATGGTGACATCTCCGAGGTCTCCAATGATAACTTCACTGTGGTGTTCCAACCGGCTATCGAACTAGAACCTGGAGAGGATTATTACTTTGAACTCTCTGGAAACATAACGGATACCAGCCAACCGGGTAACATTTTAGAGATCGATAAAGAGGTAAATTTCTCGGTCAAGAAAGGAGCACCTGAAGTGTTTGTTTCAAGTGATATCGATGAAGAGATCCGGATAGGTAACAATACTGAAATAGAATGGGATATAGATCAAGAAGAACTACTTCCAGGATCTATAAGCATATCCTACAGTTTAGATGGTGGGGAAACATGGATAAACATATCCGAGGGACTCGAGGACGAAGAAACATATACGTGGGAAGTACCTAAAGAGCCATTTGTGGAGTATCCCGTCAGAGGCGTTGTTCTGAACGTATCTTGTAAGAATATACATGGATTTACAGGTTACGGCCACTCAAGCAGTTTCACTATATACGAGAATAAAGAACCGCTAGTAGAAGTGGAGAGACCTTATGAGGGACTTGTCCTGGTTGAAGGACAGCGCACTGAGATCAAGTGGGATGCCGTGGATGATGTACCTCTGCCGGAAAGACCTATAACAATATCGGTATCAACAGATGGTGGCGACAGTTGGACGGTGATAAGCCATGATGTTAGGAATACCGGAGTGTTCGATTGGGAGGTAGATATCGTTTCCGAGAGCACTATCATCAACGTAAGCTGTACCGATGCAGATGGGGCTACTAGTTGGTCACATTCAGGTGAATTCACGATCATGGAAGAAAACCCACTTCAGATGTCCATAGAACCAGTCCTGGATATTTACCATCCCCGTGACCGTATCACCATCGAATGGGATTCTACACCTATGGTTGAAGATCTACAAGGGATAAACGTATATTTTAGCGATGATGGGGAATCATGGAACCTACAGGATGAAGTAGAAGCGGATAAGAGTTTTACTGAGATCTCACTCCCCTTCGCCATGTCTTCTAAATGCCGTATAATGGTTGAGGTAATAGATGAAACCGGTCCACTCTATTCGGTTAAGAGTGAAGATTTCGAAGTTATACCGCTTATTGAAAAAGTCGAATTAACGAGATTGGGGGGCACTATGATGATCCACCTATCCTTTAACAGTTGGGTTAGTAGGGGTCGCATGGAAGAAACATTGACTCTTTATCAGGGTGAAGATATAGTTGATCTAGAGCGGAACAATATCTACGCTATGTCTGGTTCAGATATAGTAATTATGCTGGAAGAACTCGATAAGGGGGATTACTCACTTCGATTCAACTCGACGGGATCATCACTAGACTTCACTGATCATGAAATATATACCTTCGAGATAACCGATCCCGGTACTGAGGATTACGTTACTTACTGGCCTGTTTTACTTTTGGTACCTATAACTGTATTCATATTGTTCATCTATAAAAGAAAGCTTGAATATTCAGATAAACGTTCTAAACGTAAGTTTACGTGATCATTCTTTCACTGCCACGATGATCCATGTATTTGAATACTCACCGGGAAGATAGGGTGAAAAATTACTACCTTTAAGGTGTTTGACATCATCAAAACCTGCATCCATAAGTATGGTCTCTATCTCTATCTTAGGGAATAGTCTTAGTAAGATATCATATTCACCTTCTTTCAAGTCCCCGTTATCCTCATAATGAAATTCTTCAGTTATCTCTAATATTTTCTTTTCCGAGTGGTAGCTGATCTCATTTCTCCTCCATAAAGTAGTTCCTTGCGGGGGTTTTCTGAGAGGACCATATTTTCGTCCACTCTTCTTGAAATCCTCATCCGGAGGAACATACAGTTCTATACCTAAAGCACCACCAGGTTTCAGGTGTGCATAGGTTTTAGCAAGGAAGGAATCTAACTCTTCTCTTTTGGTGAAATGATGAAAATCACCGGTAGAAACGAAAACAAAATCGTATCGTTTATTGAGACTAAAATGTCTAGCATCTCCTTTTATGATCTCAACGTTATCCAGGTCCTCGTCTTCGATACGGTCCTTTGCCTGGTAGATCATAGATTCGGTAAAATCTAAACCCGTAACGCTAAAACCATTTTTTGCTAAACCAACGGTCAATTCTCCTGTACCACACATCACGTGTAGGATATCTTCTCCATATTCAGCGGCTATATCAGCCCAGTGCTCGATCTCTTTATCTCTTTCAGGGAAAAAATAGTCTATAGTATCTGCGCGAAGAGCGTATATCTCTTTCATGTCTGCCGGCATCGACCGTTTCATGGTTTGAGAAAAATTTGAGTATATTTAATGCTTTGGATTGACTATCATGGTCATATTGAAACGATACCCTCGTCAGTTATCTTACATCGTGTGGTTTTACGTTCAGGCATCGACCTATGTTTCATAAGAGTGCATTTTCTTATGTGGGGTCCCAATTCTTCTAATTTTAGTATGGTTTTAGCGTTGTGATAGAGTATATGACCACCTAACGGTTTGGTAGTATCATCCCCCCCATATACTTGAGTGGTGACTATAACTGGTATATCTAACTTCCTGGCAACTTTCATGAGTTTTATCAACATCCTTCCCAATCTAGCTGAGGTACTCTGTCTTTCTCCATCGTTCAACTTGGTCCTGTAAAAAACAGTCATGCTGTCTACAACTATCAGACCGACTTCCATATCTTCCCTTAAAGAAAGATTAGTGATATTGTTCAATTTCTCCTCTTGTTCCTCGAATGAACAGGCTCTAAAGATCAAGGTGTTATTCATCACCTGGTCGTAATGGTCTCCAGAGATCTGTTTAAGCCTTTCCATGGATACTCCTTCTGTATCTAAGTAAGCTACTTTTTTACTATCTAACGCTACATTTTTAGCTATCTGAAGACATAAATTGGTTTTACCGGTTCCACCACCTCCAAACAATTCTGTGATGGTACCAGATTCAAGACCACCTCCAAGGAGTTCGTCGATGGCATCGCAACCGGTATCGATCTGCATGTACATCGCAGATATATCCCACATATTATGTTTTATGGTTGTATGTCGGGTAAATTTTATTTGCAAGTATAGGATAGGGAATCAAAAATCAGATATTTCTATTCGAACTGCGAGGGTAGCCAAGCATGGCCAAAGGCGCAGGACTTAAGATCCTGTCCCACAGGGGTCCAAGGGTTCAAATCCCTTCCCTCGCATACGCAGGAAGGCTATTGCCTTCTGAAGTAAAGAGGGACCTTTGTCCCTCGCATTTATCACACTTCTTGGACGAATGTGAAAGAAGTTGATAAAAATTGACAGCGAACGTTAGTGAGTTGTCAGGCACTTTTTTGAGAAAAAACTGCACTAAAAACGTGTGGGGCTATCAAAGATAGCCCTTAAGAAAGGCTTTTTAACAATGGGCAGCGAACGTTAGTGAGTTG
>SL_8KL_010_SEDDRAFT_10005116_pt1 | contig 10360 bp, 10 predicted proteins | sample SodLakKL_010_SED_4_FD_11160 | JGI IMG/M metagenome (IMG submission 11160) | reverse complement strand
ACTTCCCCGCCGTTGAAAAAGGCTTGAATGAAATCATGCAAAAAGGGCCACTTGCGGGATATCCCGTCATCGGGGTCAGAGCGACGTTGTTTGACGGTTCTTACCACGCGGTCGACTCCAACGAGGTATCATTCAAGCAAGCGGCTGCCCTGTCTTTCAAAAAAGCCTATGAACAAGCTAACCCGACGCTTCTCGAACCCATTTCCGAAGTGACCATCGTCTGCAAGGATGATTATGTCGGGGATGTCATGAGCGACATCACGAAACGACGCGGAACCGTTCTTGGCATGAATCCTTTCGCAAACAACAAACAGGAAATCAAAGCTGAGATTCCGGATGCGGAAATCAAGCGCTATAACATTGACCTCAAGGCGATCACGCAAGGAAGCGGCTCATTCCGCCGTTCCTTCCTGCGCTACCAGGAAGTGCCGGATCACATGATTGATACCGTCATCAAAGAAACCCAGGAAGCCAACCAGTAATCGCTTCTTGTCACATATGACCCCGGAACCGACCATCTGAAATGGTATGGTTCCGGGGTTTTCATGTTGTTGTAGATTGAAGGACCGAGTTTTTGGGTTGTATCTTTTTTATATCGATGGTGAGCATGTTATGATGAAATCAGAGGTGTTTATCATGAAAAAAATCATAAGTGTAGTGGCATTATCCTTTTTCGTTTTCGCGCTTGCGGGATGCGATCTCATCCGCGAGGAAATCGAACGTGCGGAATCGATCGAGTTAGAAGATTTTGCGGTCAACATACCGGAACGATCCATCTTACTCAAGATTACAAGCGATGCGGACGAACAAGTCATTGAGGATGTCGTGGTCAACGGCACCGAATATGAACTTGAAAGTCAAGGCGACGACTGGTATCTTCTTAGCGACGTTCCCATTGAGCGCAGCTACGATGTCTCCACCGTCTATTACCGTACTGGCGTCGGCGTACGACTCTCTTTTGACATTGACTATTCAATCGATACGAATGAAGCTGTTGATCTGATTCCTGAACGTTATGTCAGCGTTATGGATGAGCGACTTGAAAAAGACGGCTATGTGTTCACTTCATCCGACGATGCATTGATCAATATCGACAGTGAAACAGATTTCACAGTCGAAGAAGTCGATGAGTGGGTATGGCTCATTCTTGAGGATGAAGAACCTGTTTTCGCCGTTTTTGAGCATGACGAGGAAATTTATGTAGTATCCGCTCCGGAAGACGTTGACGAGTTTTTGGACGAATGATTGTCAGAATTAATGATATGATGAACCCGGAAGGATGACTTCCGGGTTTTGTTTTCCAGGAACGATAAGAATAAGAAAAAGCTTGAAAAGGAGTGACATTTCATGAATAGCAAAGTTGTTATCGTGGGTACAGGCATGGTAGGCATGTCCTATGCGTATGCCCTTATCAATCAGGGTACGGTCGAGGAGATTGTGCTTATAGATGTGAACAAAGAAAAAGCCGAAGGCGAAGCGATGGATCTTAATCACGGCCTCGCCTTCGCGCCAAGGAAAATGATTATCCGTTCGGGGGATTACGATGACTGCGGCGATGCGCCTTTGGTTGTGATTACCGCCGGAGTGAACCAAAAGCCCGGAGAATCCCGGCTTGACTTGCTTTCACGTAACGCGTCCATCATGAGAGCCGTCACCAAGCAAATCATGGATTCCGGATTTGATGGCATCATCATGGTTGCCTCGAATCCTGTGGACATTATGGCCCAGGTGGTTTATGAGGCGTCCGCTCTCGACAAAAGCAAGATCATTGGAAGTGGCACGTCACTGGACACCGCACGGTTGCGTTATGAGGTATCAAAACTCGTAAACATCGATGTCAGAAACATTCACGCCTATATTCTCGGAGAGCATGGCGATAGCGAATTTGTCTGCTGGTCGAATGCTTATGTGGGCGCCAAACCGATCAACGATGTGATTGATTCCCTTTCCGGAATCGAGCATGATGACCTTGAACGCATAACGAACAAAGTACGGGAAGCGGCCGGTGAAATCATCAAACGGAAGGACTCCACATATTACGGAATCGGCATGGCGCTTGTCCGTATCACGGCGGCGATTTTCAATAACGAAAACCGGATTCTTCCCTTGTCGGTCCTTAATCAGGGGGAGTATGACTGCGAGCACATCTACATCGGCTTGCCGGCTGTGATCAACAAGGACGGCATTCATCATATCGTCACCATGAGACTGAGTGAGGATGAAAAGAAGAAGCTCAGGCATTCCGCTTCCATTCTCAAAGAGCATGCGGATGCGCTCAAATCCAGAGCGAACCAATAATCATCGCAAAACTGGGCAAATGTCCCCGCCGAATCAGTTGATCTTTTATCGGATGATTCTTGAATATTGTGCCAAAAGAAAATGCCCTAAAATAATTTTAGGGACATTTCAGATGAGTCAACGCTTTGTATGGTTTATCAGTACATCATGAACCCGTTTCCTTATTTGCGGAAAGCGTTTTGAGAAGAAGTCGGGATTGTCTTTGAACATCTTGACATTGAGTGGTGAGGGATGGGGAAGAACCACTGCGGGTTTGCCGCGGATGGTGTGGTCTTTCATGATCAGGTCCTTTAAAGGAATGTCGCCGAAAAAATATTCGCTTGCGCTTTTTCCGATAATGACATAAAGGTCGTTTTGCAGCAGGTCGAGTTCCTTTTCAAGCCAGAGTTGTGCGCAAATTTTGGGCGGTTTCTTGTCGCCTCCGCTTTTATTTTTACCCGGATAGCATTTTCCAACGGAAGTGATATAGAACATGTGTGGGTCATAAAATGTCTCCCGGCTTATTTCGTACCATTCATGGCGCAGCTTCTTACCGCTTTTATCGTTGAAGGGAAGTCCCGTATTGTGGACGTGAATGGAGGGTGCCTGCGATATTTGCACGATCGGTGCTTTATGTGAGCCGTGAACGATAGGCCTGGGTTCATGGCCAAAACGTTCCCGGCATACCCTGCAGGCCATAAGTTCCTTTTTGAAAATGTCATATTGCATACCATCACCTACGCTATTCCTTTATAAATTATATCCTAACATAGAATGGACCGTTCGTATCCTGAAACGGTGAAGGGTTGGCTTTCGGGATATACGAAGACCCACATCATCGGGTTCAAGCATAACGTTTGAACGTTGTGGATAGTCCCGTTATAATATAGTTGGTATTCGAATCATATAAATGATCAAATATTCAACTCATCTTTTGCACCATTGCCCGGTGAAGAGATTTTTTGACTGAAAAGGAGGAAACCCGTGTTTGATTTCAACGTAGAAAAACCCAGTGAATCCACTCGCTTCGACACGGTTGAGAAATGGGATTTTCTTGTGATCGGTGGCGGTCCCGCCGGTCTGAACGCAGCACTGTATGCAAAAAGAAAAGGACTAGAAGCGGCTATTGTGGCCGATGAGGTCGGTGGTCAGCTTCATAATACGACCGATGTGGATAACTATCTTGGTTTCAGCCTCATTGAAGGACCCAAGTTGTCGGATGCTTTCTTTGAGCACGTAACCAAACTGGAAATTCCGATACTGAACAATGTAAAAGTGAAGACAATCGTCCATCGGAATCCGGACTTCATCATCACCACCTCCGATGGTAGAAGCATTGCGACCCGTACCGCGCTCATTGCGACGGGTGGAACGCCGAAAAAACTCGGCATACCCGGTGAAGACACATTTGCGAACAAAGGGGTGACCTATTGCGCCACCTGCGATGCACCGTTCTTCAAGGATAAGCACGTTGTTGTAGCCGGCGGTGGAAACAGCGCGGCGGAAGGTGTGCTCGACCTTGTCCCCTGGGCCAAGAAGATAACCGTAGTGCACCGGAGTCAATGGCGTGCCGATCAGGTGCTTCTCGACAAACTCGATAAAGTAGACAAGTTGACGGTGCATCTTGAAAGTCAGTTGTTGAGCGTTGAGGGCGAAGAGCGAATGACCGGTGTGACGTACCGTGACAAGGTGAATGACACCATCGAATCCCTTGAGGCGGACGGTTTGCTGGTGGAAATCGGCAATGTTCCCAAAAGCGATTTCGTCAAAGATCTTGTCGATACCAATGACAGAGGTGAAATCATCGTGAGCAACAATCAGATGACATCCGTGCCGGGCCTGTATGCGGCCGGCGATGTTACGACCCAACCGGACAAACAAATCATCATATCCGCAGGTGAGGGAGCGAAAGCCGCTCTTTCGGCCAACCAATATCTAAATCATGAATACAAAGGAGAATAACTATGTCAGAACTATTGAATGAAGATGTAAAAAAACAGATTAACGAAGTATTGACCGCCATGGAGAACCCGGTAAAAATGGTTCTTTTCACCAAATCAATGCCTTGCCCGACTTGCAAAGAGACTAAAGAGTTGCTTACCGAGGTTTCCAAACTGAACGACAAACTTATTGTGGAAGTGAAAGACCTTGAAAACGACAAGGAAGACGCCGAAAAATATGGCGTGACCTATGCGCCCAGTTTTGTGGTTCTGGACGCCGAAGAAAACTATAAGGGCGTCAAGTTCATCGGCATCCCAGCAGGCCATGAGATCAACTCGTTCCTTAGCGCCCTCATCGACATGAGCGGCAAGGACTTCGGATTCGACGCGGCAATCAAGGAACGTGTGGCGAAAGTCGACAAACCTGTGAACATCAAAGTGTTCATAACACTGAGCTGCCCACATTGCCCGGGTGCGGTACAAAACGCTCATCGTCTCGCGATGCTTAATGAGAACATCGAAGGCGAAATGATCGAAGCCCAGACGTTTAATGAACTCTCTCAGAAGTTCAACGTTTCGGGTGTCCCGAAAATTGTAATCAACGACGAGCACGAGCTCGTAGGCAATCAGCCAATTGAAGAATATCTCGATTATCTTGACAAACTATGAATAAAGCAATTCCGCGTATCGACTTGATATGCGGAATTTTTATTGTCGAGTCTTCATGATGCCGAGAAAACCACTGATCAGATAAGGGATACCGATGTGCACCACAGGAATGATGAAGGTCAGAATGAGCCCGTAGATCAGATGGAACAGGAACACTTTCGATGCGGTGTGCGCCGTAGTGCCATCTATGATGACTTGCCGGTATAGAACGAAGTTCAAGATGAACATGGCGGAAAAAACGAGCATGGCTGCGACAACAGCGATGGACCCGACAATGATCCATCCGGCCGCTTCCCCCTCAAGTCTGCCTGTATAGATACTGAAGGCGACAATAATGAGAAAGACAATCGCGGCAAGGATGCTCAAGCCTTCTGCGATCAATCCGATCAGGAAGGGTGCTTTGTTTTCGCTCCATTTTCTTTTGGTCATTGTAACACCTCTTTATGCCTATATTATAACAAAGTGTTCCATAATAAAGGAAAAAAGCTCACCGGGCGGTGAGCTTTTTGACTGATTAGCGTTTCTCCTGGTCGTAAGCTTGTCCGAGCGCTTTTGGTGCTTGGCTTTCTTTGGAGAAGAAGGCCAGGATAATCAGCGTGAACAAGTAGGGAAGGAGTCTGTAGAACTGTCCGGGAAGGTCCACGGCCGCAAGCATTTCGAACGAGTCATGAAGATTGGCAAGGACCCTTAGCATCGCGAAAATCAATGCGAAGATGAACAGGCGTATCGGTTTCCATTGTCCGGAGATCAAAATCGCGAGTGCGAGGAACCCAAGCCCCAGGAAGTCTCCGTTGAAACGGTTGTCGAAGGAGATGAGATATGTCGCTCCACCGAGTCCGGCGAGGAATCCTGATGTCATGACACCGATATAACGCATCCGGTACACATCAATACCGAGTGATTCGGAGGCTTGCGGATTCTCACCAACACTTCTTAGACGCAGACCGAGTCTGGTCTTGTAGAAGACAAAGGTGACGATGATTAAAATCGCAATGCCTATGAATGTGGACAGGAAGGCTCGCTCGAAAAAGAGTGTTCCTAGCACAGGGATATCGGCAAGCAAGGGGATGTCCAAGCGATACCGATCCACGATGTTGATGCGTTCCGTTCCACCGACGGTTCTGGCGGTAAACACCGCAAGTGCCGGTGCGAACATGTTGAGTGCGGTCGCGGAGATGATCTGATTGGAGTTCATGTGGATGGCCGCAAATGCGTGGGCTGCGGAGAATATGGTTCCGACCACCGCTCCACCTACCAAAGCCAAAAGCACCATGGCCTGAGTTGGCAATCCGAGCGGCCTTCCGACATAAAGAACCAAAAGGGCACCGATGAATCCACCCATGATCATGATTCCATCAAGCGCAATGTTGATGACACCGCTTCGTTCACTGAAAAGTCCTCCGAGTGAAACGAGCATCAAGGCGATCATCACGGGAATCGCATAGGAGAAAATAAATCCTAAATCGTTTATGAATGCGGTCATCCGACGTCACCTTCTTTCTGGGCAAAATCCACGTCTTTCTTCGTTTTCTTCCTTACGTAACCGGAGATGACCTGTTTAGTGAAGAGGGAAAGCGCACTGAAGTAGATGATGACCGCGATGATGATATCGATGATTTCTTCGCGGAAAATACGCTGTGCCGCATCGCCGCCACGCAGGATGGAACCGTAGAAGATACCGGCGAAGACAACCCCGATCGGACTGGAAAGACCAAGCAACGCGATCGCGATGCCGGTAAATCCCTGCTCGAGGAGTTGTTCGTTGATCCGGAAGGTTCTATCGCCAACAAGGTACATGACGCCACCGGCGATTCCCGCAATGGCACCGGCGATCAGAAAGGACATGACAATGCTTCTTTTTTCTTTGATCCCGGCATATTTTGCGGCGTCACGTGACAAACCGACGCTTTTGAGTTCGTAGCCGAATGTCGTGTAATTAAGGATGATGTGCAGGATGGCCGCTACAATGAGGGCGATGAATATGCCGATGTTGATCGGTGAGCGCGGGAAGATATTGTCGAGAAACAAGACAGGTAACCGTGCGGTTGAAGCGGGTCTCAAGGCTTCGGAACGCCCACCGTATATAGTATTTAGAATCAAGAGATTTACCATATACATTGACACATAGTTGAGCATGATCGATGAAACGACCTCATTGACATTGCGATAGGCTTTCAGGGCGCCTGTAATGCCACCCCATATGCCTCCGCCAACGGCGGCTGCAAGAATCGCGACAAGCCAATGAAAGGGACCGAGGAATGTCCAGTGAACCCCGACGTAAAGGCCGAAAAACGCACCGACAGTGAGTTGTCCGGTCGCCCCGATGTTAAAGAGTCCGGTCCGGAATGCGAATGCGACCGATAGACCCGTAAGAATGATCGGAGTCGAATAGAAGATCATGAAGCCCATGTCACGTGTGCTGGCAAACGGTCCGCTCAAGATGGTCCAAAAACCGAGCAACGCGTTACCGGGATTGACGATAAACATCAGGATCAGACCGAATATCAGGCCCATGATAATGGCGACAATACTGGAGATGACGTTTATGCTGTTGGGTTTCTTTGCGATGAAATTCAAAATCCAGTTCATGCGCTATCGCTCCTTTTGGACCCTGACATGTAAAGTCCGAGTTCTTCTCGTGAAACTTCTTTCGGATCGAATTCGCCGACTTTTTCACCTTCATACATAACCAGGATACGGTCGGCAAGGTTGAACACTTCGTCCAAGTCATAGGAAATGATCAAAACAGACTTGTCGTTGTCTCTGTGGTTGACCAGTTCACGATGGATGAACTCGATCGCACCGACATCAAGACCACGGGTCGGCTGAACGGCAATCAGCAGATCGCTTTCGCGGTCGATTTCTCTTCCGAGGATCGCTTTTTGCTGGTTTCCTCCGCTCATGCTTCTTGCAATGGAGAGCGCGCCGCTTCCGCTTCGGATGTCGAATCGGTCAATCAGGCGTTCGGCGTGGTCTCGTATGACATCGAACTGCAAGAAACCTCTCCGTTGGAAGGGTTCCTGATGGTAACTTTGTAAAATAAGGTTGTATTCAAGTGGGAATTCAAGCACGAGTCCATGTTTCTGGCGATCTTCAGGGATATGTGAGATTCCTTTAAGGCTCCGGCTCCGGATGTCTTCATTCGTGATGTCTTCGTCGTTAAGGGCGAGACTTCCGGATGAGTGGCCATATAGACCGGTAATGCCATAGACCAGTTCGCTTTGACCGTTCCCTTCAATTCCGGCGATTACCAGGATTTCGCCACGTTTGGTTTCAAAAGAGATGTTGCTGACGACTTCTTTCTTTGAAACAGGATCGTGGACGGTGAAGTCCTTGACACTGAGCACGGTATCTTTCGGTTTGGCTTTTTCTTTGGGGAGTGAGAAGTCAACTTTTCTTCCCACCATCATCTCAGCAAGCTTCTCGTTGGTTGTTTTGGAGACATCGACCGTGTCAATATAGGCACCACGGCGTAAGATGGTGCAACGGTTCGCGATTTCTCTGATTTCTTTAAGCTTGTGTGAGATGAAAAGGATGGACTTACCTTCTTTGGCCAGTTTTTTGAGAATGTCCATAAGCTCATCAATTTCTTGTGGCGTCAGCGAAGCGGTCGGCTCGTCAAGGATGAGAATTTCCGCATCCCTATAAAGCATTTTGAGTATTTCTACGCGTTGCTGATGCCCTACCGATATATCGGATACCATCGCATCGGGGTCGACTTTCAGATTGTACTGTTCAGAAAGTTTTTTGACTTTTTCTCTCGCATCCTCATATACCAGGACACGGTTCTTCGTGTCCTCATAGCCGAGGATGATATTTTCAAGTACGGTGAAACGGTCGACCAGCTTGAAATGCTGGTGAACCATTCCGATTCCCAGTTTGTTTGCATCGTTTGGGTTGCGGATTGTTACGGTCTCACCGTTTACCTTTATTTCGCCTTCATCGGCTTTATAAATACCGAAAAGAATGCTCATCAAGGTTGTTTTCCCGGCACCATTTTCCCCAAGCAATGCGTGGATTTCTCCTTTTTTGAGCTGTAGATTGACCTGGTCGTTTGCTTTTATACCAGGGAATTCCTTGGTAATATTCAGCATTTCCACTGCATGGTCCATGTAAACACCTGCTTTCATGTGCTTGATAGAATAAGAGAGGAAAGAACGCCTTTCCTCTCAGATCCTATCATGTTGTAAATGTTCGAATAATGCTCACTAGCTACGGTTTTATGGTTCTACAGTTCCTTCATCAATACCGATGTCGCCAAGCTCGTTGTCATTAAAGAATGTTTCGAGTTCGGCATAAGTGGCCGGAACAACGAAATCTCCACTGGCGATGGTATCATAGATATCATCATAGTCCTGTTGAGTAAAAGTAGAGAAACGGGAAGTTTCCATTGGCAAGGCGACACCATCGTCCGCAGCGCCCAGATACCATGTTTCTCCGCCAGGGAACGCATCGTCATCGTAGTGTGCTTCAAGCGCAAGCTCAACCGATTCAGCGAGTGCTTTCATGGCACTGGTGAGAACGCGGTCGGACTCGCCGGACTGATCGACGTCGACACCAATCATCCATGCGTCCGCATCTTCAGCCGCGCTCATGACAGACCCACCGGCACCACCGGCAGCCGCGAAGATCAGTTCGGTTCCACCGTCATACCAACCTGCAGCCTGAGTTTCAACATCAGGGCCAGCATCAAAGGTACCAAGATAGGTGTAACGATCATCAGGGAACGTCAGTTCAACGTTTTCTTGATCTGCTGCGTAATGTGCACCGGCGATGAATCCGATACCGAAACGCACAACGGCAGGTACGGCGATTCCGCCCATGTAACCGAGGTTAGTATGACCTTCCAATACCGCGGCGTACCCGGCCAGGAATCCGGATTCATGCTCTTCATAGAAGATTGAAAGCGTGTTGTCCGCGACGACATATTCATCGTCTTCACTTCTTGGTTCGGCATCCAAAAGGATGAACTTCACATCGGGATGGTTTTGCTGAGATTCATAGATGGCACGTTCGAAAAGGAATCCCGGTGTGATGATGATTTGCGCACCGTCCGCTACCGCGGTGTCGATCGCATTGATGTAGTCACTGTCGGAAACATCGGCAGGACGATAGTACTCATGCGCTATGCCGCGGTCTTCAGCGAATGCGACAATCCCTTCCCAGGTTCCCTGGTTGAAGGACTCATCATCAATGTCACCGTAGTCGGTAATCATTGCGATTTCAACTTGTTCCAACTCTCCACATGCAGCCAAAGTGAAAATTGACATGAAAAGCGCTAAGGCCAAAAACATTTTCTTCATGGTGATTGTTGCCTCCTTTTTCAAATTTGTTATCTATCTTAATTTTAAACAATAAAACCTTCGATTTCAAGATAACTCTTATATTTATGGCGTGAGCTACAAATCGTCATGCGGAACATATTGGATTAGAGGCACATTTTCGTATGGTGATAATCGTCTTAATGTGTGATA
>SL_8KL_010_SEDDRAFT_10005114_pt1 | contig 10363 bp, 5 predicted proteins | sample SodLakKL_010_SED_4_FD_11160 | JGI IMG/M metagenome (IMG submission 11160) | reverse complement strand
TTAGCGAGTTTTTACAGGAAACCTTTCTGCTTCCCCCGGTTTTAGGAAATATTGTTGCTTTTGTCCTTATTACTATGGTTATTAGTGCTTTGATTAATCTGTTTGGTTTCCTTTTACAGAAATTAACCAAATTCCTATTTCTGGCTATCCTGGACAGTATTGGGGGTGCGGGATTAGGATTGGTAAAAGGCGGAATAGTAATTTACCTGTTACTTCTCGTTCTTTCTCGTGTTCCTTACGAGGTTTTAATTGAACACCTGGAGGCTTCCCGCCTGGCAAAAGATTTCCTTGAATTAACCCCCTTTTCCTTGAATTAACCCCCTTTGTCCAGGAAAACATTGATCGATTTTTTCAAAATAACGACCAGTTTTTTTAGGAGGAACAAGTCATGAAAAATTTACAGGTGGGATGGCACCTGGAGGAAATAGCTGACCTCCTGGAATTACAGGGTGCTAACCCCCATAAAATTAGGGCTTTCCGCAGGGCAGCCCGAAAACTGGCCTCCCTTTCCGAGCCCCTGGACCAGATTGAATTAAAAACTGTCCCGGGGATTGGAAAAAAAATAGCCGAGGAGGTCTTAATTTTTTTGAAGGAGGGGGAAACCCCATTATTAAGGAATTTGCTTGAAAAAACTCCCAAAACGATTTTAGAAATCCGGGAAATCCCCGGAATTGATTTAAAAACTGCTTACCGAATTTACCGGCGGGGAGGAATTACCAGCAAAGAACAACTGAAAAAGGCTGTTCAGAAACGAGAATTAAGGACAGTTCCCGGAATTGGTGCGAAGCTTGAGAAGGACATTAAAGATTTTCTGCAGCAAACCAGGGAAGGAGGCCCCTTCCTTTTATCTTTGGCCGAATCCGAGGCAGAAGCTTTTATAAACCGGGTCGAAAACATTCCCTATGTGGAAAAAATTGGGGTTAGTGGAGCAGTTCGTCGCGGTGAAAAACTCGTGGATAGTATCAATATTCTTCTGGGAACCAGGGAATTCCAAAAAGTAAAGGAAAGTATCAAACTGTTGCCCAGGATAAAAGCTTTTGCTGTGGATGAGGACTCCTCTCTTAAACTAATCCTCCCCGGTGGTTTGCCCTTAATGATCGAACTTGTTCGGCCTGAAGAATATGCCCTGAGTTTAATAAAAACTACCGGGCCATCCTACCACTGGAATTTTCTTGTAAAAAAAGCCCGGGAAAAAGGTTTAAATTTAAGTGGGGAATTTCTTGTTCATGGAGGAAGTAAGCTTTCTTTCCAGGAAGAAAAAGCGGTTTATAGCAGGCTCGAAATTCCCTATCCCCCACCCGAAGTCCGGCACAGGGTTTCCGTACCCGGGGAAGATCTTTCTTTTGTGGAAAAAATTATCGATTTTAATGATATCAAGGGGGATTTTCACCTTCACACCCGCTGGAGTGATGGGGGCTCTACAGTAGAAGAAATGGTTGAGAAGGCCCAGAGTTTGGGGTATGAATACCTGGTAATAACAGATCACTCCATGGCCCTGGAATTTGCTGGAGGAATGAGTATTTCTGCTCTCCAGGAACAGATGGAATATATTGAAAGGTTGAATGAAAGGCTGGGGAAAAAATATATTTTTACCGGGATTGAAGCGGACATTGAAATGGATGGATCGCTGGACGTTCCGCAGCGTTTTTTGGATAGAATGGACTGGGTTGTGGCTGCAATTCACCGGGGGTTAAAGCTTCCTAGAGGAGAAATGACCAAACGACTGGTTCGGGCTGTTTCTCATCCGGAAGTCAGGGTTTTGGGTCATCCAACCTGTCGTTTATTTCCCAACAGAGATGGCATTGAGGTTGATATAAGAGAGGTTTTTTCCAGCGCCGCAGCAAGTGGGACAGCAATGGAGATCAATGGAGCGCCTGACCGAAGAGATCTGGGAGAGGAATTAATCCAGACTGCCCTGGAATTTGACCTGGAATTCTGCCTGGGCAGCGATGCTCATAATGATCAGAACATGGAATACATGCAATATGCTGTTGTGGAAGCACAAAGGGCAGGTCTTCCCGCTGAAAAAATAATAAACACAAAATCAATTGAGGATTTACCCGGGAAAAAGTTATCCCGGATAGGTGGTGAGAAATAATGGAAAAACATACTCTGGAAAAGTTGGAATATGGGAAAATAATAAAAAAACTCGGAGAAAAAGCGGCAACGGAACTGGGAGCCGAAAAAGCCCGGAACTTAGAACCCGAAACCGAAATTAACATTGTTTCCCGGGAAATCAAAGAATCCGGCCAGGGGCTTGAGCTCTTAATTCTGAATGGACCAATTCCGTTCGGGGGGATAAAAGATATTCGCCGGCCACTAAAAAATGCTGCAAAGGGACAGGTTCTTGACCTGGAAGAAATAGTTAAAGTTGTCCAGACCCTGTACGGTTTAAAACAGATCAAAAAATATTTCGCGGATTATGCAGATGAAGGGTGGGCTTTTCCAGGTCTGGAGGTTTATGAGGGAGAGATTGGCGAATTTTCCGCCCTGGAGAAGAGGATTAATGGAATAGTTGATAAATATGGTGAAATAAGAGACGATGCTTCTCCCAGACTAAATTCAATTCGCCGGGAAAAGAAGGTTCTCGCCCAGCGGATCAGGGAAAAAATGGACTCTTATCTCCACAATGCCAAGTTAGAAAAAGTAATCCAGGACCCCGTGATAACCATTAGAGGAGATAGATTTGTTCTTCCGGTCAGGGCTGATAAAAAAGGTTCCCTCCCGGGAATAATTCATGATCGTTCTTCCAGTGGGCAGACAGTTTTTGTTGAACCCCAGGCAGTTGTGGAAATGAATAATAAACTGGGGAGCCTGGAAAGGGAAGAAGAAACGGAGATTTACAGGATATTAAAGGAAATTACCGCTGAAATTGCTGGAAAAGCTTCCGAGATTTCCTGTGGTCTGGAAGCGGCTGCCCATCTTGATTTTGTGATGAGCAAGGCTCACCTGGCTCAGGAATATAACTGCTCAGAACCGGAATTAAATTCTAAAGGGCCAATTAAATTAAAATCTGCCCGCCATCCCCTTTTGCCAGGCGAAGAAGTAGTTCCAATCGACGTCTCTCTGGGGGAAAGTTTTAACACCCTGGTTATTACTGGGCCCAATACTGGTGGAAAGACCGTTACCCTTAAAACTGTCGGTTTGCTTTGTCTTATGGCCCAGTCGGGCCTGCTTATTCCGGTAGATAAAGGCAGCGAAATAGGGGTTTTTTCAGGGGTTTTTGCCGATATTGGCGATGAACAGAGTATAGAACAAAGCCTGAGTACTTTTTCTTCTCATCTTACCCAGATTGTCCGGCTCTTAAAAAACGCCCAACGGGGCGATCTGGTTCTCCTGGATGAAGTAGGTGCGGGGACCGACCCGGAAGAAGGAGCGGCTTTAGCCATGGCTCTCCTTCAGCACCTGCATGGCAAGGGGATTTTAACAATTGCTACTACCCATTACACGGAATTAAAAGCTTTCGCCTATACCCATGACGGAATTGAAAATGCTGCAGTGGAATTTAATGTAGAAACCCTTTCACCCACTTATCGATTGATGATAGGTGTTCCAGGAAGGAGTAACGCCCTGGCTATCGCAGCCAGGCTGGGGCTTTCTGAAGAGATTATTACCCAGGCAAAAACATTTATTGGTGAACAGCGATCCAATGTTGAGGGCATGATCAGTCGGATTGAAAAAGAAGAGTATGCGATTCTGGAGAGAAAGGAAGCATTACAAATAGAAAAGGAAAAACTGGAAAAAGAACTGGCCCAAATTAAACGGGAGAGGACCGAGCTTGCTGAAAAACAGGACAAAATGGTCCGGGATTTTTCTCAAAAGGCGCATGAAATAATTGAGGAGATTAAACAAGAAGGCAGCAAATTATTAAAAGAGATAAGAAAATATTCTGGACCTGCGGGTGACCGGATGGCCAATGAGTTTAACCTTGCACTAAAGGCCCAGGAAGAGAGGATCCTGGAGTTAACAAGGGTTGAAGACAGAACCCAGAAGGATAGAAAACCCCTCGAGGTTAAACCAGGCCAGAAAGTAAAAATCGCCTCTCTGAATCAGGAAGGGGTTGTATTAAGCGAGAAAGAAAACCAGGTCAACGTCCAGGCGGGGGTTATGAAGGTCTGGGTGGATAAAAAAGACCTGCTTCCCGTAACCGAGGAGGAAGTTGATGTTCCCAGGGCATCCCAGCGATATAAAAAATCGAAAGCCCAGACCATCAGGCAGACTCTTGACCTTAGAGGAATGCGCTGGGAAGAAGGAAGGGAAGAAGCAGATAAATACCTTGATGACGCCTATCTTGCGGGTTTAAAAAGATTAGAAATTATTCATGGTAAGGGAACTGGAGCCCTGCGCCAGGGGATACACGAACTCCTGGAAGGCCATCACCACGTGGCAGGTTACCGGCTGGGAGGAGAAGGAGAAGGTGGAGATGGGGTAACAATAGTGGAATTAAAGAAATAAAAAAACACCTGCAATTCAGCATGAATTGCAGGTGTTTTGTTTTAATCATCTGATCGGTCCCACAAGCGGTCCCATAAACGGTCAATGGTATCATCATCATCTTCAGAAGGGGCTTCTTCCGCGGGGCGAGTTGAACCGTGGACAAAACAGGATTGGGTGGGTTTTTTCTCGAAAATATAGTTGCCTTCTTCATCGGTAAGGGGAACCCCGGTACTGGGATCAAACCTGTGAATGGGCAGTCCGTTGTCATCAACGCGAATGCTGGTGTCCATCTGGTAACGGCGGGTTTGAACATTTTCCTGTGGGCAATCAGGAGTTGCTAAAAGACCGGTTTCCACGTCAACATCCACTCTTTCTATCGGCTGATGGAAAGACTCTCTTTCTTCGGGTTCAGTTCCACGAATAAACAATTCTGTGACCTCCCGGGGAGCATAGCTTCCGGGAAGTTTCCCGGTAAAGGGATCAATGGAAACCTCAATTACGTTACGGGGCCGGGGTGGGAATTTGGTAACGGGCATGGGTTCAACAGCTGCTCGCATATAACGTCCCCAGAGTTCAGCAGCAATCCAGCTGCTCAGGGTAACCCCGTAGTTGGGTTCATTGGTCCGGGGATTAATTACCACATTTCCTGAACTATCAGTCTGGGGGAAATACTTCATCGGGCGCGGGGAGTCTTCTCCAACCCAGACTGCTGTAACCAGATCTGGAGTGTATCCAACAAACCAGGCATCGGTGTAGTCGTTTGTAGTTCCGGTTTTCCCGGCTGTGGGCCGGCCCAACTCAGCGCGCCAGCCAGTTCCATCCTTGATAACAGATTGAAGCATATCAGTAATTATATAAGATGCTCCTTCGCTTATAGCAATCTCCCGGGTGGGATTGGCTTCGTAAAGAACGTTACCCCGGTTATCTTCAACCTTTAAAATCGCTACGGGTTCTGTTCTGATTCCTCTATTGGCAAATACCCCAAAAGCCTGAGCCATTTCCAGCGGGGTAATACCCCGGGTTAAACCACCCAGAGCAAGCCCCAAATTCCTGTCTTCAGGAACAAGGTTTTTAATACCAAGATCCTGGGCCATTCTTAGGGCATTGCTTACCCCAATTTCTGAAAGTGTTTTTACCGCGGCCACATTGATGGAATGGTTCATGGCCTCTCTGAGAGTTACCCATCCCCGGTAAACATCGTTAAAGTTGCGGGGCCATGGTGTAGGTTGATCATCTGTTGAAGTAACGGTATGGCCAGAATATTCTACAGTGGGATAGTCCAGAACTACCGAACCAGGACTCAGGCCTTCTTTTACTGCCGCGGAATAAATAATCGGTTTAAAGGCTGATCCTGCCTGCCTGCGACTTTGTGTTGCCCGATTCCACTGGTCATCCCCACGTCCACCAACCATGGCTTTTATATGCCCTGTTTTGGGATCAATTGATAGGATTGCAAGCTGGGGTTGGTTAGGATCCCCGGGAAGGTTAGCCCTCTGGATTGTGGGCAGAGTTTCATCTTCAAGCATTTCTTTTACTGTTTTTTCAGCCTGTTCCTGCATCCGGTTATCAAGGGTTGTATAAACTCGGAGCCCTCCCCCGTATACTACCTGGGGTCCGAACATCTTCAATAACTCATCGCGAACATAACGCATAAAATAGGGGCCAAATTCGTCCTGGGTCTGGCCAAGCCCCACCAGTTCAAGGGGTGCTTCGGCCGCTTTTTCAGCCTCTTCCGGGGAAACCAAATCTAATTCAAGCATGCGATTTAAGGTTACCTGCTGGCGAAACTTGGCCTGATCCATATTGAAATATGGGGAGTGCCGGTTGGGCGCCTGCAAAATTCCTACAAGCATTGCGATTTCTGAAAGGTCAAGGTCCCAGACGTCCTTGCCGAAATACTGATGGGCAGCTGTTTGAATCCCGTAAGCAGAGTGACCCCAGAATATTTCGTTTAAGTAAAACTCAAGGATTTCTTCTTTGGTATAAATTCTCTCAAATTGGAGTGCCAGGAACATCTCCTGGATTTTCCGGTAGATAAATTTTTCCTGGGTTAGATAAACATTTCTGGCCAGCTGCATTGTTATTGTACTGGCTCCTTGGGCGTAGCCACCCTCCTGGATGTCCACCCAGATGGCCCGGGCAATTCCCCGGTAATCAATTCCAGAATGCTTAAAAAAACGGGAATCCTCCATAGCCAGGACAGCTTGCTGGAGTTTTTCAGGAATTTGATTGAGGGTAACGTACTCCCGGTTCTCTCTAAACAGGCGGTGAATTAATTCTCCATCAGCGTTATAAATACGGGTTGTTTCCGTAGATTGCCAGTCACCATATGCCGAAACATTTGGTGTGTCACTGATAATATAGGCACCGGCGCCGATAGTTAATCCAAAACCGAAGGAAATAAATAAAACTACGGCAATAAAAATTCCCTTGCCGGTTCCCACTTTTTTCTTGGGCTGGTTTTTTTTCCTAGAAACCACTGGCCTAACCCCCTTCCACACCGTCATTATAACATATAAAACCGGGGATAGGTAGATGAAAATTTCAACTTGTTCGTTGAACTTACCTGTGGTAAAATATACACAATAAAAAAAATGCCACATCTCCGTCTGAGTGGCGGAGTTTATTATTTGGGAGGTGGCTTTTTTGGCCTGGCAGGATAGTTTACGAATACTTAAACAGGGAACAAATGAAATAATCGGGGAAGAGGATCTTGTAGAAAAATTAAAGAGGGCAGATTCTGGGGGACCACCCCTGAGGGTTAAATTGGGCCTTGACCCAACAGCACCAGATATCCATATTGGTCATACCGTTCCTCTAAGGAAAATGAGGGAGTTTCAGGACCTGGGTCACGAAGCTTACCTGATTATCGGGGACTTCACTGGGCGGATTGGAGACCCTTCACAAAAATCAGAAACAAGGAAACAATTAACCACCGAGGAAGTAATGCAAAACGCCCGCACTTACCAGGAACAATTTCGGAAAATCCTCGATCCGGAAAAAACTCACCTTGTCTTTAATAGTGACTGGTTTTCCAAGTGGACTCCAGAAGAATTTTTAACTCTGTCCTCCAAATATACGGTAGCCCGGATGCTGGAGAGGGATGACTTTGAGAAAAGGTACAGGGAAGGGAAACCTATTTCCATTCTGGAGTTTTTTTACCCTTTACTGCAGGGTTATGATTCCATTGCAATTGAAGCGGATGTAGAACTTGGAGGAACGGACCAGAAATTTAATCTCCTGGTAGGGAGACAATTACAAAAGGAATATGGGCAGAGNCCTCAGGCACTCATAATGACTCCCCTGCTTGAAGGGACAGATGGGGTTCAGAAGATGAGTAAATCTCTCAATAATTATATTGGGATTAATGAACCTCCCGGAGAAATTTATGGGAAAACCATGTCCATTTCAGATGATTTGCTGAAAAGCTATATAACCCTTACAACCGACCTCCGGGGAAAGGAACTGGACAAGTACCTGGCTGATTTAGAAAATAATAAAATTAACCCGCTGGAGGCCAAAAAATTTCTTGCCCGCCGTCTGGTTGAAATGTATTATGACCGGGAAGCTGCTTTAAAAGCGGAACAGGAATTTACAAAGGTTTTCTCCCGGGGCAACCTGCCGGAAGATATGCCCGAAAAAGAAATTGAGGGTGATTGGTTGGACGAAAATGGTCAAATTCGACTGGTTCACATCCTGTCCCAATTAGAGATGGTTAACAGCAACAGCGAAGGAAGGCGGCTGGTCAAACAGGGAGGGGTTTACATTGACGAGGAAAGGGTTGAGGATCCCAATCAAAAGATTAAACCCCGATCAGGTATGATTATTCGGGTGGGGAAAAGAAAATTTTCCCGCTTAAAATAGTTGAATTGCATAAAAAAGGCCGTCTTTCCGGACGGCCTTTTTTATCAGGGGAAAAACAGTGGGGATGAAAGCTTTTTAACCTGTTCGAGAAAAGGAATTTTTAGAAAGGTGGGGAATTTAAAGACAAGGAGGTGAGTTTATGGGAAAAAGTAAAGCTCTTTATATACTCCTTGGTCTTTTGATTGTAGGAGCGCTTTTAATTGCTTTATTTTACCTGGAAAGGGAACCCGATTCCTTTGTTCTGACTCCTCCCTGGGAAGGAGAAATCAAAGAGGTTTTTTGGATTGATAATGATAATTTATTAATAACTTTGATTTCCCGCGAGGGGGAGGGAGAAACTGAATCTCGGATTTATCAGCTGAATCCTTTCACTGATGAGGCCAGAGAAATTTTTTCCTCCGGTGGTTGGCGCCTTGATCTGGGGGTCCTTGATTTTGATCAAGAAAAGGAATTAATCGCGGTAAAAGAAGGAGACAAAATTAAAATAATTAATTTCGCGGGGGAAAAGCTATTTAATGTTGAAGAGGCAGGAACAAATACCCAGGCCTGTTTTTCTCCGGATTTAGAGAAGATGGCCTTTACGACATTCGCTGAATGGGAATTACCTACCAATGCATTTGTCCTGGACCTGGATACATGGGAATCTGAACAGCTAACAAACTATGAATTTGGCCAGAATTATAAAACAGGAAAGATTGGTTGGGATCAAACCGGGAATTTTTATTACGTGGAAGAATTTGCCTTTGGAACCTTAACCTTTGGAGGACAAAAGCTATTTGTAATTGAAACTGATCGAGAAAAAGAGCTTTTCTGGGAATTTCCAGGAGCAGAACAGATAATTGGTTTTAGTTTCCTGGAAAATGCCCACCTTTTGTGTTTCTTCGTGGAGTGGGATGACGATGCAATGGAAACTCAGTTGTTCATCGGTCGGTTCGATATGGCTCAAAATGAAAAAAAGTGGATTGTTCCCCTGGATAGCATGGGAGACAGGGAGTTGTGGAAAGAAATTAAAACCGGGTATCCCACTGAAGGGGAAATAATTGATCAAACCATATGGGTTACAGGGATTGAAGAAGGGGGAACTTTCCGAATTTTGCGGTTGGATCTTGTTTCTGGTGAGATTAAGCAAGAAATTTCTCAGGCGGGTTTTCCCCGAATTTCTCCTGCTAATGAGTGGATAGCTTTCTATGATTTTTCTGGGGTTGAACGGGTTTTAAAGGTTAGCCCCTTGACAAACTCCGGTGATTTGAGGTAACATTGTGCTAAGTTAAAAGCGTTGAAGGGAATGAAGTTCGAGAAAAGTTCTACCAGAGAGGAACCATTTGGTGTGAGGTTTCGGCTTTTCCGGACAAGCCCTCCCAGAGCTGCGGAGCAGAAATCTGCCGTTTGGGTTGCGTTAAAACCTTTGAGGCTTCTGGATTCAGAAGTAAAACAGGGTGGTACCGCGGGAAAGTCCTCGCCCCTGAACAGGGAAGGGCTTTTTTTGTATCTAAAAACAGGGGGTTTTGGCAATGAAAAAATTGACTGGCTTTGAAATAAGAAAACAGTTTTTGGAGTTTTTCTCTGAGAAAGATCATTTAATCTGGGAAAGCGCTCCCCTGATACCACAGGATGACCCAACACTGCTATGGATAAATGCGGGGATGACACCTCTGAAACCTTTTTTTGAGGGAAGCAAAAAGCCTCCCCATTCCAGGATGGCAACTGTGCAAAAATGTATCCGGACCAATGATATTGAAAATGTAGGTAAAACTCTGCGCCACCACACTTTCTTAGAAATGCTGGGGAACTTTTCCTTTGGGGATTATTTTAAAAGGGAAGCTGTTCGGTGGGCCTGGGAATTTTTCACAGAAAGACTGGAAATGGACCCGGATAGATTATGGGTTTCGGTTTATGAAGAAGACCAGGAAGCATTTGAAATTTGGCGGGATGAAATCGGTGTCCCTGCAGAAAAAATTGCTTTTTTGGGGCAAAAAGATAATTTCTGGGAAATAGGACTGGGGCCCTGTGGCCCCTGCAGTGAAATCCACTGGGATCGAGGAGAAGAATACAGTTGTGGCAG
>SL_8KL_010_SEDDRAFT_10005113_pt1 | contig 10363 bp, 12 predicted proteins | sample SodLakKL_010_SED_4_FD_11160 | JGI IMG/M metagenome (IMG submission 11160) | reverse complement strand
TGCTTTTTGTTTATAATTCATTTCGTTCTCCTTCGGTTATCGTTATAAAATAAAAATGCGTAAACCGAAACACTGCCGGTAATAATGGCTACCATATCAAGATGGCAGTATGTACCACTCAAAAAATAGCTTTTTGTATTTTCCAGAAGAAATATCCCATCAAAACAATCCGGAACCAGGCTTGCGGCATAATCGCTGTATTTCTGGCCCAACTCAAATCCGACGTTAACGGTCATCCAGAACAGGGATATTACCAGGTATCCTTTTTTCCCACAGTCGAGCAATCCGGCGGTGAGCAATATAAAAGCGGTCACATGCAGAAAGTGCGGCAGGAAGTTGCCGATGACTCCAAATAAGGGGGAGTATCTATGATACAGGCTGAATTCAAAGGGAAGTGAAAAGAGAAAATAAGTCTGACCCGGTGGACGGTCTATAAGATATATCAATGCCCCGATTGATAAAAGGAAGATCCCTACCAAAATATATCGGAGATTTATCATCATAGGAACAGACCGTCTTCTTCCGGTCAGTGCGGGTGGAACACTTCGCCTTTAACGATTGCGACACGAAAATGCTTTTATTATTGCATGCATAATCATTTGCTTGGGAGGATCTGTTTCTAATTTGAGAATTATCAGGGTCGGAAATGGGTGTCAATCAAAAGCTGGATTTTGGGGGTTTTCGATATTCGACGGGATTGATTGCTTCAAAAATTTGGTTTCGAATCCTGTAAACCGCTTGCCTGAAGCACATATGGAGGTACAGAATCTTGCCACAGAATGCAGTATTCCCGTGGGGTAAACAAAAATACACATTGAATCTGGCAATCCTGTTCGGTCCAAAATTCATAATACTGGAGGGACATAGCCGCATGGTGCACTCTCACGAACAGAGTGTTGAGTCGCTTATCATTCCGTTCCTCTATTGGCATTAAATGAATTTTTTCCTTGCAATTCTTTATTGCCGGATTATATGAACGTATATCCGGCCAATCTGTGCGAGAGCTGCTTGATTGTATAGTTGAAAAAACAAAAAACTAATTTGACAAGGAAATCTGCGATGAAAAATTTGGCAATGATTGTGGGGGCTTTATTTCTTTTGTCGTTCACGACACCTTGTGAAGGCTCAGATCACCCCTTGTCTATGGTATTTAAGGAACTTGAGCCCGGAAAAATGCCCGTAATTACAGTAACCAATACCGGTGATTTGGATATTGACGATATCATGGGGGGATTTTCCCTTCTCGACAGTGATGGAAATGTTCTTTTTTCAACCGGCTATACCTCCATGGTGACAGGAAGTGTCTGGCTGGCTTCTGGGCAGTCAATGGATCTTGGCCTCTATATTACGGAAGCAGCACAGGATCGTAACCCAATAGGAAAGCGAAAACTCATTGAAGCGCCGCATACAATACAAGTCGTGTTTTCACCCCACACGCTTACCTTCATGGAATAAAGCTGACAGGACAATAATAACCAAATTTGTGTGAAAACTTGACGGACACTTTTCCAAGCTTAGATGGGGTACTTGTTACTTTCGCACTCGTAAAAAAAAGATTGACAGACCATCGCCGTTTTTATAATCTAATTCTCATAAACCAAAGCCAAAGAGCAGAAGCTCTTACTGCGGGTGCTATCTCGCAAGAAGGCAACACGGCAAAATAGAAAAACAGGTAACAACCAAGGCCACGAAGGTCTGCATTATTCCCCTCGGTTGGGAAAGTGCCCTTCGTGGCTTTTTTTGTTTTTACGACCGAAAGAACAGGAAGCCACCCGGGCAGAAAGCCAAAGAAAGTCATAAATACTTAATTGCATTGCAAATCCTCAAAATGAAAGGAATAGGAATGAGACCCGGACGGCTGAATCTCTTATGGTTTGTCATAGCCTTGCTGACCCTTTGCGTTACCGTGCCCGTCGCCGAAAGCGAAGACCGGACCCACCGCATGGAGGACATGGTTGTATCCACCTCCCGCTCGGAAGTATCGGTGGCGGATGCACCCCAGAGCATCAGTATCATCCCGGCGGACGAGATCATGGCCTCCCCGTTTGAGCGGGTGGAGGATATTCTCCGTTTTTCCGCGGGCATCTATGTTACCCAGCACTACGGCCAGCAGGCAAGAGGCATAGTCGGCCACCTCAACATGCGGGGGACCGGAAACAATAGGGTTCTTATGATGCTCGACGGCGTCCCCTTGAACGACAACTTCAGCAATACCATCGCCTGGGTGGCGTGGGGCCTGATCCCCCGGGAGAGCATCGAGCGGATCGAGATTCTGCGGGGACCGTCATCGGCATCCTACGGGTCCGAAGGCCTGGGTGGCATTGTGAATATCATTACAAAAAACCCGCGCGAAACGCCGGAAACCAGCGCACGGGCAATAGCCGGTTCCGCCAGCACCTATGGCGTCTCCGGCCTGCATTCCCGGAAAGGCGAACGATTTGGTTTTCTGCTTTCCGGCGCGTATGAAGAAAGCGACGGGTTTTACATGATCGATCCGGAGGGAATTGACGATTTAACCCTTAGAAGACATCGTGAAATCTACAAAGGGTTTGGAAAGGCGACCTATTCCCCGGATGAAAGAACCGATATATCCCTGAGCGGTCTGTATTACCAGCATGAAATGGGAAAGGGACGTGAATATTTCTATGATGACCTGATCCTGGATCAATACCGCCTCGGCATGACACGCCGCGGAGATATATCGGATTGGAAAGCCATGGTCTACCTGAATCGGGGGGAGAAAACAGCCTACCAGGACTTGGGCCAGCAGCAGGGAACCGTTTTTGTTCCGGACCGTGATGAAAAGTTCCCTGAGAATATCGTATGGGGCGGGGAAATCCAAAACACACTGCCATTGTTTGACACGACAGACCTTACAACCGGCGTGGCATTTAAACAGGTGTCAATGGAATACAAGGAAACCCAGTTGCGAAACCTTGACCGGGATGTCAAAGCCTCGGGAAAGCAGACATTCATATCACCTTTTATTGAGGGGACCGTCAGGTTTATGGACAACCAACTTATCGCCAATGCCGGGATTCGCTACGATAATGTGCGTAATTATGACGGCGAGGCAAAGGACTCCGATCCCTTCAGAGACAGAGATCCCTATGATGAAAGCTATAGCTCCGAAACATGGGACAACTTCTCCCCGAAGCTGGGCCTCGTCTACCATCCGGACCATTTGACCACACTGAGGACCTCCTTTGTCAGCGGATTCCGGACACCCTCCCTGTTCGAGCTCTACAAACCCCACGTGCGAGCCGGCGGCCGTTTTCTGCGCCGTGCCAACCCCGATCTGGATCCGGAAAAAATCCGGTCATGGGAAGCCGGGGCCGAGCGCGTCTTTTTCGATAGTCTATGGATCCGCGGGACTTATTACCACGCCAGGATATCGGACTATATTGAAAGTTCAACGATAGCCGTCTATGATACAGGCGCAAGGGACACGGAGAATTCCAACAGGTCGAAAGTTGAGATCAACGGAGTAGAAACCGAACTCGAGTATTTGATCGGCTATGGTCTGAGCACGTTTTTCAATTACACCTACACCCGTGCCAAGGTAACCAAGGACGATGAAAATCCCGATCGGGAGGGCAACTATCTTACAAATGATTTCCGGCATAAATTCCGTTCCGGCATTACATATCAAAACCCCGCTATCATCAATGCATCTGTATCGTTACGGTATGACCGCACCCGTTATACGGACGACCTAAACACTAATAAAGCACCCAACGTCACGACAGCGGACATTTCATTGTGGCGCAAAGTCTTTGACCTTGCGACCCTTCGCTTCACTGTTGAAAACGCAACGGATGAGACGGAATACATTGAAGACGGAAGGATTTATTACGGCTCCGTTCAGTTTGATTTTTAAAAGCAAAGGGAAAAAACCTATGGCTATTGTAAAGTAAGCGGCAACAACCGTTTTGATGCTGATGCTGGCTGCGCCTGCGGCCCTGGCCCACCACCTTTGGATCGAGCCGTCGGGTGACGGCTGGGAGGTCATTCGGGGCATTGTCCCGGATGAGAAAGAGGACTACGATCCCCGCTGCATTCAGTCGGTGGACGCTTTCGGCAAAAACGGGCGGCAGCTTTCGGTCGATCGGATCGATGAAGACGGCAGGGTCTTTTTTACGGCGGACGGTGAGGTGTCCATGGCCACCGCCTGGAGTGCATGGGGCTACCGGGTCAACACCACCCGGGGAAAGCGGCTGTTTGGACGCGCGGAAGCTGAGAATGAAGGACTTCGGGTTCTGTCGGCCTTTTATTCCACCCATTACGCGAAGTCCATTTTCTCGTGGATGGATGCCGCAGGAGAGCCTTCCGGCCTGAGATTTGAGATCATTCCCGTGGAAAATCTTCTATGCGCGTCACCCGGCGATGAGATCGCTTTGCAGTTGCTCTTTGACGGCAAACCCCTGGCCGGAACCGCCATAAACACTAACAACGGGGAACAATTCCTGACGGACGAAAACGGCACTGCCGTGGCCGTCGTCCCCGAGGGGCCTGAAGGCTTGCTATACACCCGCCACCGCATCGATGTGGAGGGCGATGAAAAAAAGGACTTCAAAATTTTTACCACGTTTTTAACATTTCCAGTGAAACAATGACACGGACAACCGGCTCAAAGCATTAAAATAGCGAGGCAGTCGCAATGACGATCAAAAAAATCGTCTACTATGCGGGCTATGCGAACCGGGAGAAAGTATTAAGAAGCACCCTGGACAGCATTGTAGACGATGTAAAAAAAATGGAAGAAGAGTGGCTGGGGCTTTTTATTGCTGGAGAAGTCGCGGCCAACCCTTAATAAAGGATTATCCTTTTGAATATGGAAATAAGACAAAGTATGGAGGCAGATCATACCAGTAAAGCATCGTTTCTGCCCCGGGAACACACAATGGATTGGAATCTTTTATGGAAGCAGCGGATTCTTCGATATCAAATGACCAACCAGGGAAGCTCTCCGGTTAGTCATTGGGAAAGTCGGAAAGCCGCAGTCAGATACCTTGAAATGGCCAATGAAACCCAGCAGGGGCGAATTAAAAAAATTTTAGAGGATCTGCCTTTGACGAAGCAGTCGAGGGTTTTGGATATAGGTGCTGGCCCGGGTGTTCTGACAACACCCATAGCCCGCTGCGTGGCTCATGTTACAGCCTTGGATGCTTCTCCCGGCATGATTGATGTGCTCACGGAAAATGCCAAATCAAGCGGACTTGACAACATCAATTGTATTTTGGGCCGCTGGGAGGATGTTGACACTGTAACCGACTTGTGGGGCCCATATGATGTCGTTATTGCCTCGTTATCCCTGATGAAAGTTTTTGATCTTAGCGCTGCCATAGATAAGATAGAGCAGGTAGCAAGGGGTCATATTTTCCTTTACTGGTTTTCCGGTGAAACATCCTGGGAAGCATGGCACCGTCATTTCAGACCTTTTTCCCGACATTCAACCTACGGAAATGCAACATTACCCAAATTCGGTCTGCTATGGCGAATACTCAGACAGAAAGGCATTGAGCCGGATATCGAAGCCTTTCCCTATGTCCATATTGACCATTTCGCAACCTTTGAAGATGTGGTGGACTATTTTGCCGAACGATTTGAGATACCATTTCAAAACAGGGGGCCGGCTCTTTTTGATTGTATCCGTGGAATTACGGAACCACATAAAAATGGCTTCATAATCCGATCGAGAGCGGTTTGCCGTAAAATCCACTGGTGTTCCCGTGGATTTTCCGAATTGCTAACTGAGGGTGATACCCAGGCTATTGGGAATGATGCCTGTGCTTTTTTGAGACATTGATGTATCGGCCAACATAAAACATAAACCCTGCCAACAACCTTGCCTGTGAATGCAGTGCATACTTGCCTCGGAATGCAGTATTCCCGGGTCTTATGGAAAATGCACATTGAAACTGACAAACTGCTCCGTCCTGAAATTCACATTACTGCTCGGAATCGGTTCAGGTTTCAATATTATAATCGCTCATGTCGTGAAAACTTTTTTGATTTTAACCTGTTCAAACATGCCGGACTTCCCTGGGGTGTATAATGATCCTCATCGGCAGCATGTCATGTACATATGCCAGTTGTTGGAGTTAAAGGCCAAAGCCATGCCCTTTCCGGATCTGAATGGTATAAACCGTGAAGAAATGCCAAATATTGTTTTCTTTGATGACGACCCGGCATGTTATAGCATTGAAAAACTGGTGCGAAAGACTCTATGAATGGTCTGATCTATTTTGAAAAGTATTATGATGTTTTCAGGGAAATCAGCAGAATCGTGCATGCAAGCATCGAGGTCGAAGAGGTGCTTGAATTGGTGGTTTGGAAAAGCGCCGAGATGCTCGGTGCGGAAGGCGCTTTTTTACGCATCATCAACATGAAAACCCTGGAAGCACCAATTTGCTTAAAAAAACCGCGAAAGAGGGGCCGGTTGAGGGTTAGACGGTATTGGCGATGCCCGGTTGAGCAAATACGATACGGAAATCGTTCCCTTTCTGCAGGAGGCAGCCGGCAGTCTCGAAGAGAACATCGAACGAAGCGCGCCGGTAACCTGTACGCCAGAATCTGTGACACCGACAATATCCGTCTGGCTTTTTACAAGGCGGCCCGGAGAAAGCACGACCGGGCTGAAATCATCGACTTCAAATGTGACTTGAAAAATGCTGGTCCTGCTTCCAGCTTACAGGCCATTGTGGATGCCGGGCCGATGACCACGGACAAAATCCTGTGCCGGTGTTTTTTGCCGGATAAAAAGGGATGCGGCGCTGATGCTGGTAGCCGGCGGCCGGATGGCCCGGTGAAGGTTTCGGCATCTCTGTTTTAGGTGTTTGTCCCCTGCTCCTTATCCAGGTATTTGTGCACGATGCTGGAAATAAGCGTTTGATATGGAATCCCTTCTTCAATGGCCTTGATCTGTATCCGGCGGTAGTCCTTTTCCGTGAGGCGCAGGTTGATCCGCTTGTCTTTTCGCAAGGTTTTGCGGGCGGCTTTTAATGCTTTTTTTTTCTCCTGCTCAAAATTGCCGACCGCCTTCCACTCCTCTTTTTCAATGGACTCCATCAGCTTTTGTTCTTCTTCATCAACTGGATCAAACGGAGTTTGCCCCTTTTTTTTGTTCAAGTTATCCATTACTCCTCCTCTAACCCGTATCGTTTGGTATATTTTCGGCTTGGAAATGCCGTTTTCAGGAAAATCGTTTCTTCTGTCTCCACGAATGGGACGATATATGCATAATGATTTATTTCCAAAATATACAGTTTTTGATTCGGCCGTCCCGGGTGCTGTTCGATTCCGATTATCCGGTCCGATTCGATCAGATAGACAATTTCCTCAAAGGAAATTTCCCGTACCTGCTTTAATAATTCATTTTTTTCGGAACTCCAGCTAAAAAATGTCATATTATGAATATAAGCCATTAGCTGCCTTTTGTCCACCATGTTTTATCTGGAGGCGGCTGTGAACATTCAGCAGCTTTTCCCGGAGGCTGTTCTGGCCGGCGGCACCGCAGCAGCCGTGTACCTTCATCACCGGTATTCGTTTGATGCCGATCATATTTTGTCCCGGCTCGAAACCATTTATGCGTCGGTGCTTGATTTTCTTGAGAGCAGGGACGACTGTCGGCAATTTCCAGGGGGTGGAAACAGGCATAGGCCAATTGCGCCGCAATATGCCCCGGATACGGAAACCGTAGATGTTCATGGCAGGCAGTTGACTGTTCCGACCATACCGGAAATGATCCGCATAAAGGGATGGATGATTGTCTGCAGAAATGCCGCAAGGGATTATATCGACTTTGTCGCGCTGGTCGAGCACCCGGGTTTGGCACAGGCTGTCGGCGCTTTGGATCGTTTTGATGCATGCTACCTGGATTTGATGCGGGGGCGTGAGGCATCTCCGATGGTTCAACTTGTCCGCCAGCTTGCGGAGCCGAACCCGTATGACCTAGACGATAAGGTAATATCGTCCTTATTGCCAGGGATATGCAGGCACTGATCAACGACAATTATTTTTTCCCGCCCCGAACCGGCATATCACCGAGGTATTCATAGGTATATGTTGAACTGATAAAAACGAAGTGAAACGGCAGTAGGCAGACCCCCTCTCCGCGATATAAATGATTGAAATTAATAAGAAAAAAATATTCTGATCATCGCTTCCCTGCTGGTGGTGAGCATACTGACCGGCGTGTCCGGCGTTCCGGAAGCATCGTATGCGTTGCTTATTGTTTTTTGGGTGTATTCGATATGAATATGCGCCCTTCTGGGAATTTTCCGGGCCATGGGCATTCTGCCGGGATCGCCTCTGGCATGAGGGGGTTACGCCGTTTTTTCCGCGCTAACGCAATACACTCCCAAACCGGCCTGGATACCTGAAAAACACTGGTTGTCCGAGATGCAGGCGGAAGGCTGCACATTTCCGGTTTTCCACCGGTGAATCAACCCCGGCTCTCGGATCAAAGGCCGCGCCATGGAAATATAATCGGCCGTATTTTCGGATACAAGCCGCGCAGCCACGGGGTAGGAGCGAATGCCGCCGACCAGGATCAAGGGGATGTTGATGTTTTTCTGAAATTCCCTGGCTTCCGCCTGAAAATAGGCTTCCAGGTCTTCGGAATGAATGCCTTTCCGGCTGGGCATGAGTTGCTTATTGATCAAAAGCCCCCCGCTCAGCTCGATGGCATCGATGCCGTTTTCCTCCAGCATTTGCGCCGTTTTCAGGCTGTCCACAAGTTCCAGCCCGTTTTCATAGAAATCGCGGCAATTCATCTTGATCAAAACCGGAAAACCCTTGCCCACCGCCTGCCGGACGGCCTGCAGAACCTCAAGCACCGCGCGCGCCCGGTTTTCAATGGTACCCCCGTAGGCGTCTGTCCGGCGGTTGTAATGGGGGGACAAAAACTGGCTCAGCAGGTATCCGTGGGCGGCATGGATCTGAACGCCGTCAAATCCGGCGGTTTTGGCCCTTTGGGCGGAGCGGGCAAAATCCTCCGTGATTTGGCCAATTTCTTCGATTTGCAAGACATGCCGGGCCGTTTTTGCAATGCCGGGGTCCGAGGGAGCGACGGCGGGCTGTCCGGTGTCCCGGGTAAATGCATGGTAACCCGCATGTGCGAGCTGCATCACAATTTTTCCGCCGGCCGCGTGGACAGCGCCGGTCATATCGGCAAGCCCCGGCACCAGTTCGTCCTTGTACACCCCAAGCTGGTTGGGACCGGCCTGGCCGGCCTGGCTGACATACGCATGGCTGCTGATGATCAAGCCCACACCGCCTTCAGCCAGTGCCTTCATCATGTTCGTAAGCGCCGGGGTGACCGCCCCGTCCTCGGCTGCCAGGCCCTCATAGGTGGCGGACCGTACAAAACGGTTGGCAAGCGTCATGCCGTTTATAGACGTGGTTTCAAACAATTGTGTCATTATACGCTCCCTTCAGGCGGTTTTTCTTGCCGGCGGCGCCATGAACCCCGGGTCGACCGGGTCGGTGACGGCTTCTTCCAGTATCGCATCGATGGCGCCCATATCCGAATCACTCAACTTCCAGCCGGATACGTCCGCCAGCGAATCCAGGTCATCCGGGCGACGGGCGCCCCACAGGGCCACGGATGCCCCCTTGTCGAGCACGAACCGAACGGCAAGCGCAATAACTTCTTTTCCATGGCGGTCTTTTGCAAAATCCTTCAGCCGGGATACGGCATCCAGATACTGGTCGTATCGGGGCTGCCGGAACTTGGGGTCCGCATTGCGCAGATCGTCTCCCGGGAACACCCGGTCGCGGGTCATCTTTCCCGACAGCAGACCGCGGCACAGCACGCCGTAGGTAAGTGTGGCGATATTGTTTTTTAGACAATAGGGAAGAATGTCCTTTTCTATGTCGCGTTCGAAAATGTTGTAAGGCGGCTGGCACACGGAAAGTTCAACCGCGGCGGAAAAGGCGTCCATCTGTTCCGGCGCATAATTGCTCACACCGGCGGCCCGGATCTTGCCTTCCTGCTTCAGCCGTGCCAGGGTTTCGCCGACCGCTTCAAACGGCACCGCCGGATCGGGCCAATGCACCTGGTAGATGTCGATGCAGTCGGTTTTCAGCCGCATCAAAGAATCCTCGATCTCCTTACGGATCCGATTTTCATCCGAATTTCGCCATACCTTCCTTTCTGCGTCGTCCCATTCCAGTCCCGTTTTGGTGGCCAGCGCCAGCTTGTCCCGTCCGCCCAGCTGTTTCAAGGCTTTGCCCACGATTTTTTCGGATCTCCCGAACCCGTAAACCGGGGCCGTGTCAACAATATTCACCCCTTTGTCGATCGTGGCGTGGATTGCGCGAATCGATTCTTCTTCGTCGGTGCCGCCCCACATCCATC
>SL_8KL_010_SEDDRAFT_10005109_pt1 | contig 10365 bp, 10 predicted proteins | sample SodLakKL_010_SED_4_FD_11160 | JGI IMG/M metagenome (IMG submission 11160) | reverse complement strand
TCCGCTTTACCCAATTTAATTTGACAAATCTCCTCTTATGCTCTGAAATTTATGCTATTTTAATCTGCAAAATTTATCTTTTTTATTGTGGCGATTCACAAAAAAGGTCCAGAAAAATTTCTGGAAATACTCATCTAAAATTTTATAAAATAGAATTTTTCTTATTATTTGTTTCCGGATTTTACTTTAAGTTCCGCATTTATAAATAGAAGTAATATATGAAATAAATAATAAAGTAATAAATATAGTGATATAATATTTTAACTAATAATTCTATCGAATATTTAAAATAACATCAAATTTAGAATTCACAATAAAAAATTCGTGGTTTTCCTCTCGAGCGGAGTGAACGAAGTGAGCGAAGTGAGCAGGCCCGAGTGGCCTTAGAACGATGGGGGTTTACCAAGGGGGTTATCACCCATCCTTGGAACCCGATAGCAGTAAAACCCAACTGCTAAAGAAAATCACAACTAAATAGGACACAATATTTTTGTGTATAATAATTTTATTTTGTTAATTATAATTGCTCTGCATTGTTATTATTCCAGATGCAGGGCATTTTACTCTTCATTTATAGTAGATTTAACCTCAATTTAGCTTTATTTTGAATAAATGTCCTGAACTAGCAACGAACTCCCCACTTTTTACTCCTATTTGATTTCTCCAAATAGTAAAATCTTAGAAATATCATACTTGACTAATAAAAAGAATAGTTGTTTCACCGCTCTATCATTTCAACCCCTTAAACTATCTACCCAAGTCCATCCATTCTTCAACACTTTCAACTGCATTCGTGACTTCTTCCACTGATATATTTAATTCATCAGCAGTCATTTCATAAATTCTTTGAATATCACCTTGATGCTGCTCATATAATTCCCAATCAATATACTCCTTCGTCTCAAAAATTTCTGCTTCTTTTTGAGTAGGCTGTTGGTCCCAATCTTTTTCAAGAAGCCTTTCATCAAATTCTAGCTCACTATAATCCCCTGGTTCTATATCAAGAGCATCTCCCCAGCCTCCTTCTGGCTGGTAACGCACTACTCCTAACATTCCAAAATCGGCATATTCTTCATAATCGCTAAAAATTATATTTAATGCTCTGTACTCCTTATCCTCTGCAACATCTTTTGCCACCTGTTTTGCAGTTTCTTCCAACTCTCTAACTGTAGCTTCTTCATTTATTACCACATGAGGTTCATATCTTTCATGCATTTCTTCTGGAGTTTCGATTATATCATAATCTACCACCAGTTCCTCATCTACATCAATATCTGGAACTGAATTTTGACCAGATTCACAACCTCCTAAAATTCCTATCAAAATTACTATGGTAATAAATCCTAAAATTGATTTACCAATATCTTTTCTCATTTCAAATCCTCCCTTTAATCCTACTATTGCTGACTTAACTGAAAATATAAAGGTGTTTATTCATTAGATTCATCCTTTATTTAGCCATTATTTAACTTTCTGCATGCCAGAACCAGCAATATTCTCTGCACTTATGGGGCTGATTTATATCAATTTATAACTGTTTCTCAGATAAAAATCTTTAGGTATTGTTTTAAGTGGAAACTATGCCAATATGCAAAAATCATACTGACAAGAACTACTACACTCCGGTAGATGATAGAAATATATAAAGTGCTATTTAATGTCAACCCAGCAACCAGCCATCAGCTCATTTTTCAGCCAGCTGCTGGGGTTATTTTTTATCTAACTATTTTTCTCTTAACAATTTAACTCGCTTCTCACACCTCGACTTCAACGTGCCCCGTAGATGCCATGTTTTCCAGTCCAATATCGCTTTTGCTTAATGGTAAACCTTACCATCTTATTTAATAATTATCATATCGGACAGAAATACTCAACTTCAACTGTGGTATCCTCTGTAATGGTAACTACATATTCATATGCAGGAGGATTCATTAATTCGGCTCTTTTGTTTTCTCCATTAACCTCAAAACTTAAAACCTCCTCACCCTCATCTTCATCTGGTATAACTTCTATTGAAACATCTGAATCCTCTTTTTCTCTATAACTGCCTGGCTTTGGGTCAGTTGTGCCTTCTCCATCAACAACTTCAATATTCAAATCATGATAATCTTCTTCTGAGTTATTCCCAGGAGTAGGGTCATCGGTATCACAAGCCGATAAAGTTACAGTTAAAGCAACTACCAGAACAAAAACACTATAATCTTAAACTTTTTTGAACTCAATTTATGTCCCTCCCCAAATAAGCAGTTAAAATGTATTTATAAAATTCAAATAAATGAGTTTTTATTTTCAGTTTAAATCTTCATGTTCCGCAGAATAGAGTATTACCTGTTCCGGTATTAAATTATAATATTCCGATACCTCCTCATTTATCTTCACCTCATAATCTTCATCAAAATCTATTTTATGACGTTTTTCCTCAGTTAATCTAATATATATTCCGGAAAAACACTCGTCATGTAATTCGACTATATTATAAAAATCAAGTCTTACATTCTCCATATCTAAATTGATAGTTTTATTTCCGTTTTTTAGTTGTATTGAAAAATCATTTCTTTTAATAAACTCGGCTATTTGTATATCATTACATATTGTTTCTTTTGTTTGCAAAATGAATTCGTCAATAACAGTCCTTTCTTCTTCCACTATCTTTTTAAGTTCGAGCGGAAGTTCAGAATCGTAGGACCAAAAAGCATCAATTATATTAAACTCTTCAATCCTCTCAAAATCATCATAGAATTCTTCATCGCCATATTCATAAGGATTGATGTCTTTCATTTCTTGTCCTCTATTATTTTCAAAAAATTCGAGAACATCATCCATCATCTCAGGCCTTATTCTATGACCTGTGGAATTATATACTACTAATTGACCTGGGATATTTTGTTCTTTATATATTTCTCGTTTCTCCTCCCATCTCTCCGGTATATTTTTCCCCAAGCCATCATACACTGCCGCTATCTGTTCTGAGTCTCTCAATAAGGGAACAATGGTTTCAAATTCCCCTACAAAGTAATATTTTGAAATCTTTTTATAATCATCTAAATTAAATCTTTCATCAGTTAAATCACGCAAATCATTAATTCCAGCAGGATAATTAAAATCATACCCATTCCAAGAATCTACAGGTAAAGTAATTTGATTTGTTGCTCCTGCAGCAACAGCCCTTACTTTTTCAGGATGTAATTTGCTAAAAGAATTAGCAAACTGTCCCGATGCTGAACCCCCTGTAATAAATATTCTATTTTTGGTTTCAATATCATATTCTGAGTGAAGAAAACTTTGTGCATGTTCTATCATTTTAACCAGTTGTTTGTCTACTCTTTTGATTTCATCAGTTTCTGCCTTCAGCATTCTTTCACAAAGAAATTGATTGGGAATTACATCATAGTTGTCAGGTTTGCTTTCAAAATTTGGGAAAACAGGAACCAGTACTGGTATTTCTAAACCTCTTGCGTAATAATTATACTTAGCAGTCTCTTCTGCTTTATTTCTATGAACATCCATGTTGTCTGAAGCCATAGAGACATTTGGTTCTACTAGCAGTCGAATAGAATTTTCTTTTTCCACTCTTTCAGGTATATAGAGATAATACTGCCAATGAAAACCCTTTTCCGGCTTTTCATCCATTAATATAAGCTTTTCCTCTTCAATAATATTATCCAGCCTTTCATTCCCCTCTTGTGCATCATCCCCCATATCACACGCAGTCATAAATATAGTTAAAACAATAATTAGAATAAACACACCTATAATCTTAAACCTATGTGAGTTCATTTTTTCACTCCTTTCGATGAAGAAGTTTAATCTGTCATATATTCATATGAATCAAAGAAAGTGTAAGCAATATTTTCACTGTATTCTCCTTCTTTTGCCATATAAAGGATTGGCTGTTGGTGACTGTTCTCATATACAAGTATAGCGTGTTGAATTATATCATTTGGCAATTCAGGATATTCCATCCTTGCTTTTAGTTCATAAGCTGGTCTGTCTTGAAATTCTGTCTCTTCTGCAATATCAACTTCTTCTATTAATTCATCTTCTTCTATATCTTCCAGCTCTTCATAAAACTCATCTTTATCTTCCCTGTATTCAATATCAGAGTCAATAAAATAATTAGTAACAAGCATATGTTTAACTTCCTCATCTTCAAATATATCACCATCTGCATCTGCCACTTCTACTATAATAAATTTTTCTGTATTTGACTGAGCTTCTGGTTCAGGTTCAGGCCCAGTTACTTCATTTTCACTTACAATAACCCATTCACTGGGATAATCAAAGACAAAGTAATCATCCATTTCTGTATATGTAGCATCAAATTCAATGTCTAAACCATCATTTCCATTTCCAACATGATTACCATTGCCATTACCACCTATATCACAAGCTGCCAAAGCCCCAGTCAAAACAATACTCAAAATGAGAACAATAATAATTTTAAAACTATGTGAGTTCACTTTTTCCCTCCTATTGTTTAATTAACCTATCAAATATTATTTGCTATTATATGAAGCTGAGAATTAAAAATATAAAAGAAGCATGGGGGGCAGTATGTAGCATCCTCTAACCTTCATCTAAAATCAACTTCCAGTGAGATTCTATATATGGGAAATTATGCTTATATTACCCCCATTTATTTCACAGAATCGAAATTTAAGCTAACCTTCTACCCCAAATAAGTCTCACAAATATAACGCCTCTTTACTCTTTATTATGAGCAAAAAACACCTCTTTTTTTAAGTCTTCTTGCAGCATATAAGATTTGAGTTAACTTCTTTCCCTGAATTTAATTAAAACTGAGCAGACTCTCTACTACATATAAGTATCAAGTTAATATAATATTCCAAAATTCGTTTTAAAGGCTCATGATTATACAAAGATATAGCCTCTAGTAAATTATATATGTTTGAGTTAAATATTTTGCATTCTATGCTTATTAATTTGTTCCACAATTTCATGATGTTTGTCTTTCTCGTGATGAAAAACTACCTCCTGCTCTCCAAGTTCATGTTCAAAAGCTATTCTCACATATTTTTTACCTTTTTTTAATGCAAAAGCAAGCAAACCAACTAAAGCCATCCTTTTTGCATTTAAGGATTCTTTGGTTTCCACTGAGCAGTCAGTAATATCGGTAATATCTATCTCAAAAACTTCTTCATTTGATAACAAATGCAAATAAGTTACTTTATTATCTTCTACGCTTAATGCCCCCAACTTGCCATCTATGCCTTCTGATTTTAACGGATGTCCTCCCAAATATTCAACTTTTACATATGCAGATGAATTTCTTTCCTCCTCAATTTTTTCTTTTGTTTCTCTTTCTTTATCCCATTTATAAAGCCCTATAATACCTCCTATTACAACCCCTATTATTATCGCTGTTTCCATCTATATCCCCTCCATTTTATTATTAGAGTCCTGTTAAGTTATATGAAGTTTGAGTTAACATACCCCAAACTGAAGTAGAAAATAACCGCCTTACAACCACCATTACTATCGAAGGCATTACTGCAATATCATATCTGAACTCTGTCTTTAAGGTCAAAAACATTATATGTTGGTTATTTGTTGATTAAGTAAAAGATTTAATCCAATCCTGGATGCTCCCAAATATTTTCAGCAAACCTAGGCATATCACTGTAATTTACATTGTCAAAATTAATTTTCCGCAGTTCATCTGTTTCAATTACATAGCTAAATATATTTCCAAAACGCTCATCCCTATTACCGTATTCATCTTCGTTAATTATGGTATCTTTAAAAACTAAAATTATTCTATCATTTGGTAAGGTATCATGGTTGGTATCAAATCTTCTTAATATGTCATGAACATCATTGAGTAAAAAACTCCTACCTACGACATTAGCATCAAATGTCAATTCGACATATTCTCTATCAGTGTCGGAGTTATTAATTTCAAAATCTACTAATTCACCTGAAGACCTTAATGCTGCATACCTAACTGCTTCTGGTGTTACATCAGAGTTTTCAAGCTGGGGTAAAATTACATTATCAACTTCAACAATTTGCTCATCTTGTTCAACTGAATCATTAATATCGTTATTATTCTCTGCTGGAATAATAATACCTATAATACCTGCAGAAATTATGAATACAATAAAACCCTTAATAATTTTATGGGAAGTTTTTTTGCTTTTAATGCCTGAACTTCTTTTAGAAGATGATGGTTTAATCATGCCATTTTTATCTGTTTCTGCATTGATTTCAGGAAATTCAAGGCTTTCACCTTTGTCGTTACTTTCATCTGATTCTCCTTCTTTTTCAATTTCAAAATTAAACTCTTCACCGCAGTTAAAACAGTAATTGGCATCATCTTCATTTTCTTCTCCACAATTAGGACAATAGATATTACCCCTCCTAAAATTAGCTATATATTGAGATAACTAAAAATACATATTTAAGAAAAGCAACTTAAAATTTGAACATATCAAATTACACTTATATTATCATTCAATTGCCCATTCCATTCTCTGTATTAGTCTTTCTTTTGTTAATCTGCCATTAAAATTAAATACCTGAAGATTAAACTTTAAATCATCTGGGTTATTAGAAGAGCTATAGTCTTGCCAATTCTCAGCCACAAATTGTATCTCTTCTGCAGTGATTAAAGCAATATCAGAGTCCTCAGGAGACTCGGCTTTTAATCTATGAGCATTATTTATACAATCATCACTGAAAGACGGAGCAACAATCAAGAAAAGATTTACTCTTTTATTCTCCTTTCTGATATAACTCAAAAACTGATTAAAATGTTTCTCAGGAAAATCATAATCATGTTCACAACTCTTATTATCCCATAAAAGCACATCATTTTTATTAAATTTCAATCTGCCATCAGGCACTTCATTCCCTTTCATTTCAGTCGGTTCTATACCTAATTTTTCTTCAAATAAATATCTAGTTCCTTCTTCAAATTTTCTTTCTATATCTTTATCCTTCTCTATAATGTTATTACCTCTGAGCTGTTCATAGTCTCTTTCTGCCAATTCAACAAGATAATTAAAATATTGTTCCCTTTCATCAGTACCGTCAGGGGGATATATCACTAAGTCATCATAAAAATCGATTAGATTATTTATTTTTTCATTTTTCGTTCCACTTATTTTAACATTATCAAGAGTCCTTAATATCTCAGAAAGTTCATCAGAAGTTAACTCTTTTAGAGCATCAGAAGGTTTTATTTTTGCTTGCAAAATTCTATCACATTTTTCTTCTTTTGTGCCTGATACAAGCAAATCATTGCCTCTCAGAACTTTTTTTAACTGTTTTCTAGTTAACTTTTTCAAGAGCAAAGTATATGAGTCCTTATGCAACTCTATTCCCAGTATCTCTTTTATAGTTCTTGCTATTTCTTCAGGAATTACGTAATAAGGAGCACCATCATAAATTCGTGCAACTAAACCCCGGTATTGTAAATCCTTTAATGAGTTTTTGATTTTCTTAACCCCATGAATTTGATTCTGAGGTTGAGGAAAATAACCTAGTTTACTTTCTAAAATTCGATGCTCATATGTAGACAAATCGAGCTCTTCTTTTAATACATCAAGTATATTTTGCTCGTGCGGACTTATATCATCCTGCCATTTCCATGCTGTTTTTAATACTTTTTCGTAAATCTCCAGGGACTCTTCGTCACTATATTTCAGCGCATCATCTTTCTCACTCTCTTCTACAATTTCTTCTTCCTTTTCTTTTACTTTTTCAATCAAGTCATCTCTATTGAGAATATAATCTTGCTCATTTAGCAATATCTGTAATATCAATTCGTTCAATAACCTTATATTTCTGTCTGCGTTAACAAAGTCAAGTTTATTTTCTATTCTATCGTAATCTGCAAATTCCTCAATATTTTTTGTCAAAAGGTTTCTCATCTTTTCCTCGTTGTCTTTATTAACATCTTTCATAAAACTGTCAATTAACCTGCCCAAATATAATTTTGACATTTTTGAAACTATCTCGCATAATTCCATAAATCTAGCCCCCTAACTTAAATCATATTTGGAGCTCAACATATACTCATACTAAGTAACTTGCTATCTGAACATAGGAATTTGTACTTATATTCTAATTCAATACTCTGAAAATTTTTCCTTTGACAAATAAAAAATTCTTTCTTCACCAGTTATTCTTTACTACTCATGTCCTTTATTTACACTGGTTTGACAGCTTCACTAAAAACAAGATATAGGTTACAGAGTATTATTTTGCTACTAAACTGTCCAATACTCTCACAGTGTAGCTATTCAGTTCTATGAATGCCATATACGTATAATGGCAGATAGTAATCTCATATATACCATCTATAGCTTTAATATAGCTCTAATACGCCGAGGATTTGTCACCAGAGTAGTATTCCTTGCCCTGGATAGATATATGCCTTTCAGTGCTATATAATCACTATATACGGGAATATAGGCCTTTGCACCATGCTCAACAAGAAGAAATTACTATACATGCAATCTTGTCAGAAAGCTTATTAAAAAAGCAGCCATATTATTTGCACAGATAAAATTATGGCCGGTATATAAAAATAAGCAGTGCCTAGCTTAAGCACTTTTTCTAATATCTGTAATTTTCATTTCCAAACGAAATTTAAACATACCCCCGTTTTCTCTGCCCACAGATATTAATTTTGGCGAGAATATTATTTCTAATTTCTTTGAACCTAATCACTCCTAAAACTTTTAAGTTCATTCTCCAACTCTTCATCGACTATATGAGTATAGATTTGCGTGGTGCTGATATCAGAATGCCCCAAAGCTTTTTGAACTAATCTCAAATTATTACTCTCCCTGTATAAGTCAGTGGCAAATGTATGTCTCAATGTGTGAGGACTGATATTTTTATCTATTCCAGCTTTATTGGCATATTTCTTTACCATATCTTGAATATATCTCCTGCTCATTTTATTCCCTATAGTTCCTTTGCTCATTGAGGTAAAAACATACTCTAAAGCTTCTCCAGCTTCTTCTGTCTGTCTCTCCTTCCAGTTCTTAAGCATATCTAAACATTTACCATTTACCCATAAAATTCTATCTTTGCTACCTTTACCTTCCACTACCTTTACTTTTCCACTGTTGAGATTAATATGCTTCCACTTTAGATTAATCACTTCTGCTAATCTAAGTCCAATATCCAGCATAAATTTAATTAAAGTTTTATTTCTCTGGCCGGTTTTATATCTATCATTTGGAACTGAAAGCAAATCTTTTTGTTCCTCTTCAGTTAAAACTTCTGGAATTTTTCTCATTTTTTAGCCCCCTTTATTTACCTTGATTACTCATATTTCCTAAGTTATATGAGTTATTTAACACTATAACACGGGGGCGCTGAAAAATCAACCATATTACGAGTTCATTCACATAATTTGCCTTTAAAGGTTGATTTCTAAATTTCTAAGAAAATATATTTTTGTGTGTTATTTATATTGAAATCATCCACTACTGAAAGCATAAAAATAGCCGGAGCTGTTACACTCCGGCAGTTCAATTATTAATCTATGAAATTGCTTTAAAAAGTATAAGATAGACCTGTACTGAGTTCAAAACCATTGAAATCGTAATCTATATCTTCCCCTGTAATTAAATCTTCACCTTCTAATTCTAAAATTCTATACCCTATGTTACCCTTTAAATTTAAATTATCCATTAACTCATGCTTTAAGCCCGCTCCAAACTTAAAACCAATACTACTATCATCTTCCTCAAAAGTAATCTCTTCAACTAAGGTTCCATCAATTCTTTCAGAAACGGTAGCTTCTTGTTCCCCACTATAATACCCAATACCACCAAGAATTCTGACTTCAGGCCAATCTTCCTCGACGGGTAAATTATATATAAAATTTCCTCTAAAACCACTCATAATTAAATCAGCATCAAGCCCCACTTCAACTGTTGAACCTGTATCTGGGTCTACTCCCGAAATACTATCAGAATCTGAGGTTGAAAATCTTAAATATTCTCCTGCTACTGATATTTCTGGAGTTATTTTTGCTTCTCCACCAAGCATAAATCCTAAAGAAGAACTAACATCCAGACCAATGGTTCCCTCTGGAGTTTCTTCTTCAACATCAAAATCATCATCTGCAAAAGTAGTATAGCCAACTTCTCCATAAAACTCCAATTCTAAATCATTTACCTCTTGGGCGTATGTATTTCCAACAAAAGCTAGAGAAAAAACAAGACATAAAGCTATACTGCCTACCAAAATGGTCCTTTTCATATTTATTCCCCCTTGATTAAAAACGTAGTGTCAAAAGATCTAGCCTTCTAACCTGTCAAAACCCTGTTATAGCATGATTCTTTTATTAAAAACTTGCCACCCCCCTGAATATGAGGTATA
>SL_8KL_010_SEDDRAFT_10005108_pt1 | contig 10366 bp, 13 predicted proteins | sample SodLakKL_010_SED_4_FD_11160 | JGI IMG/M metagenome (IMG submission 11160) | reverse complement strand
TCAATAGTCCTCATCCAGAGAACCATCTTTTTCCTTTTCAGGTCCGGATAAATATCCAATATCCATCCTTTCATCTTCCACCTTCCTTTCAAGTCTAGCTAAGGTCTTTTGATGTTCGAGTAATATCGAGATAAATAATGATTCCATAGGATCTGGATTGGCTTGATATTGGGCGGCGGAACCGTGCTTCTTTGCGTTGAGCATCAGTTCTTCGAAATACTTCCTTTCCTCTTTTCTAAGAGCCTTTTTGAACTTCGACCACTCTGAGATTATTTTATCGAGTTCCTCCCTGTAAGTTGGCACACTTTTTCCCATATATCTCACCTCCTAATTTAGATTCAAAAATCTCTACATAGGGATCGGCCACTGCACAGTATATATCACGGTTAAAAACCAATTTTCTCAACTTCTTTACACACCTAGCTCTAAGCCATGTTCCCTCTTCATCGTTTAGATCTTCGAGAAATCTACTGCTTAAATCGATCAAACCCAGGAATATGATGCTATCATCATTGTTAACGATCTCCTCTGCCTTATCCACCATATCTCTTAGTTGATAGGCTGTAAATCCTCTGCAGAGTAAGATCTTTGTCAATATCTCATCTTCTTCCAAACCCAATTTTTTACAGATCCTAACCATCCAGTATGGATCGATCTTGGCACTTCCATCTATTATAAGGGCTCTCTTATCTGAACCACTCACAACCTCTACAGCAAGTGTGCTTATGAAACGGGGGTTGCGGGTCTGGAATGTCTTGATTTCTCCCTTCTCTATAAATGGATCAAGTTTCATGGGAGATACTATTTCTGTTTCAAAGTATAAGAAGAGTCTCGTAGGGGAGGATGGTGAAAGTGAATCAGTAATAATAAAAATCTTCCTTTGGATTTATATATAACATCAAATTTTCAGGTACTATGAAAGTAGATGTAGAAGGTGAAGGAGAAATAACGTTGGAAAATGGAAAGTTGATATCGGACCTCGTTAGTAAACTCGACCATCATCAGGATTCAGTTATAGTTTTGAGGGATGGAGAACCTTTGCCACTAGATGAGAAGCTCGAAGACGGCATGAAACTCAAGGTTGTTTCTGTTGTTTCTGGCGGGTAGGTTCTCTTTTTGGAAGGGATACAACGCTAATGATGTTTTCGTAGAATTCAGGCATTATTTCGAAGACTATCAACATTAGAATGATCAAAAGTATCACTGAGCCGATTTTAGCTATTTGGTTGTGAGCCGTATGGAATGAAGTTATATTCTCATAGGTCAGATAGATGATCATAACGTTCCTGAGAACGTTTGCGATGTATATGGTAGGGACGACCACTAACAGACTTTTTATCTTTATTCTTCTTTCAGCATCGGTAGAATATATCAAAGCGCTTCCAGCTGCAATAGCCTGGAGTCCTGTACAGGCCAGTATGATGTTGATATTTGAACCTATGATAGAAACTCGTATGTTCTCGTAGCTGGTTCTGTAAAAGAGAGATGTTTCTCCATACATTATCGGACCGACGGTGAATTCGTATCCCATCAGATTAAGCAGCATATTTGTATGGTCTGAAACTATCTTGATCAGGTATCCCGAAAGAATAGGCATTCTTTGCACACCAAAATAGATCAACATCCCTATTGAAATTCCACCGGCTAAAAACCGCATCACCTCGGGGTCTTCATCCCATTTTTTTGAGAGGTATTCATTATACGCAAAATAAAGGAAAAGTGGAAGCGTGATTATACATAATAAAGCATTGACATAATCTGAGATTGAAATAAAATAAGGAGCTTCCGTTACCCAAAAAACACCAAGGAGTGCAAAACCTAGCATCCGAAATTGATGTTTCTTATACTCCGATATAAACCCAAAAAGAAGCGTAAAGATACCGATCCATAATATTATCTCAGAATACATGAACAATTTTCACACCTTTACATTGTCTCTGTTAAATTAACTAAAGAAGGTTATAGATAAATATATGGGTGTTATCTTTTTCCGATCTGAAGTCAGCTTGGAAAACATATATATATCACATCCAATTAACACTTTTAACGAGCAACATGACGGCCATAGTGGTGGTGTAACACCTGGTCCCATCCCGAACCCAGAAGTTAAGCCCACCCACGTTCTCTGTTGTACTGTGGTGCGCGAGCCCACGGGAAGCCTAGGTCCTTCGCGGACCCCTGGATCGATGGCTTAGGTTAGGAGCCTGGCTCTCTTCGGGGAGTAAGGTAAACCTAACTGTTTGAAGGCTATTTTCGACCCTTGGCCCGCTGTCAGTTGCTCACCTACTACTTACTTTTCATTCTTAATAACTGTTAAAACAGATACTAGTTAAAATTTTTAAGACAATGATTAAAAGATAAGATCAATTAGAAAAGTATAAGAAGTTTTTTTATCCTTGGATTTCGCCGTATCCTATAAGATGCCACTTACCTTTGATTCTTCTACTTATAGCTATCCTCTGGCCTGTTTCAGCGCATACAGCTCTTTTTAATGTAACTGCGGCTTCAGTGCCCCTTGCTGAAGAAACGACTCCAACAGTTGTAGCTGTACCTACTGTCAGCATTAAAGGTTCTCTTGTTTTGATCTGCTCTACTTCTTTGTCTTTTTCCATACCTACGACTTTATCAAGTAGATTTACTTCCATGACAAAATCTTCTTGAATCGGTGGTAATTCTCCAGGATATCCAACTACGTGCCCTACTAGAGAATCAGATTTGGTAAGATTTGGGTCTAATTTAGTTCCAATACCGATCAATCCGCCGGGTCTTGCTTTCTCTAAAGATATTTCACCGGAATGAAGTGATTCGACGTTAGTGATTATTTTTTGCCATTTAGTCTCCCCGTGTTCTTCTATCTTGTTACCAGGTGATATTTCAATTTCATCATCGATCTTAAGTAATCCTCTAGATAAGGAACCTCCGATGACGCCTCCTTTAAGATTTTTTATACTGGTACCTGGTTGGTTAATATCAAATGATCTTGCAACAGTGAGTCTAGGCGAAGCTTTTGTATCTACTTCAGGTGTAGGTATGTATTTTTCGATAGCCTCTATTAAGATATCTATATTTACATCATGATGGGCTGATACTGGTATTATGGGAGCCTCTTCAGCAACGGTACCTTTGGTAAATTCTTTTATTTGCCCATAATTTTCCTTGGCCTTTTCAGAACTTACCAGGTCTATTTTATTTTGAACTATTATTACGTTTTCTACTCCCGTTATATCCAATCCCATAAGATGTTCTTGGGTTTGGGGTTGTGGACATGGTTCATTTGCAGCTATGATCAATATTGCCCCATCCATCATAGAGGCACCTGAAAGCATGGTTGCCATCAGTGTTTCGTGACCAGGAGAGTCTACGAAAGAAACAGCCCTTAGGAATTCAGCATCCCCACCACATTTCGAGCATTCTGGAGAAACCGAGTAAGCTTCCACTCCATCACAATCTTTACATTTGTAGAAAGCAGTATCTGCATATCCCAACTTTATGCTAATACCACGTTTAGTTTCTTCTGAGTGTCTGTCTGTCCACTCACCGCTTAAAGCTTTAGTTAAGGTCGTTTTACCGTGATCAACGTGACCGACCAGTCCGATATTGACTTCAGGTTGCTTTGGTACTTTCATCAATTACTCTCCTTGTTCTTCTTCTTCAAAAATATCCTTTATGGATTTTGGACCGTGTTCAATAACTTTCAAATTTAGTTGGCTTATCTCAGGAGAGATGGTATTTCCTCGTACGGTTTTCTTTTTCCTAACCCCTCCTTCCAAATTCTTGAAACCTACTCCTCCTTTTGCAAGTATCTTTTTTCTTCCAGGTCCTGGAATATTTTTTTTCATAGGAAAACCATCAAAATCACTGCCACCAGTGATCTTTAATTTGTAACCAGGAAGGTTAACGAATATACCATCTACTTCATCATTGATCCTCTTTCCAATCAATGAATTAGCGTGATGCCCTTCAACTTTCGTTTGATATGACTGTCCGTTTTTTGGGTCTGAAATAACTACTTCGAATTCTACCATTTGTAACACCCATTATTATATTTATTTAGTGTCTTTTGGAAGGATTATATCCTTCTATTATAAAGCTTTGGGGGATACCAAAGAGGAGATATCAAACAAATAATTCAATTTGTCTCTAATTCTGATAAAAATATTTAATGAAAGAAAACACATATTTTCATCATCTCAGGTAAGTTTTATATATAACCTACGAATAACTCCGATTAAAGAGGTGGCTGGATTGGAAGAAACCCTCTGTTCCATAGAGATAGTAAAAGATGGCGAAGGTTACAAAGCTAAGGTACAAACGAGCCTAGGTAGATATGTCGAATATCGAAATGAAGATTTTGAAAATCTTCTTCAGCAGGTTTACGAAGATATTCAAGAGGAAATAGAGAATACGTTGTAGTTCCTTTTTTTATTTATTCTACTGTTGCATTAGATAAAGCTAGTTTTAGTGGTATTTGTGTCATTCGTTTTGAAAATTATATATAACCCTTGTGTATTCGAATAACTTAACGAGATGGTCATCATGACAGATGTAGAAAATAATAATGACGAATACGAAGAGGCTATATCGAGTTATTACGAGGGAAGAGGAGTCAGTTCCATAATATCTTTAAAAGTAGATACCATGGAAGCTGATACTATTGCAGAAAAGTTATCAGGTTTTGATAATATTGAGGACGTTTTCTTGGTGACTGGAGATGTAGATATCATAGTCAAAGCTAGATTCAAAGATTATGATCATATGAAACAATTCCTTTTGAAAAAAGTTTCTCAATTAGAGGGTGTTGAAAATCTGCACAGCCAGATGATAATAACAACATATAAGGAGAGATATGAGATAATAGCCATAGAAGAAACTTCAGAGTAATAAAAAAAGCTTAACAAGATTCTAATGGATTTCATCCATTTCCCAATCTTTCCATTTTTTAATTTTTTTAGATATCAAGAATTCTATAGGGGTCAATATCTTCGTCGTATAATTACTGCTATCATCTAAAGCTATCCTTGGACATGCTGTGTTTACTGCACAATCCCATTGAAAATCATCTACTAGGTGTGGTTCTACTTCATCGAACTCTACCGGTATTATGTCACTTTTAGCTTCATTAAGTGTTTCTAAAAGTCCTTCCCTACGCTGGCCTCTTTTTTGAGATATTATTACGCCTACTTTATCTGCATCTTCTGCAACATTTATAGTGGCAAACCTTTTACGCAGTAATCTATCCATTTCGTTCTCAGTCGACGTAAATTCACCAGTGACGGGGTTGAATACAAAGACTTCTTTCTTTAAAGACAATGAAAGTCCCAATGGATGAAATCTGCCGGTTCCTATGTACAGGTGAGTATCGGCGTCAGGTACTTTTGTTGAGTAATTGCAGCCCAACACCTGACCTGGATATTTTATTCGTTGGTCTCCCTTTCCAATTATAGTCTCAAATCCTTCTTCTTCAAGTATATCTTTCATATCTTTTAGATGATCTATATGTTGGATAGATGCGTATATGGCAACTTTACCCTTCAATCTCTTGAATAATTTGTTAGGTGGATCAGTCCATCTCCGACTTCTACCCTCTAAATATACCACGGGATATTCAGTGTCAAGGTTTGGGATCTCAGAATGTCCGATATGAACCAAAAGATCAGCATCACCTATATCTAATGGTAGATCACATGCACCATAACAGGTCCCTCCCCATAAAGTGACTTCTAAACCAAATCCTTCAAATTCTTTTATAATCTCATGTGATTTTCTTCTTAGACCATCTGGCAGTTGTAATAAAATCTTTTTAGCTTCGATCTCTTTGATCTTCTTTTTAACTGGTTGAATATTAATCTCAAATTCGTCTAATTTCAATAAACTCATACTTGATCTCCAAGTTTTTTTATCATCGTATCTATGCCTCTTTTGTTTACATGTGGCATGATTACAAACCTTAACCCTATGGGATTAACCGTCCTAGATATATTAAAACCTTCTTTAGCCATACCTTCAACTATCTTTTTAGGATTTTTATGATGGAACGAAGCTATATTCATAACTGGATCTATTATCGGTTCAAAACCTAAGTCCTCCATCTTTTCGATAAGATATCTTGTATTTTCCATACAATCTTTTACTATTTCTCGGTACCCTTCTTTTCCCAGATAATTCAATGTGGCCCAAAAAGCCGGTATTGATGCACTCGCTCTAGTACCCCTGATGGTCTTTTGATCTTTACCGGTGAGATACGGAGATTCGATGGATAACGGAGAGCCCTCTTTTGAAAACATCAATCCAAGGGGTATAGTAGACATGCCCATCTTGTGAGGGTCCAATACATAGGTATCTATATTTTTAAAATGAAATTCATAACACGGTTCTTGGTATCCCAATTCTTTCAAGAATGGAATAACAAAACCTCCAAAAGCTGCATCTACATGGAAAAAATATCATCGCATAACTCGCCGATCTCATCGATGGGGTCGATCTGTCCTAACTCAGTGGTTCCAGCTATACCAACGACTGCCGCAGTATCATCGTCCATCTTTTCTTCTATCACGGATACATCAACCCGATATTCTTCATCTAGTGGAATATAAACAGGGTCCATATCCAATAGATTACATGCCTTTTGGAAGGAAAAATGTGCACTCTCCGGGAGCAATACTTTTCTTTTCTCAGATACGTTTCTTGCCCTCCAAAGGGCGATTATGTTCCCTTCGGTGGCACCTCCAACAGATAGTACTTCATCATAATCACCGTCGATAAGTGAACCAACTGTTTGGTGAACTCTCCTTTCTAAATCTTTAGTTCCCTGGTAGAGACCAGGATTTCCAAGATTGGATTCAAGGAACATCTGGTGAACCTCTTTACCTATTTGAATAGATTCGGTACACATGGACCCAAATATTTTATCAGAGGAGAATTTCAAATCTAACTTTTCAGCTTCGACTATCTCCTTTAAAATTTCTTCCTCAGTTCTACCCTTTTCAGGAAAAATTGCCATATATATTTCACCTTTTAAAAACTCTGCTCCTTTTATTCAGTTTTGTGATCTTTCCTCTTACAATTGTGATCGATATTACCGAGAAGAAAACTGCTACTATCAATGCAAGGATAGGTATCCTGCCTCCATAGATCAAACCAGCGGATGCTAAATAGTTGAAACTACCGTGCATGATCACTGCTATAAGATAATATGGGATAAAAGAATGTTTACCCGTTAAATGTCCTTTTGAGATCCCATAACCTGCAACTGCACTTGCACTACCATGTAATAATGTACTTGCAACACTTCTTAAAATAACCACAACCACGAAGGCTTGAACACCTTCATGAAATAATGCCGTACTTTCGTACAATAGATTTTCAGTGGCTGCAAATCCAAGACCTGCAGCGGCACCTAAAACGAAACCATCTTCTAAACTGAATATTGAATTTTTAGCTGAAAACACACCAAGAACTTTGGTAAATTCCTCGACGACTGGAGCGATAACACATACAATTATTAAAGTCATTATAGTTCTGTCTTCTAGGAACTGGTATTCCCTGACAAGTCCTGAACTTTGAATAGCACCTAAGAAAACGAGAGATAATATAACTGCCATGATGACTGCAAATATCGCACCCCAGATGAAAAGCTTGAAAAGTGTAGACCACTTCTGTTTACTGTGAAGTTCAGCATTTCGTATCCATCTTAGATAGACTAGGGAGGGTATAAATGCGGCACAGATAAGTATTGCAGCTGTTAATAAGACCTCTTGATTAAGGATACTCATTATCGAAATCAAAGCATATTGATATAATAACTTTTTTGGAAATTATTTCAGAATCTTAATACTCTCTTCGATAGCTTCCTTTACGTCCCCATCCACTTCAGTCTCCGCTATCTTATCAAATTCTTCAATCTCGTTGGTCGTATCTATCCTATCACCGACTTCTTCTATCTTTTCTGCCAAACCTTTGATAGCTTCAACTTTAACCCACTTGTCATTGTCGTAAAGCGCATCTCTCAATTTCCTTATTATAGATTTAGCTCTGTTATCGCCAACTTCTTTTAGATCGATACATCTTAGAGCTTCTACAACTTTCTGGCGTATCTTCCATCTATTATCATCTGCAAATTCCAAAAGTTGAGGTATTGATCTTGTATCCCCTATCTTGGCTAAACTTACGGACAGGACTATTTTTTTAACTCCAAACACATCTTTAACTTGATCATAAATCATATTTTTGTGTTCATCTGGTGCCTTTGATAAAGAATCTGAGATCGCCCATAGGACCCTTGGATGTTCTTCATATTCTAATCCTTCGAGTAAAACTTTTGTAGATAGTTCTGTACCTATTTCTCCTAAGGCCTTAACTGCTGATGATCTGATTTCTGGCTTTTCAGAATCTAATTTCCTTTTAATAAATTCAACTGTGTCGTCATCACCGATCCTACCTAAACTTTCCAGACTCACTTCAACCACATACTCATTTGAGTCATCTAAAGTTTCTACTAGTTTTTGTTCAGCATCTCTATAATTCAATTCACCGAGTGCCTTTGCAGCTTCCTCTCTTATCCTCCAGCTTTCATCCTTTAGTGCCTCTACAAGTAGTTGGCAGGAATCTTCGTCTCCGATAGACGCCAATCCCTGGACTGCAGCCTCTCTAACAGTTTTTTCCCCGTCCTTTATTTTTTGTGCCAAATGTGGAAGTATCTCATCACCATCGAGTTTTATGAGAGCTTTGATGACCTCTTCCTCTACGGAGATATCATCGATATGCCCCATCAATATCTCGTGGGCTTTTTCTCCACCTATCTCACCCAAACTTTCCACAGCTTTCTGTTTGATCTCGATATCTTCTTCTTTTTCCAAAAGCTCGTCTAGAGCTTTCACTGCTTCTTCGTTCCCGATGTGACCCAGGGCTATGGCTGCATCGTGTCTTATCACCCAGGAATCATCTTTTAAACATTCTATCAGAGGTTCTACACCTCTTTGGGAGTCGATATGACCGACGGCCAAAATCACGTTGGACCTAACGGTCTCTTCATCTTCATCATCTAAAGATCTTAACAGGGGGCCTAATGCAAGTTTATCGCCTAATATACCCAGTGCTTTAGCACTCTCGGCCCTTTCTTTGGTATCTCCAGCTTTCAACAATTCAACGAGACCGTCGATATCCTCCTCTTCTTTCAACTCAACTATCTTTTTCATAGGCATGGTCAATTTATCCTCTTTTGAAGCTCTTCTTTCAATATCTTACTAACCTTTTCACCATCAGCTTTACCCCTCAATTCCTGCATGATCACGCCCATCAGAGGTCCTAAAGACGACATACCCCTTTCTTCTACGAAATCCTTACGATCATCCAAAACTTTTACAACCGCATCTCTGACATCCTGATCATCCACTTTCTCCAAACCAGCAGATTCCATAGCTTCATCTATGTTCTTACCTGTTGTCAATTCCTTCAAGATGTCAGAAATACCCTCTTTGGCAAATTCACCTGCTTCCAGTTTCTCGAATATCTGGAAGAGTTGGTCATCGGAGATCTTTTCGAGTTCATGATCGTCCCTTTCGAGTTCTGGATAGGTGTGGAGGAATGTGTTGGCTACCGTAGATGGGTTACCATGCTCTTTAACTAAATCTTCGAACAGGATATCGTAACCCTTTTTGAATAGCTGTTCACTCTGCTGCCTATTTATACCGTACTCCTTCTGGAATCTTTTTATCCTTTCAGATGGTTTTTCTGGAAGGTCATCCTTTAATCTTTTCAACCGTTCTTCACTTACCGATATAGGGGGAATATCAGTCTCTGGATACATCCTTGCTTCCCCTGATAACGGTCTTAAAAAGGTGGAACTCCCATCTATTTCAGCCCTTCTTGTCTCTTCAGGTACACCTTCGAATGCCATCTCAGCTCGTTCAGCAACTTTTTCTAGAGCTTCATTTGCAGTTTCTTCTTTTGTAGCCACCAATGCGAAGGCATCTTTTTTCTTTAATTCCAACTCTTTTTCTATAGAATCAACTTCCTCCTCTGTTATACCAAATTTTGGAAGTTCATCACTGTGGAAAATACCCTTCACTCCGGCCTTCTTAGCATAATCTGCCATCTCAGGTCCCAATAGTGCTTCACCATCTTCACCTCTGAGAGTACCATGGAATCCTTCCAATCTAAGAGCATATACTCCCTTACCACTGTTCAAACTACCTTTGATTATCCCGCTGCCGGTTTCTTCGAAAAGGTTTGTAACATCGTGGACTTCTTTATCGACTTGGGCTTTTCTGCCTTTCAACTTATCAGCTATTTCGACCAGCCTGAGCTGACGGTCGATCTCGTTTTCAACGTACTCTGGAAGCATAGATAGATCTTGGACACCTTTCAT
>SL_8KL_010_SEDDRAFT_10005107_pt1 | contig 10366 bp, 13 predicted proteins | sample SodLakKL_010_SED_4_FD_11160 | JGI IMG/M metagenome (IMG submission 11160) | reverse complement strand
AAAGGCAGTAATAATTGCCGTCTGGTTTCTGGTAAGCTGGAAAAAAATATTCACCCAGCTGAACCCCGGTCTTTTCCACTTCCTTGGACAGGGCGTAGATGACCAGACCGGCACCGCCCTGGTTCAGATTGTGTATAGCGGATACCATAGAGATTGAAGGTGGGATGCTGTCAAAAACCATTTTCCTGGAAGCCACGGATTCGTTGCCCCGCCCCCAGTTGACAATAGACCTGTCCACCGCCCGCACCCGAAGCTCGAAATCGCCCTGATCCAGATCCGGCAGTTCAAGGCTTGCTTCAAGGTCGTTGATTCCCGGTTCAATTTCCTCCTCAACCGACTTTTTAACCTCGCCGTTCTGAATCACCTGCACTTCAACGTATTTAAGACCCAGCCCCGGATCATGCACCTGGATTTCAAATGGAGTCTCAGCGTTTGTGTGGCTAACCTCCGGGCCTATACCGATTATGGGCTCCTCTTTATCCACGTAGTTTACGTATACATATCCCGCGCCCACTGCCAGAATCAATACCAGGACCAGCCAGAAGCCTTTCTTGAGTTTTACAGCCATAACATCCTCATATTATTAAAATTATTTGACATCCTTTGTTGGGGCACTGATTTCACCTTTACTCGACAGGCATCAATTTTAAACCTCCTGATGAAAAAATCAATATCAAAGTGCTCTCAGAGCTATTCAAATATAAATTTTTGTGCCGGGCAATTTGCCGGCAGTTTAAACTTGCTATGCACTACAGTTTCATGTAATGAACCTTAAAAGGCTGGTAAGTGGTCCGGAATGCCCCGGGATTGACCACTTAATCAGCCTCCCACTGTCATTTTTTTTGTGGAAAATCTATAAGTAGTTGGAATGTAAAAGCTTTAAATAACCAAATTCTTAAAAGGAGGTCTTCAGGTAATGTCCCAGGAGAAAATAAAGCCCGTGGGAGAGGAACAAGGCAACAACCCCTCTTTTACTCCGGATGAGGTCAGCAATGTTAAACAGGATATGGGCAAAGTCGCTCTTGCGGTGGCGGTACTGGCTGTATTTCTGCTGATAATTTTTTACTACACTGTCAACTCCAAGGTGCAAGAGTTTTCCGGAAAGGTAGACCTTATCGAGGAGACCAGGACCATGGTCCAGGATATTGATGAAAAAGTCGACAGTGAAGTGGGCAACGTGCAGGCAGATATGCGCCAGCTCACCCAAAAGGCTGAAGGCACTGCCGGCGACCTCAAGAAAGCCGAAGAAAAAATTGCAGGCATTGAGGGCCAGGTGGAGGGTATGGATGAGCGCATCGCAGAACTGGAAGACCTGCCTGATGTAGTCAGAAACATGGTCCTTGGCGGCATGCTCGAGGAGATCTCTCAAAAAGCTGATTACGTTGGCTCCCAGGTTTCCGAAGAACAAAAGGAAAAGCTGGAAGAAGCCCGCAGGATAATGGAAGAAGTGCGACAAGAAATGCAGTAAACTCAGTCCGCCTCAAATCTTATCCAAACAAAAAGCCCCTGGCCCTGCGGCCAGGGGCTTTTTGTTTGGTGGACCCGCCAACATCCTGAAATGCATAACTCAGCACTTAAACAGCTTCAAAAATCTTTTGGTGTAATAATTGTTGACCACTGCTTGGGGCTCCTTCAAAAAAATGCTGGAGCCTGTCCCAAATTTAACAAATAACCCATTTTCTAAGTGTCGTTGCAGGGTTAGTGCTGGGAATTGTTATGACCACCGGATTTCATCTTGAAACATTTTATAGACACTTGCATTTTGAGATCTTATATGTTAATTTAATTTAACTTATCAAAAATTTCAACCAGTTATTTTTTGTTGAGCTATAAATCAAATCTCTTGACTTCAATAAAATTTCCAGACTTCAACGGGATAGTGATATGCAACAATAGTCTGACCGGAGGATTTTTATGCTGAAAGCAAGTACGAAGCTGGTTATACTTATTTTCGCCTTGACATTGTTTCTGGCCCCTGTCTCGGCAACGGCTGAAGACCTTATAAATATCAATACAGCTGATGAGGAAACACTGCAGAGCCTGCCCGGCATAGGTCCGGCTCTCTCCGAAAGAGTTGTGGAACACCGGGAACGGTTTCCATTCGAAGAAAAAGAGGACATCATGCAGGTCTCTGGCGTAGGTGAAAGCACCTATCAGGAGATCAAGGAGCTGATTGTCGTGGAGTAAAAAATTCCGGACTGTTATCCCGTTGAAGCACTTAAGGCCCGGGGAAAGCTTAGTCGTCCCGGGCCTTTTATTTGTGCAAAAGCAACACTTGAGCCCTGATTTTTAACTTCTGTCTTCCAATGGTATACTCCTGACCTTATGTCCTCTGCCACACGCCTCGTGTGACTTTTTTGGCATGCAGTCCTTTTTTGCAGATGCCCAGCAGAAACCCTGGGCAAAGCCCCTAAGGTCATTTTGTCCCGCATCAATGCCCATTGCCCCAGAATTTAAAAAAAGTTCTTGACAAACACCCGAATAACAATAATGATTCCTAAAAAGGCAGGTTAATAATGCGCTTGACAAAACAAAGAAAAATCATACTGGAAAGGCTTAAACAATCGCGCAGTCACCCCACTGCGGTGCAGATCTATGACCAGGTCCGAAGCGAATTGCCCAACATAAGCCTGGGCACTGTTTACCGCAACCTGGACATCCTCTCCAGAGAGGGAATGATCCGCAAAATTGAGACCTGTGGAGATCAGAAAAGATTTGACGGAATTCCTGAGCCTCATTTGCACATAATCTGCACCAACTGTGGCCAGGTACAGGATGCTCACCAGGAGCCCGACATTGATATGGACCAGTTGACCCGGGTACAGACAGACTTTTTGATCACCGGGGTAAGGCTGGAACTTCTGGGAATATGCCCTGAATGCAACAAGGAAAACAACTGAGCATCCCCGCCAGTGACTACACTGCGTATTAAGCCAGGCCATCCCTGTTACAGATTACTTTTTTTGAGGGGCCGGTCCAGCTGAGCCCTGCATATATTCTATTTTGGCTGACCATTACTTGAAAATCAAAAACAAAAAAATCCAGGAGGTTAACAGTTATGAAATCTTTGAAAGGTACCAAGACGGAGAAAAATATCCTTACCGCTTTTGCTGGTGAATCTCAGGCCCGTAACCGCTACACCTATTTCGCCAAGCAGGCCAAAAAGGACGGTTATGTCCAGATATCCAATATATTTGAAGAAACAGCAAATCACGAAAAAGAGCACGCCAAAAGACTTTTCAAGTTCCTGGAAGGCGGCGAGGTTGAAATCCAGGCTGCATATCCTGCAGGCAAAATAGGCTCCACTGTTGAAAACCTCAAAGAAGCCGCTGCTGGAGAAAATCACGAACATCAGAGCATGTATCCCGAGTTTGCCAAAACAGCCCGGGAGGAAGGATTCGTCGAAGTGGCCGAGGCCATGGAAGCTATAGCTGTATCCGAACAGTTCCATGAAAAAAGGTATCGCACCTTGATTGCCAACATAGAACAGGGCAAGGTGTTCAAAAAAGACCAGGAAGTGACCTGGAAATGCCAGAACTGCGGGTATACCTACAAGAGCGCCGAGGCTCCCGGGGAATGCCCATCCTGTGCTCATCCCCAGGCTCACTTCGAGGTACTCTGCGAACACTGTTAAGAATACCCGGCAACCGGGCACTTCAGAAAATCCCCGGTTGCCTGTTGAAAAACCAGCATCTGGCGTTGCAATACGCAAATACATCCGGCACAACCAGCCAACAGCAGATATATCAGCGCCTGTATGCGGCAACCCAGGCTAAGAAACCATGCACCAGGAGTAGCAAATGGCCCGGCCAGAAGAGATGTGGCAATGCCAGATGACCAATTGCGGCTATATTTACGACCCGGACAAAGGTGACCGGAAAAATAAAACACCAAAAGGCACCGCCTTTGAGGACCTGCCTGAGGACTGGAAATGTCCCGTATGCGGGGCATCAACCAAAAACTTCCGCCCTCTGGCCGGTCCCGGGTCTGCAAGGGAAGAATAGCGGATCTCTCAGCGAACCAGACTGATCAACAGCCGTGGCTGCAATTTTTAACCAGCATCGGAGGAGAGAATGCAAAAATGGGTATGTACAATTTGTGGTTACGTTTTTGATCCGGCCGCCGGCGATCCGGACAACGGAGTAGCAGCAGGCACCAAATTCGAAGATGTGCCTGACAGCTGGGTCTGCCCGGTATGCGGAGCAGGGAAAGAAGACTTTGCCCCTGAAGGCTAAGAATTTTGAAAGAGCCCTGTGGGCATGTTCCACAGGGCTTCTTATTTTCGAGCCTGACGGCAATATTTCCCGGAACTCAAATTGACTGACTGAATAATAAATACCTGAAAGTATTTCAGGTCAAGTACCGAAAACAAATATACATTCTGATTATCAGCCTTAGGGCTTCTGTGGAGGACAAATGCCTGCAATTGAAATCAAAAAAGATATTTACTGGGTGGGTGCAATAGACTGGAACCTCAAGAACTTTCACGGCTATGCCATGGCCCGCCGGGGCACCACCTACAACGCCTTCCTGGTCCTGGACGACAAGATCACCCTTTTCGACACAGTAAGCGAAAAATTCAAGTGGGACCTCTACCATCAGGTCAGAAGCCTGGTAAAGCTGGAGGAAATCGACTATATTGTGGTCAACCATGTGGAACTGGATCATTCCGGAGCTCTTCCCTTCATGGTGGACAATATAAAACCGGAAAAAATATTTTGCTCTTCCATGGGTGAAAAATCCATCCACGGCCACTTCCACAACAAGGACTGGCCCCTGCAGGTGGTCAAGGACGGAGAAAGCATCTCCCTGGGCAAGAGAAACGTCACCTTCATGGAAACCAGGATGCTGCACTGGCCGGACAGCATGTTTTCCTACATACCTGAAGACAAACTGCTCATATCCAGCGACGCTTTCGGCCAGAACATCGCCAGCCAGAAGATATTCGACGACCAGCACGATTTGAACCTTCTTCTTTCCGAGGCCAGGCACTATTACACCAACATCATCCTGCCCTTCTCCCCCCTGGTACAGAAGCTCCTGGACAAAGTGCAGAAGGCAGGCCTGGAAATAGACATGATCGCCCCGGACCACGGAGTCATCTGGCGCACGCACCCAGGAAAAATCCTGGAGGCCTATGCGGATTTCGCCGCCCAGACCCTCAAGCCCAAGGCTGTTCTGGTATACGACACCATGTGGGGCAGCACCGAAAAGATGGTCAAGGCAGTGGCCGATGCCCTCACTGAAGAAGGCATAGACATCAGGGTCATGTCTCTTAAGTCTTTTCATCACAGTGATGTCATGGGCGAGTTCTCCGATGCAGCAGCCCTGGTCTGCGCCTCTCCCACCCACAATAACGGCATGCTTCCCCTCATGTCGGATTTTCTTACCTACATGAAGGGCTTGAAACCCAAAAACCGGCTGGGAGCGGCCCTGGGGTCCTACGGCTGGAGCGGTGAAGCTCCCGGAGCAATGGCCAAAGTCCTGGAAGAGGCCGGATTCGAACTCCCGGAAAAGCCTTATCGGACCCAGTTTGTACCTGCACACGAACAACTGGCCCAGTGCAAGGAACTGGGACGCAACCTGGCATCAGCCATCAAGGCCAAAACCCAGGCATAAGCCATGCAGCAAAAAAGTCAGCAACATGNNTACAGGGAACTGAAAAAAAAGGNCCCCCTTCTCCTGGAGAACCGGGATATTGATCAGGTGCTTCCGGAGCTCATGCAGTACCCCGCCCAAAAACTTCTGGGGGCTTTATATGCAGCCCTTTTAAGCCCCCGGAAGCTGATAAAATGGCACTCGGTCACCGCCATAGGGGTTACAGTAAGCAGGCTTGCCCAAAACGACCCGGAACAGGCCCGCATTGTCATGCGCCGATTCATGTGGACCTTAAACGACGAATCCGGAGGCATAGGATGGGGATCACCTGAATGCATGGGCGAAATAATGGCCCGCCACCAGGGACTGGCCCGGGAGTACAGGCGCATTTTATTTTCTTACCTGGTCCAGGGGGACACGGGCAGTGACAATTATCTTGAATACCTTCCCCTTCGCCGGGGGGCTTTCTGGGGACTGGCCAGACTGGCCCAGGGTGATCCGGTACTGTCCAGGGAAGCTACCTACCAGGTCCAGAAGGCCCTGAAGCAGGAAAGCGATCCGGAAATACTGGGCCTCATCTGCCTGTACCTGCGCCTCAGCCGGCGGAGTAAAGACGAGTTCCCCAGGCCAGATCCCGGCAGCGGCACCCTGGAGATTTACTGGGACCAGCAGCTTCAATCAATCCCTGCCAGGGAACTTTGCCTGGAGTAGTCATTCTTAAAGCATACTCTTTACCAGTTATACCCTGCAATATAAATCCCCCAGCCCCAATACATGATAAACAAGGCCTACATATCCTTATTAAGACCTCACCAGTACATCAAGAACCTGTTTGTATTCGCACCTCTTTTCTTTTCCTTTCGTTTCCTGGAAGCTGAGCCTCTTCTCAGGACATTTACCGCTTTTGCCGCATTTTGCCTGATAGCCAGCAGTGTTTACATCTTCAACGACATAAAGGANATCAATGAAGACAGCAGGCACCCGGTCAAAAAATTCCGCCCCCTGCCANGCGGCCTGGTCTCCATTCCCGAGGCCTATACCTGCATGGCTGTTCTTCTGATTGCAGGCCTTGGCCTGGGCCTTGTCCTGGACTGGAGAATATTTTTCATTCTGGCCGGATATTCTCTGCTGAATACCTTTTACACCCTGAAGTTAAAACACGTAGCCGTCCTGGACGTATTCATCATAGGCATAGGTTTCGTGCTCAGGATCTTTGCCGGTGCAGTGGCCGCAACAGTGCAGGCCTCNATGTGGATAGTGCTCATGACTTTCCTTCTGGCCCTGTTTCTGGCCCTGGCCAAACGCCGGGACGACGTGCTGCTCTCAGACGAGGGCAGGGATGTACGCAAGTGTATTGACGGTTACAACCTGGAATTCGTCAACGTCTCCATGATCATCATGGCCGCCGTAACCCTGGTCAGCTATATCCTGTACACCATATCCCCGGAAGTCCAGGACCGTTTCGAATCCAGGCACCTGTACCTGAGTGCTGTTTTTGTTCTTTTGGGCATCATGCGCTACCTGCAGATCGTATTTGTCCAGCAGGGAGGAGGCAACCCCACCCGGGTTATGCTTGAGGACCGCTTCATGCAGGTAACCGTTGCCTGCTGGCTGTTATTCTTTCTTATCCTGACCCTGACATGACAACCGCCTTTTTATACGCCCTGTTCGCCTTAGCTGCCATTTTGGTCAACCTGGGCACGCAGATGATCAGCTTCAGCCTGTACCAGGGCCCCCTGGATCTTTACCTGGCCCTGGCATGTGGTACTTTCACCGGGCTTTTGACCAAGTACGTCTTGGACAAGAGGTATATTTTCAGATACATTTCCAGGGATTTCTGCGATGACACCTGTAAATTTTTTCTTTACTCCTGTATGGGGGTGTTCACCACCCTGATATTCTGGGGCACTGAAATCGGGTTTCACCATCTGTTCGAGTTTGAACACGCCAAGTACGTGGGAGGCGCTTTGGGACTGACCATCGGCTATGTCCTCAAGTACAGGCTGGACAAAAAATGGGTTTTTGTTGCCGGGACATAACATTGACCCCGGCGTAAGATGCTTTCTTTCATGGAGATGCACAGACTTGCTGGTATCCAACTGGAACAACTGTCCCCGGGTAGAGGCCGCAATGCGCAGCTTCAGATCCCAGGAAGAAGCCCGGGATATCCTGGGGCAGACAGACAGGTGCATCCCCCGCGGCCTGGGCCGCTCTTACGGGGATTGCTCCCTGGGTGAAAACATCATCTCCACCCCCGGCTTCAGGCGCTTTATCCACCTGGATCCCGCAAAAGGCATACTGGAATGCGAAGCCGGAACCAGCCTGGACCAGATACTTTCGGTCATCATCCCCCACGGCTGGTTTTTGCCGGTCACCCCGGGCACCAGCCGCGTAACCCTGGGCGGGGCCATCGCCAGCGACGTACACGGCAAGAACCACCACCTGCATGGAGCCTTGGGCCGGCATGTGCTGGACCTGCGTCTCCTGACCCCCCAGGGCCATGTCCTGGTCTGCTCAAAAAATGAAAATCCGGCAATTTTCCAGGCCGTTTGCGGCGGCATGGGACTTCTGGGCCTGATACTCTCCGCCAGGATAAGCCTCATGCCCCTGGAATCCGTATTTATCCGCCAGAAAACCATCCCGGCTTACGACCTGGACGAACTTATGAGTTTTTTTGACAGCCATCACCAGAGCACCTACACAGTGGCCTGGATGGATTGCCTTCAAAGGGGCAGGCACCTGGGACGCGGCCTTTTTATGCACGGTGAGCACTGCAGGTCCCATGAAGCCCCGCAAAGCCAGCTTATACCCCCGGGCTGCAAAGGCATAAGCATTCCTTTCACCCTTCCTTTCAGGGCGCTGACCCCAGCAGGCATTAAAGCCTTCAACAGTCTCTACTTCCACCGCAAATCCAGGCGTACGGGCTACGAAATTTCAAGCATTGAATCTTTTTTCTACCCCCTGGATGCTCTTTCCAACTGGAACCTCCTCTATGGAAAAAAAGGCTTTCTGCAGTATCAGTTTGTCCTGCCCCGCTCCACATCCCGGTCAGGGCTGCAAAAAATTCTGCAGCACATAAATTCCTTTGGCCAGCCTCCCTATCTTGCAGTACTCAAGCTTCTGGGCAAAGGACAGGGTCCCCTGTCCTTTGCCCAGCCCGGCTACACCCTGGCCCTGGACTTTCCAATCCGTCCCGGANTCTTTTCCCTGTTAAACGCTCTGGACCGGGTGGTGCAAAAGCTCGGAGGCAGAATCTACCTGGCCAAGGACGCCAGGATGAAAAAACACATGCTNTGGGAGGGGTATCCCCGGGCAAGTGAATTTGTAGAGCTGAAAAAAAGGCTTGACCCGGAAAACAAATTGAGTTCCCTGCAATCCAGGAGGCTTGGATTATGTCAAAACCCGTACTGATCCTGGGGGCCGGCTCGGACATTGCCAGGGCCCTGGCTCACGAACTGGGCGCGGCAAAGTATGATTTGTATCTGGCCGGGCGAAACCTGGAAGAGCTGCAAAAAGACGCCCGGGACCTGGAAATCAGATACGCCATCAAGGCCCGGGGAGTTTATTTCGATGCCCTGGATTTCGCTTCCCATGAAGATTTCTACGACAGCCTTGAAACAAGGCCTTACGGAGTAGTCCTGGCCTTCGGAGTCCTGGGGGATGAGTCCCTTGCCCGCAGTTCCCGTGAGCAGTGGGAAAAAATCATCCATACCAACTATACCGGCTGCGTAAGCATCCTCACTGTGGCCGCCAACCGCCTGGAACAGGCAAAAGAAGGGTTTGTGGCCGGGATAAGCTCCGTTGCAGGCGACCGGGGCCGGGCGGCCAACTATGTATACGGCAGCGCCAAGGCCGGCCTGAGTATCTTTCTAAGCGGCCTTAGAAACAGGCTGCACGGATCCGGGGTCCGGGTGATCACCATAAAACCTGGCTTTGTCAGAACCAGGATGACCCGGGACCTGGAACTGCCCCCCCGGCTCACCGCTACNCCGGAGCAGGCAGCCAGGGATATTTTTCAGGCCATCACCAAAAAAAGAGACATAATCTATACCCNGTGGATCTGGCGCTGGATCATGCTGGTGATAAAAAGCATTCCCGAGAAAATATTCAAGCGCATGTCCATATAGTCAGTGAGTACTTCCTGCCCCTTTTGGAAATGGGCAACAAATGACAATTTATTCCCCATGATAATGCTTTTGTCGGGGTCGGCGTCGGTATCGGGATCGGTATCCAAAAATTTTGTTGGCGTTCCACATGATTTCGCCTCCGGTTTCGATTACGATGCCGATACCGACACCGATTTTTATTGTAAGAGCAAAAACAACCTTTTAATAGTTACAAAAAATGAACTACATCCAGGCCAGAGACTTTTTTTATTTCGCCCTGTTTTTGTCCCTGCCGCTGAAGCTCATCCTGGCCGGGACACTTCCCCTGACCGGTGACGAGGCCTATTTTGTAATCTGGGCCCAGCACCCTGCTCCGGGGTATTATGACCACCCCCCCCTTATCGGGTGGCTGATCCACCTGTGCATGTACATATCCGGGCACGAGATCCTTGTGCGCCTGCCTTCCATCCTGGCCAGCTATGTCCTGGTCTGGGGAGTATACAGGATCCTGAGTGATCACGACCGCACCAAGGCCCTGCTGGCCGCATCCACCCTTCTGCTTACTCCGGTCTTTCTTCTGGGTGTCCTGGTCACCACTGATACCGCGCTTATCCTGTCCATGTTTTTATCCGTGCTGGCCCTGCACCGGGCTGAAACCAGAA
>SL_8KL_010_SEDDRAFT_10005106_pt1 | contig 10367 bp, 4 predicted proteins | sample SodLakKL_010_SED_4_FD_11160 | JGI IMG/M metagenome (IMG submission 11160) | reverse complement strand
TGTCCAGGAAAGCGCTGTGCCCGATGCTCTCCTCAGGAAGGTCATTCCGGCTATAGGCGCTGACAATGAACACTGGCGCTTCGGTGCCGGTCAGCAAACCCTCCTCCCGCAGTTGATGCAGCCGCTGGATGACATCCAATCCGTCCATTTCCCCAGGCATCTTCCAGTCCATAAGGATGAAATCAAAGGGAGTGCCGGCTTGATCCGCTGCTACTATGGCCGCCAATGCAGTCTGACCACTCCCGGCTTCTACCACCTTAATCTGCCAGCTCTCCAGGATTTCCCGTAAGACAATGCGGGCTGTAGCGTGGTCATCCGCTACCAGGACCCTGGCACCATGGATCGCAGGGGATTCCAGATGGGCCGGCGCCTGCCCGTTTACCGGCAGGGTTAGTTCAAAGTAGAAGATGCTGCCCTGCCCTGGAGTAGATTCTACTTCCAATTTGCCACCCATGCGCTCCACCAGCTTGTTGCTGATTACCAATCCCAGACCGGTACCGCCATACTTACGGGTGGTAGAGGTGTCGGCCTGGGAAAAGGCCTGGAATAACTTTTCAGTTTGCTGCCGGTCCATACCAATGCCGGTATCTTGTATCTCAAATCGCAACTGGACCTGCTGGTCGTCCCCGCCGAGGCAGTTAATCTTCAGCTCCACCTGGCCCTGCTCCGTAAATTTGATGGCATTGCCCAAAAGGTTGGTGAAGACCTGGCCCAGGCGCAGGGAATCGCCCACCAGGGCCCGGGGGGTGTCCCGGGAAACCCGGAAAAACAAATCCAACCCCTTGTCCCTGGCCGCCGAAACAAACAGGGTCTTCATCTGTTCCAATAAATCATCAATGCAGAAACTGTGCAGCTCCAACTCCAGTTTACCGGCCTCGATTTTGGAATAGTCCAGGATATCGTTAATAATCCTCAACAGCATTCGGGAGGAGTTGTGAATTTTGCCCAGGTAGTCCCGCTGCTGATCATTCAGGGAGGTCTGCAGCAGAAGCTGGCTCAAGCCGATGACGGCATTCATGGGAGTGCGGATTTCGTGGCTCATGTTGGCCAGGAACTCGCTTTTGGATTTGTTGGCGGCTTCCGCCTGTTTTTTTGCCAGGGAAAGGGCTTCTTCTATTTCCTTTGGAACAGTAATGTCCCGGGCAACACCTATAAACTTCTTTTTCCCATTAACATCCTTTAAAACAGAACCTCTGGTTGNATGCCACCTGACACTTCCATCCTTGTGTATAGCCCTATACTCTACGCTTTCAGACACATCCTCACCTTGTAAGGTCTTTTTTAAATAATCAAAACACCTTTTAGCATCTTCCTCTAAAGTGAAATCAGCAGGCGTTTTTCCTACTACCTCTAAAGCATCATGCCCCAGCAAATCGATCCAGTTTGGAGAAACATATTCAAAAATACCCTCTTCTGTTACCGTGAAAATAATATCACTTGTATTCTCTACAAAGCTCCTAAACTTCTCCTCACTTTCTTTTAAAACTTTTTCTGCCTGCTTCTGCTCGGTGATGTCTTGACTGGAGCCGACGATGTTAACTACTTCATTATCCTGATTAAACACCGGTGTAAGAGTGGTATGCCAGGTTCTTTGCCCCCCAGGTAGATCTAAGGTCTCTTCGTAAGAGATAGGTCCGGCTGACTGCACACACAGTTGGTACTTCAAAGCAATTTTTTCGCCGGCTTCTTTCCCTAATAAGTCTTGAGGGGACTTGCCACTCATATTCTCTGTAGAAATCCCGGTAAGTTCCTGGTGGGCAAAGTTGTTCCTGATAAACCTAAAAGTTTCTTCATCAACAACATCCACTAAAAACATGGCCGATTGCGTACCATGAAATATAGTTTCGTGTTCCTCCGATTTTCTTTTCAGTTCTTCCTCCGCCTGTTTACGGTGAGTAATATCTGAATGGGTGCCGATCACCCGCAGGGGCCTACCCTCTTTGGTCCACTGGATTACTTTGCCCCGGTCCATGATCCATTTGTAGCTACCGTCTTTACAGATTATGCGGTGCTCGTTTTGGTAGACCGGTGTTTCACCTCTGAAATGCCTTTCCAAGTCTTCATAACAACGATCCCTATCCTCCGGGTGTATTCGCCTGTCCCATTCCTCTAAAGTATTACCAACTTCATGTTCTTCATAACCCAACATTTTCTTCCATTGCCGGGAAAAAAACACTTCGTTGTTTTGAGCGTCCCAATCCCAAACACCGTCACCGGCCCCTTCCAGGGCAAATTGCCATCGCAGTTCGCTCTCCCACAGCATCTCTTCTCCCTGCTTTTGCTCAATAAACCGGCCTAAGTGCTCTGCCATAGTCTTAAGCACCAATTCCTCATCTTTTAAAAAAGGACTTTTCCCCTGGGGAGGTGGATTAAAAGAGCAAACTTCTATAGAACCGATTAGTTCACCCTGGACTTCAATGCAAGAGGCTATTTTCCAGGGAGTTGCTTTATAGTTTGGTGTCTTAAACTCACGACCCTTTAAGACAATCCGGGCGCAGACATCCTGTGGTTCCTGAAAAGAAGGGGGTAAAAGTTTAACGGTTTCCCTAAAGATCTTTTCCAGGCTATCTTTTCCTTCCCGGAGCAAATAAGAAAAGCTATGAAGACAGTTCAGTTCCTTGGTTCGCTCTTCTTTTTCTCTTCTATCGGAAATATCGCTAAAAATTACAGAAAAACATTTGTTTTTATCTCCATAAGCAGTAATTTTGTAATAGCGCCCCAAAGGCTCAGAATGCTGTTCAAGGTGTATAGTTTCACCGGTAAGGGCTATCCTCCCATAAGTACCAATCCAGTCAAAGCTGGAGTCTTTAATTTCAGGAAGTACTTCCGTTACCCTTTTACCGATAATATTATCCTTTTTTAGCCCCGTCATCTCTTCAAAGGCTTTGTTTACATCTAAAAACTCATAGTCAACAGGGTGCCCTTCGTTGTCAAAAATCATCCGATGGTAGGCAAAAGCATCGGTCATATTTTCCATTGCTAAACGATAATTGCCGCTTTTTTGATACATAAAATGCCTCCTGAACATCTATAGTTAATCTTCTAAAATAGACAGAAATACCTCCACTAGCTCCGGGTCAAACTGGCTACCGGCACACCGCTTTAGCTCAGCAACGACCTCTTCGGGGGATAAAGCTTTTTTATAGGGCCTTCCCCTGGTCATTACCTCGTAAGCATCGGCAATAGCTGTGATCCGGGCCAGCAAAGGTATCTCTTCTCCCTTTAAACCCCGGGGATATCCGCTACCGTCCCAGCGCTCATGGTGGGCTAAAATGTCCTCCGCCACATGGGCAAACCTCTGTTTGGAATGGGCTATGCGGTATCCTGTTTCCGGGTGCTCCTTCATGATCTCCCATTCCTCTGGTGTTAAAGCGCCCTTTTTGGTTAATATATCTTCAGGGATAGTTATTTTACCTATATCATGCAGCTTTATTAACGTTTCTAACCCTTTTAGCTGGAAGTCGGAAAGTCCTATTTTCCTCCCCACCTTAAATGCCATATTGTACATAGTCCGGATATGTGTTTCTGTTTCGAAGCCCTTTTTTGTTTCCAGGGTCTTCAAAAAGGCATTCAACACCGCGCTCTTTTCACTAGATCTTTCTATAAGCTTGTGCCTGTACATACGGTCCTCGGCTTCTTTCAAAACTACTGTCAGGTCCTTATCTATGTTGTCCTTGCTAGATGCCCCTAAAGCCACGGATATGGGGATATTTTCCACATAAGCTTTGATGCACCTCCGGTTAATTCTTCTACATATGGCCCCGGCATCTTCTATGGTGGTTTGAGGCAGGAGGATTATAAACTCATCCCCCCCCCAGCGGGCTACGATATCCTCTTCCCGACAGGAATTCTTTAAGACCTCAGCTACACTTTTCAACATCTCGTCTCCGGCTTCATGACCGTAGGTATCATTAATCAGCTTAAGTTCGTTCAAATCAGCCATGATAATGCTGATAGGCAGCTGCCTTTTATTGTCCAGCCTCTTTATCTCTTCTTCCAGGAGAAACCGGTTATAGAGTCCTGTAAGTTGGTCGTGAAAACTCAAGTACCGTATTTTTTCATCTGTCTGACGCCTTATAAGGGCATTGGCTATCACTTCTGCCACAATTTTTAACAGGGTTATTTGGCCTTCGGTCCATTCTCTTTTTTCCCTCACCGCGTCAAAACCAAGGAATGCAAAAAGAGCCCCGTTTTTTATCATGGGTATACATAATAAAGAACTTATATCCTGGGATTTAAATGCCCTTTTTTCAAGTTCTGCCTCCGGGGGCATACTGTCCACCTCAGAGATATTAATATGATCTTCTCTCCTGATACGCTCTGCCCACCAGGGGGATGCATCCACCGTAAAGTTTTGTGCTTCATCTAATTGAGACTCGATCCCCTCTGAGCACCACTCGTGGGTAATGCTCATTTTCTCCCCATCAGCAGAATACTGGTATATATAGGTACGATCTATCTGAAAGAACTCCAGGGTCAGTTTTAGGGCGTGGGTGATTCCCTGGTCTAATTGTTGGGGGGGCAGGCTTACAATATAAGAGGATATTTCGGAAACCATTTTTTCAAATTTAAGCTGAGATTGCAAGGCTTCTTCCGCCTTCTTACGCTGGGTAATATCAGTAGCTATTTCCAGACGCACCATGCGCCCATCAGTCCACTGTAAAGCTATATCACGACACGCGTACCACTTCTGGGTTTTCGTTTTATTATGCTCCCAGTAATAGACCCCCGTTGGTTGGCTGCTAGCATTTAATAATTTATCGTTGGTGCAAAAGTCACAGGGACCGGTCTGCCCCTCATGAAGAACTTGCCAGCATTTCATTCCATGCACATTTCCGTGTTCGCTGCGGCCGTACTGGTTTATATAGAGGATTTCGCACGTTTCCATATCAGCAACATAAACCAGGGCATCCATACTATCCAGAATGGTAAGCACTCTCTGGTGAGCATCTGCCAGATCAATTTGGGCTTTCTGGCGCTCCCTTAAGGTCTGGGAAAGCCTGATATTTTTATGGCCTTGCTGAGAAATAAAATGGGCAAGTTTCGCATAAAAAGCCATTGCCTGATAAATTGTTTTCCGGGGCCATCGGGGCACCCTCTCCAGGGCAGCCATATATTCTCCCTCGTCAAACCCATACTTTTTGGCCTGGGCACGAAAAAGCTCATAATCAACAGTCTCATCTTCAAAGAAAAATTGCCCTGCGAATATATTACCCAAATGCTCCCCTTCTATAATAATAGGAGTTGAGGTGTCCCGCATGTTATTTTTGCATTTATAAGTTTTAAATGTCCCTGCAGAAATACCTTTGGTGAGGTAATTGTCACTCTCCTGGCAGTTTCTCCGGGTTTCAGGGTGAATCTTGTGGAATTTAGTACAAATATCCTGCCAGCCTACCCCAACTAAAAGCCTACCTTTAATATCAATGATGGACATGGGGAGCTTTGTGATTTTATGAAATTCATCCATTAAGGACTGGAGTTCTTGAATATCAATAATATCTTCAAGTTCAAGGTTTTCCCGGCGCATAAGATATATGCCTCCTTAAAACAAAATAAAAACATGGGTTACCATGTTTTTAAACTTAGCACAAAACCAAGACCATCTATTTAACATATAAAGAGATGTCCCGAAGCTTAAGCAAGTGGTAACCGGCTATCTTAGTATACTTTGTTATACCTTAGACCCGTGTCTTTGCGTCCCTGACTTTCATCAGTTTTGCCTTTATCAACTTACTTGCTTACTTAATAGGTATAAAAAAATATATAGCCTATGTTAACTATTACTATGTCTATACATGATTTTCCTGCTAATCGCAACAAACTATTTTATTTTTAAAACTGACAAAAAACAAAGTCAGTCTACTGTTCACAGCTCCCTTAAAATTGACAGGAAAACCTCCACCATTTCCGGATCAAACTGGGTGCCGGCACATTTTTTCAGCTCCTCCACCACGTCCTCCTGGAGCAGGGCTTTTTTGTAGGGCCTGCCGTTGGTCATCACCTCGTAAGCATCGGCAATGGAAGTGATCCGGGCTAACAGGGGTATCTCTTTCCCCTTTAAACCCCGGGGATATCCGCTACCATCCCAGCGCTCATGGTGGGCTAAAATATCTTCGGCCACATGGGCAAATTCTTCTGTGGAGCAGGCTATACGGTATCCCGTTTCCGGGTGCTCCTTCATAAGCTCCCATTCCTCTGCGGTTAAAGCACCTTTTTTAATTAATATTTCCCCAGGGATATTAATTTTCCCAATATCGTGCAGTTTTATTAATATTTCTAACCTTTTAAGTTCGGAGTGGGAAAGTCCTATATTTTTGCCAATTTTCAGGGCTACATTTTGCATGCGCCGGGTATGGGCTTCTGTTTCGAAACTTTTTGCTTCTAAGGTTTTTAAAAGGGCTTTTAGCACTGCACTCTTTCCGCTGCGGCTTTCCGTAAGCTTATGCTTATGCATATTATCTTCGGCTTCCTTTAAAGCCTCGGAAAGGTGCTTATCTTTGCTATTCTTTTGGGCTGCACCTAAAGATATAGGCACAGGAGCACCTTTCACATAAGTTTTTTTGCACTCATCATAAATTTTTTTGCATATGTCCAGGGCTTTTTCTATTGTGGTTTGGGGCAGTAAAATTACAAACTCATCACCGCCCCAGCGAACAATGATATCTTCTTTTTGGCAAGTATTTTCTAAAATCTCGGCTGTACACTTTAACAATTCATTTCCTGTAAAATATCCGTATGTATCGTTAATCAGCTTTAGCCCGTTCAAATCAGCCATAATAATACTGATGGGCAGCTGTCCTTTGGTGTCCACCCTTTTTATTTCTTCCTCCAGGTAGGTCCGATTGTAAAGTCCAGTAACCTTATCGTGATAGGCCAGATAGAGAATCTGATCCTCCGCCTTTTTGCGCTGGGTAATGTCCTTAACCCATTCGACAAAAAGCTCAACATTGTTATTTCCGTCTAATATGGGTATAACCCGCAGGTCAACCCACCTGCCACCGGGCAATTTAGTCTCCATCTGTAAAGATTCTTTAGTTATAAGAACGGCTTTTGCCTTACAATCCGGGCATATTTCCTCCAGGTCCCTGTATGTTTTGTAGCATTTTGTGTTCAGGACCCGTTTTTCTTCAGGAACAGCTGCAAACCCGTTCCAATTGCTGTAGACAATATTCATTTCAGAGTCTTGTATGGAAATCATATCAGGAACAAGAGAGAGCATTTTTTGAAAACGTTCTTCACTTTCTATTAACAGTTTCTCCTGCTCTTTTTGTTCTGTAATATCTCTTAGCTGCTCAACTATCTTGATTACGTTACCGTCTTGATCCAGGATGGGATTGCTGTAACAATCCAGGTGTATGTCCAGTTCCGGGATAAATATTTCCTGATTTTCTATTTTCTTTGATTCTAAAGCTCTCGCTGTGGCGCATTGGTCACATGCACGGCTGCGGCCTATAAGTTCAAAACATTTTTTCCCCTGGACTTCCTCCCGGGTCATATTCAATAACTGGTAACCCGCCTGGTTATAGCGTTCTATGGTATGGTCGGGGTGCTGGAGAGCCAGAACATCTGGAATACCATCGATTATCCCCTCCAGGAGATTTTTTTGTTCTATCAAATCTTCTTCCGCCTGCTTCAGGTCACTAATATCCCTAAATATCGTGACAAAAAAACCGGTCTGTTCGCTGTAGACAGATACATCATACCAACGCTCCAGCAGTTGAATATAATCCTGGAACCTGGTGCTTTCACCGGTTAAAGCCACCTTACCGTAGATATCTATCCAATCAAAGTCGTTATCCCGGATTCCGGGAAGTACTTCCGTCACCCTTTTACCGATAACCTTATCCTGGTCAAGGCCCATCATTTCTACAAAAGCACTGTTTACATCTAAATATTCATAATCCACAGGATTCCCCTGTTCATCCAGGATTATCCGGTGATGAGCAAAAGCGTCGGGCATATTATCTATCAGTAACCGATACCTGTCATTTCCCTGGCTCATATGATTCCTCCTGTAGTTTCTAGTGGCACATTTACTAAATAATAATGTTTTAAACAGTAAGTATTCTACACCTATCCATGATTTACCTGCAAACTTTGTAACTTTTTGTCTAAGTTTTGCATGAATATTTTTATATGTTTTCCTTCAGGTTTCCATATACGTTATTTATTTCTTTTACTACCATGGTGGGTTCTTTCCCGTTTTGAGATTCCACAAAACTACTAAAGGATTTTAAGTCTTTTCTTTTTAAGGTGGTTTCTACAACATACCTTTTCCTACCACTGAAACCAAAGGCAACCACCGTATTTACAGAATATCCTGAACTTCTCAATTGGTCAGCGATAGAAGACATCTTGATTTTGTCATTAAAATAAACACTGGTTTCCAGAAGTCCCAGGGCTGCCTTGCTTTCTACTATACCACCTAGAAAAACTCCCATACTCTTTCCCAGGGCAAAGGCAAATACATAATAAAGCCCTTGTTCTGTAGCAACCACTTTTGAAATTACTATAGCAAAAATGACTGCATCCACAAAAACAATCAAGTATACCGGTTGTAAAAACTTCTTTGATACGAATATAGTTTTTAAAGTACTTAAGCAGTTGGCAACTGCCATTATAGTTATTATGATTAACAATTCTAAAAACATTTTTCAACACCTCCTCAATATTGCATAATTCATATTCATCTATTATCTCTAAAATAANATAAAAATAAATCCCTCCATTTCACTTATATGGAGGGATTCTCCTTGCCGCTTGGGAAAAATGAGCAGCCCGTTCATCAGGGCTGCTGGAAAAACTCTATTCAATTAAAAATCAACACCTTAGCTGCTGTGGACAAGATGTCGAAAGCAAATTCGGAAACTTTTATCTTGTATTAGTCATTATAACATATAGAACAAATATTTTCCAGGGGAAATGTGTTCCGTTATTTTGCGTTCACCATTATTCTTTGCACAAATATAAAAATACCTATAACTAAAAAAATATCACCGATACTAATCATCTGCTGGTACGGCCATCTTATATATAAAATATCAGCAAGCCAGGGCATTCTAGTAGTTTCATCTAATACAGTATGGGTCACACTTAATGTTAATTGATTTACAGCTATATCCGGCATATATCCTGTAAAAACAGGCATAGAACCACCATTAAAAACAATTACTAAAAAATTAAGTGCAGCCCCTAAAGGCAGCATATAATTAAAAAGGTCCCTGTTAACCCAGAAAAAAATAAAAAGCATGAAATAGCTGCCAATATGCAGCAATATCCCTGCTTGATTATCCATCCCGATATAATTGATAGCGAGCTGAATTAAAACAGCTATAAATAATAATCCTACCTTTTGGAAATAAATTGATTTGAAGTTACTTATTTTGCCTTTTCTAAATAGACCTACTAAAATACTAATAATAAATGCTTCTATATACATAATACCTCACCTTAATAAGCCAGATTTGTTGTTTCCTTCATGCTCTCAACCACCTCAGAAACATCAACATCAGGTAATATTTCAGGCAGGCATTCAATAAATGCTCCAACAACCTCTGGATCAAACTGGCTTCCAGAACAATAAATTATTTCTTCAATAGCTGTTTCATAAGTTAATCCCTTCCTGTAAGCCCTGTCGCTGGTCATGGCATCAAAGCAATCGGCTACGGCAATTATCCTTGCCAGTAAAGGAATGCTATCCTTTTCTATGCCAGATGGATAGCCCCCCCCATCCCACCTTTCGTGATGGTGGAGTACAACTTTTTGTTCATCTTTTAAAAGTTTAATATCTTTTATGATTTCTGCTCCCACTGTGGAATGATTCTTAACTAAATCATATTCATCACAAGATAAGTTGTCATTTTTATTCAAAATAGTATCGCTAACAGCTACCTTCCCTATATCGTGTAATAAGGCCAGGTAATTTAACTGCTCAAGGGTTAGCTCATCTAGCCCCATACTCTTTCCTACAGCCATACTGTATGCCGCCACCCGGTCGGAATGTCCTTTAGTATATTCATCCTTTGCTTCTATGGACTTGATTAAGGTTTCTATAGTATTCAAATAGTATTCACGCATGTCCATGTATAGTTTAAAAGAATGCCTGGCTAATAAAAGAGGGAGGAAGAATAAAATAACTCCTAGAACACCCAGGTAATAGGTGATTGATGCAACGCCAAGACCTAACGGCGCCAATATTAAATAGTGAGGGGTAAGAAGCTTAAAGTTAGTAAGCCATACACTTAAAGGATTAAGATTTTGGTGAAGGCTGATAACCAGGGTTACTAAAAGAGTATTGACAACAAAATATGTAAAGCTGGCCAGGAAAGCTGTTGCTAACAGTGCTGAATTAAATTGAATCTCCCTGC
>SL_8KL_010_SEDDRAFT_10005105_pt1 | contig 10370 bp, 8 predicted proteins | sample SodLakKL_010_SED_4_FD_11160 | JGI IMG/M metagenome (IMG submission 11160) | reverse complement strand
GGTAAAAGTATAACAAAAGCTATTCATGGTGATTATCCAAAGGAGCTTAAGAAAAAACTAGCTACAGAGATGGCTAGGGCTATGTTGAAGCAATTTTTCATCCATGGTGTTTTCCACGCAGATCCTTCTCCCGGAAATATCTTTTTCAAAGAAGATGGAACTCTAGCATTACTTGACTTTGGGGCTATCGGAAGGCTTTCGGATAATCGAAGGAAAAAATTGATCGACATGTTCATAGCCATGGCGAGAAATGACACCAAAAAGATCATGGATATCTTATTGGATATAGGGATGGTCCATGGTAAAATAGACAAAAACGAATTAGAATGGGATATAGAAGATGTCTTAGAACTTTATAAAAGAAAAAGAGATATCTCGTTCCTTGAGGGGGCAAACGAAGAGATAATGAATATAGCTCTTAAACACAATATTACATTACCTCCAAACTTCTTACTGATGGAAAGGGCTCTAATAGCCACTGAAGGTGTATGCAGTGCATTAGACCCCGAATTTGATTTTTTTGAAGCTGCAAAACCAGTAATTAAAGAGATCATAAAACAAAGGTACGGTCCAAAAACACAAATCGATAAATTATTAGGCACAGCTAAAGGATTCCATGATTTATTCTCTAAATTACCAGATCGTATGAATAATATCTTGGAAAGAATAGAAAATGAAGAATTGGCTGTTGCAATTGAACATAAAGGATTGGATAACCTGGAATATACAATCGAATTAGTTTCTAATCGATTGAGTTTTACAATTATTTTAGCCTCGATAATAATAGGTTCGGCACTTTTAGTACTTGCAACAGATCAACCACTCTTTGGACCTTATATATTCTTAGTATCGGTTATGATAGGACTATGGTTGTTGGCCATTATAATAAAAAGAGGTAAATATTAAAGGATCCTCACTTGAATCAAGTCTGTTCCTTGTATAATCATTGTTTTAACTCATCTATTATCTCGTCTATCAGTTTTATCGCTTCTTTCCTTTTCTTGCACATCTGTTTCACTTCCGTTATTTTGTCCCTGTTCCCTCCGCCATATATGGCTTATATAAATAATTTTGGTATGATAGTTATTACAAGAAAAATTTAATTTATCGAGAAAAAAACAAAATATAAATAAAATATACGTGAATTAGATGATGATTAATGATGAATCGATTCCATATAGCTGATGAAGACGATATACTTTCAGGCAAAACAACAGATGTTTATTTTGAAAATACTATTGAAATATTCGAGAAAAAAGGATTAGGTGATGAAAATGTTGTGGCTGAGTTTACTACCTCATCGTTACCAAAAGACTGGGAATGGGGTATCTTTGTAGGTCTTGATGAGGTTTTTAATTTTGTAGAAGGTAAAGATTTAGATTTATATTCAATCCCAGAGGGTACAATTTTTAGAGCAAGAGGTATCAACGGAGTATATACCCCGATAATGTTCATAGAAGGACCATATGATGAATTTTGTATATATGAAACTCCTATGCTGGGTTGCATCTGTCATGCTTCAGGAGTCGCTACAAAATCAGCTAGAGTCAAGCTTGCGGCTGGTGATCGTCAAGTCATGTCCTTTGGAATAAGAAGGATGCATCCGGGTATCGCCCCTGTTATCGATCGCGCAGCTTTCATCGGTGGCTGCGATTCTATTTCATGTATATTAGGGGCTGAAGAAGTTGGAATCAAACCAACTGGAACCATGCCACATTCATTATCCATTATTTTTGGGGATCCAAAAGAGGCTTTCAAAGCTTTCGATGAATCTTTATCAGAAGATATTTCAAGAATAGCTCTTGTGGATACATACCAAGACGAAAAGATGGAAACTATGATGGCTTATGAAGCCATGGGGAATAAGTTATATGGTGTTAGATTAGATACACCTTCCTCACGAAGAGGGGACTTAGTTAAAATAGTGCAAGAAGTAAAATGGGAAATGAAGTCTAGAGGAATCAATGCTAAGATCATAACTTCAGGGGGTATGAATGAATACTCAATACCCGATCTGAAAAATGCTGGGGTTGATGCATTTGGTGTTGGAACAAGTATATCCAATGCTAGAACTATTAATTTTGCTATGGATATCGTTGAAAAAGAAGGTGAACTCGTTGCAAAAAGAGGGAAATTTAGTGGTAAAAAGCAAGCTTTTAGATGTCCTTCATGCTTTAAATATAAGATGAAACCATGGAAGGAGAAACATATCCAGCCATTTTGTGAGTGTGGAGAAACAATGATTCCTATGTTAGAGATGTACATAGAAAATGGAGAAATTATAAAAGATTATCCGAATCCGAAAGATATAAAAACAAGAGTCAATCTCCAGTTGGATAAATTAGAAGCGGATTGGATATGAACAAACTCTAATTTAAAGGGTAAGATATTAATATGCAATCTACTTATGAGGCGAATCAGTATGAAAAAACCACGTAAAATAAAGGATTATTGTCCGAGTTGTGACACGCATACAGATATGGAGTTGTCTAAAGGTAAAAACAGGCCAGGTAGTGAATTACGGAAAGGTCAAAGAAGGTTCAGAAGAGTTACATCTGGATATGGAGGCTTTCCGTGGTCAAAACCTTCTGGTGCTGGAAAACCAGTAAAGAGAGTTTACCTTAAATATACCTGTACCGAGTGCGGAAAAACATGGCAGAAAAAAGGTAAAAGATCTAGAAGATTCGAATTTAAAGAATAAACTGGTGATAATATATGAAGAATAAAAAAACTCAAGAATCATTTGTGAAAGTTAAATGTATAGACTGTGGTAATGAGCAAAGAACCTTTCTTAAAGTTTCATCTTTAGTGAGCTGTAATGTTTGCGGAACTAAATTAGCAGAACCTACTGGAGGGATCGCAGATTTTAAAGGTGAGCTAATTGATTTAGAAGAGGAAGAATAATGGCAGAGGATTATGAATGGCCCAGTGATGGTGAATTGGTTATAGGTTACGTTAAATCAGTTAAAGATTTTGGTGCATTCCTAGAACTTGAAGAATATGATAATAAAGAAGGTTTTATCCATATTTCTGAGATTTCTTCTGGATGGGTTAAGAGAATTAAAGATTATATTAGAGAAGACGAAAAACGAGTTTGCAAAGTCTTGAATGTTGATCGTTCAAAGGGCCATATTGATCTTTCATTAAAGCAAGTTAACGAACATCAGAAAAGAGAAAAAATACAAGCATGGAAAAACCAGAAAAAAGCCGAAAAATTATTACAAATAGTGGCCGATGAATTAGACTGGGATATAGATAGATGTTATGACGAATTTGGTTTGGAACTTAGTGAAGAATTTGGAAGTTTATACAAAGCTTTTGAAGAAACAACCATCCATCCAAAGATTTTAGAAAATAAAGGATTTGATGGGGATTGGATTGAACATTTCATAGAGGTCGCAAAAGACAACATCAAACCACCCTACATAAACATTTCAGGATTTATCGAATTGACTTCACCTAACCCTTCGGGAATTGAAGACATAAAATATGCTCTTTCAGCATTCGAAGATACTGAGGATGCAAAAATCGATGTGGATTATATTGCTTCACCAAAATACCGAATAAATATTCAATCCGATGATTATAAAGTTGCAGAAGAAACATTCAGAAATCAAGCCAAAAAAGCACTTAGTAAAATAGAAGAGAAAGGTGGAAAAGGAAAATTTTATAGAGAAGAAAATTAAAATTTCTTAATTACTCTTTTTTGTATCTGTCCATCTCACTGAAAATGCATCCACAATATCCTTGTTTATAAAGATCCATCTCGTCTGCAATATCATGGCTTTTATAAAATCCATCGGTAAGATCAACATATATGAATTCAATACCTATTTTTTCGCCTTCCTCTCGACCTATTTTTTTAATCAAATCATGGTCCTGGTAAGGTGAAATAGTCAACGTAGTGGTATATGCATTGAAACCATTTTCTTTTGCGACCTCAGCTGCTTTAGATAATCTCAATCTATAACAAAACTGACACCTAGGATTTTTCCCTAACGCTCCTTCTAAAAAGTTTTCTAAATCGTAATTATCTTTATATATAATTTCAATATCCATCTCACCCTGATATTTCTTAAGCGATCCTAACCTTTTCTCATATTCCTTAAAGGGATGGATATTTGGATTAAACCACAAAACAGATGGGTCCTCAGAAAAATTTTCTTTGAAATATTCATAAGTGTAAGTCAAACAGGGTGCACAACAAGCATGAATGAGTATTCCCAATTTTAATCACCCCATGTAAAATCAGATCCGAAGGGCTACTCTTTTAGAGGCTTTTTTGCCTCCCTTCTCTTCCTTCTTTTCTTCCTCATCTAAGGTAAAATCTAGCCCGCATTCTGGACATTCACCCTTTCTTTCACCACACAACTTATGATATGGTGATTCACAATCACAAATAATAACGTCTAAACCTTTTTTAATTTCACCTTTACATATACCACATTTTTCATTTCCGGTTGCATCAATTATTTTAAAATTACTTTCAGTAACTTCAATCTCTAATTGGTATGATATATCTTTATTATCAAAAATTCTTGTCCCAACTCCTTCAATAATCACTTTATCCTCAGTAGGTTTAATTTTTGTTTCAGTTTCAAAACTTTCGTTTGCTTTTAACATAGAGGGTAATTCTATATCTTTATTCTTTGCACCTTTTATTTTTATAGATGGTGATTTAGCAACTCCTCCGCCTGTGTTTTTTACAGACATATTCACTTTATTCCACGTATCAAGTCTAAGTTTATCGTTCATCTCTACCTCAATATTAGGGCTGTAAGGTGCAAGTATTTTCTCAATCTCAACTAAAGCTTCTTTAGCCCTCAAACTAGCTTTTTTGATATTTTCATCTCTTAAACCTCTTGCCTCATTTATAATTTCTTTAGCCTCACTAACGTCGGTTCCAAATTTATTTGCTTTCTTAACTAATTTTGATGCTTCCCCGATGAATTGTTCATACTCTTCGAAATATTTCCCACCATACTCCTCTTTAGCTTTAGCTAGAAGATCAAAAACCTCTAAAATATTTCCCATTTTTAAATTAGCCTTAGCTTTGTTTAACAACTTTTCAGACTTACCAACATCTCCCTTTGATTTTAGATCATCGATAACATCTTCCATGTCTGAAATCTGGTCTGGCAATTCTTTTTTGACGTTACTTAATGTTTCTTTAGCCCTATTGGCTAAAGAATATGATTTTTCATAATTATCATTTTCAAATGCATCAACAGCTTTTGAATATTTATCCATAAGTTCAATTTCTTCCATACCAAGAACTTTTAACTTATCTAATACTTGTTCGATATCATCTAAAATGCTTTTAGATTCTGTATAAGCTTTAATTATATTATTTAGTATCTCACCAGCTTTTACTGCTTTATCAAAAGCTTTGACATAAAAACCACCATCATATGCTTTTTTTGCTTCTTTTAAAATCTTTTCTGGTTTTTCAATATTCATTCCCTCGTTTTTTGCTTTAGATAATTTATTTGTAGTTGTAGAGATACTTCTTTTCGCAATATCTTGTTGTAACTCAATCCTTTCTAGCTCACCTTCACTTTGCATAGCTAGATTTATTGCTTCCTTATAATTTTCATTTTTCTTGGCTTTTTCAGCACGTGCTATTAAATTATCAGCAAATGATGTGTTTACTCCATCTACCCTCATCTCATTAATCTTTTCTTTAAATGTAGACAATATTTTTTCAACTCTATTCCTCTCAGCTAATCGAATACTGCTCAATGCTTTTTCAGCAGTATCAATTGCTTTTTCATATTCATCATTTTTTATTGCTTCCATAGAAACTTGTAATTCTTTTCTAGCAGTTGATATATCTGCATGAATATCCATAGCTTCTTCTAACCTATTTTTTGCCTTCTTCACACTCCGGGCGGCCTTTTTACTTTGGTCTCTAATCTCTTGGATCTCATTTTGACATTCATTTATTTTCTCTACGGCGGCCTTGAATTCATTATTTTCAAAATTTTCTTTAGCTTTGCTTAGTAATACTTCTTGGGAAGATATATCTATTCCAATTTCTTTAGCAGATTCTATAATTTCTTGAGTATGATTTATCCTCGGTTCTACAGAATCTTTAATTTTATTTAATAATTCATCATTTATTTCTTGAATCATTTCTATTGCAGAACTATAATCATTTCCATCTGCTTTATTTAAAATTGTATTGACTTCATCTTGAATGTCTTCAGTATCTACAGAGATTATATCAGCTCTTTTTAATAACTTTTTATAGTTATCGTGATAAGTCTCAAATTCATTTTTCATTTTCAACTCATCTAGTTTCATCTTAGTCTTGTTTGCTAGTTCTTTGGATTCAACATAATTTCTCTGTTGAAAACTGCTTTTAGCTTCTTTGAGTAACTTTATAGCTGGTTTTAAATTTTGTAAATCATCTGATTCTCTTAATTTTCTTACAGTCTCATTTAGATCTGAGATGAGTTTTTTAGTTTCAGAACGTTCGCCTATAACTTTTTTAGCTCTTTTTTCAACATTTACAGATAAACTAATAGCCTTAGTAAAATTTTCTTGTTTTATATTTTTTTTACATTCAATTAGTTCCTCTCTCATCTTATTTATATCCACACCAGACTTTTTTGCCTTCACAACCTCGACTTTTGCATTCGTAAAGAACTCTTCTGATTTCTTTTTTAATTTAACATTTAAATCATCAAGTATTTCATCGATCTTTTGGATTGCCTCTGGATAATTTTTACCCTCTATATCCAATTTAGCGTCTTCTAATCTGGTCAGATAATCATCTATATCTATACCCTCAAAGTCTATATCTTCGACTAATTCTAAAGTTTCCTTTGCTTCATTATACTTTTGATCAGCTTCTCCTACTTGCCACTCATTTACCGTCTCTTCTGCTTCTTGAAGTTTATCATAGGATGTTTTATAATTGGATTTGTCTTTTTCTTTTAATGCCTTGTCAATTAGATTTTCTACGTTTTTTAATTCATCTTCAATGTCTTCAGAATCTATCGATTCTTTTATATTATCTGCTAATCTGGAAACAGTTTCTATTTTAAAATCGATCTCTTTTTTAATTTTCTCTAAAATTTGATTTTTACCTTTCAAAGCTATTTTACCGGCCTCAATATAATCCATGGTTTTGGTATTAGCGATAGCCTCTTCAAGCATCTCTGTATATTCACCGCTATCTAAACCCATCCTTTCTAAAGTCAATATATTTACCTCAAATTCTTCGACAAATTCCATAATTTTTTCATAAGCTTTTTCATCTATATCACTTTCAATTTCTTCTAATATTTCTCTAGATTTAGAATATTCTTTTTGTTCAAGATATTCTTCAGCTTTTTCAATTCTATCATCAACAAAAGATAAATCTAGTTCGAATTCATTCAAACCTTCCGTTATTTCTTTAATTTTTTCTAATTCATTTTCTGTTTTTTCATGTTCCTTTACCATATCCCGAACTTTTTTTCTTCCTTTTTTAGCCCAGTCCAAAGCTTCTCTATGATTTCCTTCTTTCAAAGAAGTTCTTGCCTTATTCAGAATATCCATAGGTTCAGTAATATCGATCCCGATCTCCTTTGCTTTAATAAAATTCTCCCTAGACTCTGCAATTGTCTTCAAAACTTTATGAAATTTAGCTTCTTCTACCTTCTCAAAAAGTTCATCAATCAGATTAATGATATTACCAAAATTTTCTATTTCTTGTAGTTCATTTATTTTTTCATTTATGCTTTTTATCTTACTTTGAGGCGCTCCAAGTTCTCTAGCCTTTTCAATCTCATCTCTTAATTTTTTAACCATTTTGGATACTAACTCATCTTTCCTATCACTGAGCTCTCTTTCGATTTTTCCAAAAAGATTGACTATTTCAGCATACTCATTTTTTTTATTTTTTGCCTTAATTTCGCTAATTGTTTCCTCAACATCTTTAGTAGATATACCATTTTTACGCAATAATTCCTCAATCTTTTCGATTTCCTCAATCTTTCCGGTAACAATATTTTTTAATTCTCGGTTAATCTCATCTTCTAATGAATCTAAAGCTTGCTTTCCTTTTTCAATTTCAAATTCGTCCAATAAATCCTCGGCAGAAGATATACTTTGTTCAAATTTATTAATATCACCATTTAAAGTTCTTAACGTTTCTATTTTAGATTCAATTTCATATAACCAATCTTCATAAAGCTCTTCAACATCTTTTTTCACGTATGTAAAAATTTCATCAGTTTTAATAATAGACTCTTTATACTTACCCTGGTCAAAAAGTTTATTTGCTTCATTTAACATTTCCTCATAATCAGTTTCTTCTATTTCTAGATCTAAATAATCATGAAGGTCCTTGATATCCTCTATCATTTCATCTAATTTTTCAGAATAAATTTCTTGTAAACCATCTAAACATTGATTTATTTTTTTAGAGGATTCTTCAAATTTCTTATCTTCAAAATCTTCACGAGCATCCTTAATAATTCCATCAACTTCAGATATATCTATACCTAAATCTTCAGATGTGTCCAGCAACTCCTCTGCCTGTTCTAAACCCTCTTTAGCTTTTTTCTTTTTCTCGGCAGTTTTTTTTGCCTTTTTTTCAATCTCTTTTGCGAGTTGTCTTGCTTTTAGATATTTTCCAGCCAAGATATTTCATCTCCGCAATCCGAAGGTTGATTCCTCATTAATTCTATAAGCGAATTCACTTCAAAAACCTTTCTATTGTCGGGGTTTTCCAACCGGTTTATGGTGATTTATACTTTTCGGAAACAAGATATTGGAGATTGTTGATATTTAGAACTTTCTTAAATCTAGATCAAAAGTTCAAATTAAAGATTAAGAAAGACAAAAAACAATATAAATGATTACCAATAACCGAATCTATGTCCTTTGATATCGAGATAGGAAAACAAGGAGAGGGAAGCAGAATCTCAATAAGGATTGATCCTACAGAAAAAATTATCGAAAGTATCTCTGGAATCATTTCATACTGGGATATTGAAGAGGAAATTAAAATATTGTATAATGGATCTGAATTGTGCTTGGATCAAAAATGGTCAAGGACAGATATCAAAGAAGGAGATTTTGTGCTGATTGAAAGGAAAAATAAAGATATACGCCTACCCAAGCAAATCTGGGAATCTCGATTGAAAAATGAAATGGATATAATAAAGGAAAATGATGTAGAAGTTATAGAGGAACATTTTGACGATGAATCATTTTCATGTACTTTTAAAGTTATTAATACACCCGGACCAGTAAAGATCGGTTCCAATATCGCTTTATCATTCCAGCATATTTTTGAATTGAAAATCCCTAGATCATATCCATATTTCCGTCCAAAAATAAGATGGGAAACCGATATATTCCATCCTAATATAAAATTACCTAAAAAGGGAGGAGAGATTAAAATAGATTATATAGAAAACTGGAGTTTTTCTTGTAATTTAAAAAGACTGGTTGAAGAAATTAAAAATCTACTTTTAAACCCCGATATAGAAAGAGTATGGGAAAGCAGAAACTGCAAAGAAGCAGCGGATAAATACCTCTCCTTAGGATATCCTAAACCTAAGTCATAAAAATTAGAAAAATACTTATCTATCTATTATTCTTTAAACTTATTAATGACAAAAGAGAAAGTTCTAACGGTGGACAGAAGTCCGGTGAAGGTCGGGGGAAGGGCTAGAGTTAACCCTAATACAATTGAAGAACTTAATTTAGATGAGGGTGAGTTAGCCATAGTAAGCTCTAAAACTAAAGATATATTGGTAAGTGCATTCTCAGATAATTTTGTTGATGATGGGGGAATAATGTTAAGAGAACAAGATATAAACAAATTAAATATATCTAAAGGAGATAAGGTTAATTTAAGAAAACATGAAAGTATATTAACTAAACTGCTATAGACAAAATCAAAAATGTGAGATTATGAGGGTTTTAATAATCGGTGCTGGAGAGGTTGGGTATGAACTTGCGGAGTCTATCCGTAGGAAAGGTCATGATGTAATAATTGTTGATAAAAGTAGAAAGGCATGTGAAAATGCAAAAGCTTTAGATGTAAAAGTTGTAAATGGTAATGGTGCAAGACCAGAACTATTAGATTCTCTCGACATTAAATCTACTAAATACTTCTTTGCAGTAACTAATCGAAATGAAACGAACCTAGTAGCTTGTTCGATTGCAAAATCAGCTGGATGTAATACCATCGCTAGAATAAATGGTTTAGAGTATATTTCAAAACCAGTATCAAAACGTTTTTCACAGATAGGTGTTGATTATGCTGTTTCTCCTGAGCTGATCATAGCAAATAAAATCTCTAATATTATTAATGTTCCAGCAGCTATCGATAAGAACCTATTTATGGGTGGAAAGATAAATGTTTT
>SL_8KL_010_SEDDRAFT_10005104_pt1 | contig 10370 bp, 3 predicted proteins | sample SodLakKL_010_SED_4_FD_11160 | JGI IMG/M metagenome (IMG submission 11160) | reverse complement strand
CCCTCAGCGCTACACAGGGCTTGCTTTGGCCTGCCTTGATTTAAGTTTTCAAAGATCTAAATGATATTTAACAACATTTATGGATAATACTGCTATTTTGCGCGCTTCATGCTCAAATCCCATCCGCAGACTTTCTGAAACTACTCAGGTAGTGCGTTTTACCAAAGCGCTTTCCCAACCAATGATAGTCTCAAAAGGCGGATGGGAGAACCAAAAACCCCGGGTATCTCCATCCCCTGCATCTGACCCGATTCCTCGAATAAAGGCGTAGAGAACACCACCAAATTTAGCTTCATACTCCTCTGCGGATTTAATATTAAGCAGGCGAATAATAGCTAAACTGTAAACCTGGGCCTGGAGGCTGTAGTTTTTCTCCACGTGATCATCGAGAACTGACCGCTCAAAAGAAGGCATGCGGTCACTCTTCCAGTCAAGCAGGTAGATTTTTCCTTCGTGCTCGAAGACGAGGTCAATCAGCCCCTGCAGGAAGCCCCGGACAGTTTGATAAAACGGCTCTTGACCCGCAGGAAGGGTATCTCCGCTACTGAGCAGGGGATGACATTCCTCCGGGATAGGATAGGAAAAAAACATTTCCGGGCAGTGGCGTTCGCCCGAGGCAATCCCACCGGGCATATTAAGCGCTGCACCACCTTCCAGGCCAGTTACCCGCAGTGGAGTTGTGAAAGCACTGTAAACCATCTGAAGAGCTTCATCCAAAAATGCTTCCGCAAAACCATACTGACGTAAGACAGCCGCAGCCCGCTGTTTAACCTTTTCATCTGCGCTCCAATCGAAAGCACTCCTGCCTCTGACTTCTTCAACAGGAGTGACCTCCAGCAGGGCGTGCAGCATAATTCCTGTTTCCCGCCCGGCGGGCAAGCTCACTTGATCCTTCAAATCCCCAATCTCTGACGAGGATATCTTTGACAAACCGAAATCCGAAAACCCACCTTCAACTTCAGCAGCCACCTCTTCATCACGCCTGGATGCACCTTGATCCGAATCTGCTGCCGGGGCCTGCCAGGTCTTACTTCTGCTCATCCTGGTATAACTGGTTAAAAGCACACCCCGGTGGGCGGGCTTAATTCTTTCAACCTCTTCTTCCCTGGAAGGCGGAAGTTCAAGCAACCCTTCTTCAGGCCATCCTGGCACTGTTATCTCATTTTTCTCTTCGCCCGGCAACCGCTTCATGCAGTCAACTGATCTTAAAACATAACGGTTTCCGCTCTCAAAACAACCGAGGTCGCGCAAACGGTCAAGCTGTTTTTGCAGTTCTTTGTATAACCGGCCCAACCGGTTATATCCGTAGCTTTTATGCTTACTTTCGCCTTCCGGGGCGGGACCAAAATAGGGCAGATAAAGCCGCGTCTTGGCTCTGGTCAGGGCGACATAGATGAGCCGCTGGTTCTCCTCGTCGATTTCTCGCTCCACGGCCTCCGCGATTTCTCCGAAAGCCCGGCCGATGTGGAGACAGCGCCTGCCATCACGGTGGTAAATATTCATTTTGATATCGCCGGGGGGCGGATCGCCGAAACCTCCACCGATAAAAACTACTTCGGCTTCAAGCCCTTTGGCCTTATGCATGGTCAGGATCTGGACCGCTTGCTGGTCGGTTTCCAGCCTTTGGATATTGCCCTCCCTCCCTTCCGGTAGTTTCCGGTCGTCTAGATACGCTTTTAGGGTTCGGATCAACTCGGTCAAGGTAAGCGGGTGGGCATGAGCCTGAGCCAGCAGCAGCTCGAAAATATGCAGGTAGTTGGTCAAGGCCCTTTCGTCATCGGCAAAAATGAGTCTGCGCATCAACCCGGATTCGGCCACAATAGCTTCAAACAGGCTTGACCAGGCTTGATCGTCGGCCAGCCGTTTCCAGTCATGAAGCATAGTAGTAAAAGGATGACTTTCACCGGCCTCCTTCCAGGCCGGCAGTTCAGAAAGAGCTATGCCGAAGAAAGGCGTCAGCCAGGCCGTCATCCGTGCTGCCGGATCGGTAGGGGCATCAATGGCGCTAAGAAGCCGGTATACATCATCGGCTTCAGTTGTTTGAAATAGTCCCTCCTGTTTGTAAAAGGCATGGGGGATCCCGAAACGACGCAGAACCTCGCCGATCATATGCCCTTCCGCCGCAGAACGGGTCAGGATGTAAATATCGCTCAGCTGAATCGGCTGTGGTTCATTGCCGTCCCTTCCGGTACGCAAACCATGATTATCGTCTACCAGGCGGCTAATCTCCTCCCCTATAAAACGGTTTACGCCCTTCTTTAACGCATCAGCATTAAGTTTATCTCCTCTTCCATGCAGGTGAAGCAGGTGAACGGGAGCTGCCTCCCGGCCCTTTTCCAGGGCTACCCGGCTCTTATTACCACATTCAACCGGATCGTCATAGCGGTTCAGGCCGCTGAAAAATGATTTACCCTCGCTATCTTCAGCAGTGAGAATTTCGTTTGCCGCTTCAATCAGGGTTTGCGTGGAGCGAAAATTTTCCTTAAGCGGTAACCGCCTTGCTTTACACTGATCAACAAGGTAATTTTTAGCCTGCTCATAAGTGTACACATCAGCCCCGCGGAAGCTGTAAATAGCCTGCTTGGGATCACCGATTATATGCAGGAAATGTTGATTTGTGCCCTCGATGAAGATGCGCCGGAAAATATCCCATTGTACCGGGTCGGTATCCTGGAATTCATCAACCAGGGCAAACTTCCAGCGCTTCCGGAGCGACTCAATCAACCCCCCGGCCTCTTTTCCCGTGAGCGCTTCCAGAACACCCAGCAGCATATCATCGTAATCGATCAAGCCTAGCGAACGCTTCCTGGCCGCAAGCCTTCTCTGGACTCGCGGCAGAAGCTCGTAGACTAAAAAACTGTAATCATCAGCCGCCAGCTCGAGCATTCTCTCCATTCTGCCACACAGATCCGTTAATATCCCGGGAACCCCTTTCTTTTTCGTCATCCGCCGCAGATGATTAAAGCGGCTATCGCTGTGCTTATCGATCTGAATTTTTATATTCGCCCAGCTGAAAAACTGCTCTGCATCCTGACGCAGGTTGTCCGGCTCAAACCTTGCAGTAGTTTCAAAAAAACTGTTGACAATCTTTTCAAAGCCTTTGTAAACTCCCTGTTCTGTGAAAAAAGATTGGCCCGCCTCTTTTAACTCATCCAGTCCAGGAAGGCTTTTCGCCTCTTGATAAAAAATCCCGGGATCATAGATCGGGGTAACCAGGCAGCGGTCGGGGCAACCTTCCCGGTGGCAGCGATAAAGAAATTTTTCCAGCTGCAGGAGCGATTTGTTTTGTTCAATCCAGCACCTGAGCGCTTCACCCAGGGCGGTTTGCTTATCCAACGCCCGGCGCACTTCTTCCCGGAATACAAAACCAAAAATCTCCGCTCCATCAGCCTGCGCCTGCTCAAAAAGCCTCCCGCCGAGGAAAGCTTGCTCGGATAGAACCCGATGGCAGAAGCCATGAATAGTTGAAATCTGGGCCCCGTCGAAACGAAAGAGGGCTTCTCGAAGCCTGCTCCTGATCGAATCGTCGATTTTCCAGTAATCTTTGGGATTATCCCCGGGTACCAAAGTAGCGCTTTCATCACATATTCTTCGAATGAGGGCCCGGACCCGCTCCCGCAGCTCCCTGGTGGCGGCATCGGTGAAAGTAACAACCAGGATCTCTTCGATCTTTGCCTCGCCGCGGATTAGAATATCCAGGACCAGGTGTTCCAGGGTAAAAGTTTTTCCAGTCCCGGCCGAAGCCTCGATTACGGCATGCCCTTGTCCAGGTTCCAACCTGTTCAATATTTCAGGACGCTTGTAATAAGCGGTGTTCATTTAACAACCTCCAGAGCGATAATGTCTTCAAAGATCGGGCTGAAACGGCGGGTGACCAGCTGAAAAGCCTCATTCGCGTTCGGTGGCAGGTAACCCCGCGGTGACGGCACCGGACCCCAGAGGCTGGAGAAATGAGACCAGTTATTACCGACCATATTCATAATCAATTTCACCAGGGCGCTGCCATCAAGCATAGAAGCAAATTCTCCAACTGGCATACCGGATAGCATCTTCTGGCCCCGGCCACCTCCGGCCAGTTCGAAATAATGGCCGATCACAGCCTCAACCGGCAGCAGGTAGGCATGATGACCGTTTAACAAATCTTCTGAAATCAAGGAAAGCCATTGAAGAGCTTTCCCCTGCTCAGCCGGCTGCAAGCGCATCCTGTAAACTGCGATTAATTCCGTTCCGCCGGAAAAACAGAGCAAGATTTGCCGCTCGCTATTCCTAAACCTCAGATCTCCCGCCGCTGTTAGCAGCGCCTGATCAATTATGCCCCGCAGAAAATAGCGAAAACTGCCCGTAACTGCTGTTTTACCCTGACCTGAAAAAGGTTTTCTGGGCAGGAAGATGATCGTTACCGGCTGCCCTTTGCTCAGCCCTTCAGTAAGACCGCCGACCTGCACTGGTTGTATTTTTTTCCCCCCATCAGGGCCCTTTAATTCTATATCTAAAGTCAGCGGGTCGAAGACGCAATCGGTGGAGCTATGCCACCTTGACCGACCCAAACGGACTCTCTCCAGCGGTTGGGATATATCAGCAGCTGCCCCGTCATCTTTTGCAGCTAACAAATCAAGCCCGTCCTGCCAGCCGGCAATGATCTCCTGGTGACGCGTTTCGATGATCTGGCCCAGTTTACCGACCGGGATTTGCCCGGCCAGGCGGAGTCTTTCTACGCGCTTCTGGTAAAGCTCATCCGGGCTATCCCCGGTAATCAACGCTTCCATAAACACATCACGCACCAGCACTGTTTCAGTCAGCCGGTCCACATCAAAATCTTCCTCTTCCCGGTCAACCAGATCTTCCTCTGCTTCAGACAGACCCAGCAAGGACGAAGCCCAACCCTGCATAGGACACTCCAGGAAACGCCGCAGGACAGAGTGAGAAAGATAAATGGGAGCTTCGATGGAACTCTCCTCTTCCCCATCAGTGGCCCGCGGAACTGCCGTAATAGCCGCCGGAGCCGGAGCTTCACCGGGCAGGGCAAGCATGACGGAAAGCTTAGACCAGACTTCAGGATCAACAGTTTTTTGAATAATATCCAGCTCTTCCTTTAAGCTACCCCGGGGCGAAATTCCCGTTTCCACTGGATCACCTTCAACCGCCAGGGCATTCTTCCGCCAGTTTTGGGCAATCTGCTGAATCTTGGTTTCAACTCGTGACTCACTAAAAAAAGTCTCTTCGGGGTTTTCATTATCATAACGCCTCAGTGGAGGATCGCAGCGAATCGCTTGCATCCCTTCATAATCCAGATAGCCCTGCTGCAAAATATGCTGCAGTTCCTGGATCACCGCTGAAGGTTGCAGAGGATCTCCGGTCTGCTCATCTCTTTTTACATAGGAAAGATAGAGCCGCTGCCGGGCACATAGCAGCGTCTCAAGAAACATATAGCGATCTCGTTCGGCCGGGTCAACATCTCCGGCCCTCCTCCGGGCAGTCCGCAGGTCTAAGGCATCCCTGCGCCCGGCAGCCGGGAAAAGCCCCTCACCCAAACCGAGCAGAAAAACCACTCTGAATGGTATGGCCCGCATCGGCAGGAATGAAGACACGACCACCCCTTCAGCCAGGTACTGGCCCCGGCCGCTACCCAGTGATTCAATGGCCCGCCCGGCAATCTCAGCGGCTACCCTACCGCTTACCTTTTGCCCCAAATCCATCGCTTCCATTTTAGTCAGTGCGCGGAGCAGGCGCAGACGATCCCGTTGATCGGCCCCGTCTTCCAAATAGAGATAAGTGTCTATTTGAGTGGTATAGAAACGAGCCCAGTCTTTTAAATTCATCTTGCTGTTGCGCACAAAATGAGCGTCAGCCAAAAGAGATCTGGCCAGCAGCCCAAACCGGGCCGCAGTTGAGCGAGCCGAACCATACACCTCTTCAACCAGCCATTGATTCTGCTCAGCTGTAAAAATCCGCTCGTCACCACTTTTCTCACCAGTCATAAAAGCGCCGAGAGCCAGTCTCCTGACACCTTGATCCCAATTATATACATCCCGGTCGATATAGGTTCCTTCAAAGTCGGCGCGATCGGCCCCAAAAATTATACCGAGCGTTTCGGCCAAAGCTGCCAGATCTCCCGGGGATACATCATCAAATTGACCGATCACAGCAGGATGGCTCATCAGGGCCAGCATCTCCGCCCGGGAAAAGCGACCATAGGGCAGCTTAAGAAGCAGGCTCATCGCCTCAATAATTTGGCTTCCAGCGGTCCCGGGCAAGTCAGATACACTGTTGGGCAGGTTATGACAGGAGGCAAATACTGTTTCGACCTGAGGCAGATAAACATCGCGGCCGGCATTATTGATGATAACAGCAATGTCATTAAATCGCAGGGGCGGTTCACCCCGGTCATTTGCGATCAGTTTCCAGATCTCATCGGCCACCCATTCCACTTCCCGGCGCACCGATGGGGCGGCGACCAGCCTGATCGATTCATCCGGCTTGCAGGGACCGGTGCTGCTTTTACTTTCTATTTTCTCCGGTTCACGGTAGAGGATCTCTTTCTGGATTTTCTGCAGGAGGTTTGTGCCTTCCGGTTCGATAAACCTGTCTGTAAAATCACAATCAGTTAGCTCCCCGAGCAGGCGTACATGTTCGCGGCCAGGATGGCCCCAGTAACGCAGGGCCGGATTATCGGCTTCGAATAAACCGAAGGGATCATCACTTTCAGTTTCGCCGGCCCCGCCCCAAATTCGCTTTTCCCGCCGGTTCAGTTCCTGATCCAACCGCTTATAGTGGGCCCGCTCTGTTTCTACATCTTCCCAGAACTCAGCACAGGGATTGAGGGTATAGATATAAAGCGAGTTGTTTTCACCAAGAAGTGCGAACAGGTCTTGAAACAGTCTGGCAACATATGACACCCCGAAGATGTGAACCGGAGGCAAATCGCCCGTTCTGATTATATTTACCAGCTCTTTTTCGGCAGTAAGTTGATCTAAAGTGATCCAGCTCCCGCCCTCCGGGGGTGAATTTATTTCCAAAAGCCCGCCTTCGGCAAAAACAGCCCGCCACAAAGCGCGCTGCCAGGTGACAGTTGGAGCAAGGGTCGGATCATACGCTGCCGGATCGGCAAATGGCTGATTCATGTAAGGCGTGCCGCCTCCGCGCCAGGCAGAAATCATTTCACTTCTGGAAAAGCTGTATTCCTGGAAGAGGTGAGCCATACGGGCAGCCAGCTGGACCCGCCGCATATCGGCCCCATCGCTGATAAGCTGATTGTCTGCTGCTGTTGAGGGCCGATCACTATCGATTAAACTTGCGGAAGTGTCCTCAACGCTTTCCAGGTACCTGTGCACCGGCTGAAGATCCGGGCTGCAGATAGCCTTTTCATCCAGTAAAAGCGCTAATAAAGCCGCCTCAATAATATCGAGGCCGGCCACTTTAAAATTACCCGGGCAGGTTTTCTCAACGATGTCCCCGATAAACTGCTCCAACATTCTAAAACGCATATTGGCTGCAACGCCTAGCTTCTGGGCTAGTTCTAAGCGCACCCAGGTCTCCATGTTTCGGTTCGGCACCACCAGCTCGACCGGTTCTAAGGGGTGGGTGCCAGCTCTTTGCGCTTTGATCTGATCGGCCAGGGCATCGAGCAGCTGTTCAGTTCTGTTGGAATAAAACAGTTCAATCATCGGGTTACCTCTCCTTACTGGTTTGTTTTTGCTCCTTCACGAAGGCATCGATCAGTTTCCGAGCAATGCTGATCGAGCCTGGGATTGGGGGCAAACTGTCAGGCCCAAACCAATCTGCAGCGGCAATCTCCCGGTGATCAACCCGGATTTCTCCACCACCATAATCGGCGGTAAAACCAACCATAAGGGCATTGGGGAAAGGCCAGGATTGACTGGCAAAGTATTTAATATTTTTAACTTCAATCCCCGTTTCTTCCCTTACCTCTCTAATCACGCACTCCTCAAGGGTTTCTCCTGGTTCAACAAACCCGGCAAGAACGCTGTAGAAAGCGTGTTTTCGCTGCTTGTTCCGCGCTAAAAGAAGCATATTCCCTTTTTTTACAGCCACTATTATTGCCGGAGAAACTTTAGGATAATAAATTGCTTTGCATCGCTTACAAACTTTTGCCCTTTCAGTAGAAGCATATTCGGCAGGCGCGCCACACTTACCGCAGTACTGGTGCATTCTATCCCAGTGAACTATCTGAAAAGCATGTCCTGCTGCTGAAAACAAATCTTCACCAACATGCCCGAACAAATCACGCAGCCCGGTAAAACTAAAACCATCCGGAACGCCAACACCGGGATCAAGATCAACTGAATAGCAAGGAATGGTACCCAGCACACCAAGATAATGCAATCTTGCCCCAATTAATCCTGCTTGTTCAAGTTCACTGCCCTTTGGAATCCTGCAGCCTTCATGCTCTATGATTACCAGGATCTCCCACCCTTTGAAGGCGAAAATATAGGCGTCTATTCCTTTCATTTCCGGAGCCGGATTAACCGCCATATTTAATTTCAAATTATGCTGCACTCCTTACCACAAAAATATTTTGCTTATGAGGCCAGATCTTGAATTATCATTTTCTATTATAACGCAAGACCCTGAGCTTTAATTCCTATACTACCCATAGAAACACTCCCAAAATACAACTTCCAGTTTTGCCGGCAGTTCCACCAGACAGCAGCTTTTTAGAAGCATTCTTGAGCATGTACTAACGCCTAATATTTTCAGGCCTTAAAATAAAACTTTCAACATTATATTAACATACAAGGTGCCAGCCCTGGCCAGTTTATCCGGAACTGAAGCAAAAGAAAGACTGTGGCCTGCAATGGTGAAGTCCTTGAAACTGGCCTTAGTATTTAGTGCGGCCAGCACCGTGGGACTATTAATTTTTGCTAGCGGGGTAAATATATTTTTATTTAATGACTTCGCGGCAACAATCCCCCTGCAAATACGCTCAATAGGAATTATCTTTTTATCGCTCAGTTATTGTTATTTGTAATGAAAAAGCGGTTGCCTTTCGCCAGGGCGGAGTAATTGATGAACAAGACGTAAAGGCAAGTCGGCTGGCGACTACACTATTCAGGACAGTTCATGTGTGCATATTCTTGAACTCGCTTTGAGCTCTTCACTCAATTCAATAACCCGTTTATGGTGAGTAAAAAGAATGACCTGGGTTTGATGCGATAGATCCGCAAGGATTTCTAAACAGGCCCTGGTGCGATCATCATCAAATCCGATCAGGATATCATCTACAATAAAGGGCATCGGCTCACCGTGCCCTAAATGCTGCATTAATGTAGCCAGGCGTAGAGAGAGATAAAGCTGATCCCTTGTTCCGTCACTCATACCGTCTACAGTAACTTCAGTATTGTTAGAACGTACGCCGAGCAGTATTGGGTTACCATCATCATTAATCTCATCGCGAAGACTCATAAATGAACCAAGGGTTAGCTTGGAAAATAACTGGCCCGCCCTGGCCAGGACCGGGGCCTGGTTTTGTTTGCGATAAGTCTCTATTCTTTGCTCAAGTATAAGGGCGGCTATTTGCAGGCGCAGATAATTTTCGACACCCGAGACTAATGAAGCAAGGTGTTCTTCTGCTTCCGCCGCTGCATTTGCTGCCCGGGCACTGCCATCATTTGCTTCAATTTCGTTCTGCAGGGTTAAACGCTGATCACGCAGCTCGTCTCGCCTTGCCTGTAAGTCTTCTAATGCAGCATTAATCTTCGACAGTTCACTTTCCAGGGCATCAACATCGGACTCAGAAGCTTCCTTTTCCAGAACTTCGAGGCTTAATCCATCGCCGTTTCGGGCAAGTTCTTGCTCAAGCTTACTGAGCTCATCCTGCAGGGCTCTTTTTTCTTCAGATTTCTCAGCTGTGCTTTCCAGCTGATCATTGCTGTTAACCGAAGCTTGTTCCCTTAATGCCGCGAGCTGTTCTTCTGCATTTTTTATGGATATATCGCTTGCTTCTATTTCTTCCTGGAGATCCTTGATCTGCATTTCTATCTTTTTAAGGCTGGCCATTGCTTCACGGGACTCGGTCAGGCAGCGATGCAGCTCGGAAGCTAAAATATTCACTGTCTTTCCTTCCCTGGCAAAGTTGATGCTGTCGGCAAAACTAAATACTTTCTTCTCAAAATCCTCTACTACGCGCTCCATCTTGTAGATACGCTTTCTTAAATCTTCCGACTGATCGTAACTATCAAAAAAGGCAACCAGCTGTTCAAAGCGCTCGGTCGCATGATGGGGATGAAGATCAGGCTTGACATCAAGTCCTTCAATTGCCTGGCTCCATTCTTTCTGCCAGCTGATTATATCTTGTCTGATCTGCTCCAAATCCTGCTCCTTTTTCTCTATTTTTATAGCTGTTTCATCCA
>SL_8KL_010_SEDDRAFT_10005103_pt1 | contig 10371 bp, 10 predicted proteins | sample SodLakKL_010_SED_4_FD_11160 | JGI IMG/M metagenome (IMG submission 11160) | reverse complement strand
ATCGTGCGACGCGACCTCGAGGCCCACCTCGCCTCGCGCGGAGCCGAGCCGGCGGCCACGGCACCGGCTGCTCCGACCGTCGCCGCGCCGGCCGCCGGCGCGTTCGAGGAGATCCCCCACACCTCGTTGCGCAAGGCCATCGCCAGGCGCCTGCAGGCCAGCGTGCGCGACGCGCCCCACTTCTTCATGCGCGCGACGGTCGACGCCGGGGCCCTCGTGGCCCTCCGGGCGGAGGTCAACGAGGGCGTCGAGCAGAAGGTGTCGCTCAACGACCTCGTCGTCAAGGCCGTCGGCCGTGCACTGCTCGACGTCCCCGAGATGAACGTCGTGTGGACCGACGAGGCGGTGCGACGGGCCACCACCGCGGACGTCGCCGTGGCCGTGGCCACCGACGGCGGACTCGTGACCCCGGTGGTGCGCTCGGTCGACCGCCTGACCCTGACCGAGGTCGCCACCCAGGTGCGCGAGCTCGCCGGCCGCGCCCAGGAGGGCAGGCTGCGCCAACAGGAGCTCGAGGGCGGAACCTTCACCGTGAGCAACCTCGGGATGTTCGGTGTCGAGGAGTTCAGCGCGATCATCAATCCCCCACACGCGGGGATCCTCGCGGTGGGCGCGGCCCGACAGGCACCGATCGTCGACGATGACGGGGCCCTGGCCGTCGGCACCGTCCTGTCATTGACCCTGTCGGCGGACCACCGTCCCGTCGACGGCGTCGTGGCCGCACGCTGGCTCGGCCGCTTGCGCCACCTGCTCGAGCATCCGCTCCAAATCCTTACGTGAGTGTGCATCCCCGTACACGTGCGATAACATCAGAGACAGGCTGGGACAAAGCGTTACATCCATGTTTCGGGTGGGGCGCTCGCGCAGGCCGAAGCGCAGCATGATGTGATGACGATCGTTCTCGAGGGATGTGGACCTCATGCCACCAGTGCTCGACCGCGACGCGGCCACGCCGCTCTACGTGCAGTTGACCGACATCCTTCGTGAGGAGATCGAGCGAGGGCTCTGGATGCCCGATCGCAAGATCCCCTCCGAGAACGAGCTGCACCGCACGTACGGCATCAGTCGCATGACGGCCCGTCAGGTCATCGCCCAGCTCGTCAACGAGGGGCTGCTGTACCGCGTGCAGGGCAAGGGGACGTTCGTCGCCCCGAACAAGATCTCGACGCGCTCACCGGCGTATGCGGGCATCCGGGAGCAGCTCGAGGAGCTCGGCTACGCGACGAAGACGACCCTGCTGAGCCTGGAGCAGGTGCCGGCCGACCGTGCGATCGCCAAGAAGCTGAAGCTCGACGACAACGGGCCGGTCTTCTCGATCCGTCGCCTGCGCTCAGCCGACGGGGTGCCGATGAGCCTCCACGAGTCGTACGTGCCCGTCGCGCTCGCACCGGATCTCGACGAGCACGACGTCATCGACGAGCAGCTCTGCGTCGTGCTCAAGGAGCACTACGGCCTCACGATGGGCCGCGTCAAGGAGACCCTCGAGATCGTCACCGCGTCAGCGGGGACCGCGGAGCGCCTCGAGGTGCGCGCCGGCGCACCCCTGCTCATGCTCCAGCACTCGATCGCGGCACCCGACGGCCGGCTGTTCGAGTACGCGCGGATCACCTTCCGGGGCGACAAGGTCCGCCTCCACATGGAGTACGACCTCTAGGCGACGAACCGTCGCCGTCGCGTCAGCCGGCGAGGAGTCGCCGCAGCGAGTCGAGATCGTGGAACCCCTCGGCGTTGCGCGCGTCGGCTCCGGCGATGACCGTCGAGGGCGCCCCCGGCTCGCCGAGGCTGTCGACGACCGTGGCCGCATCGGGGAAGTGCTCGTCCTTCGTGAAGTGGTTCACCGTCACGAGGTGGGTCAGCCCCGCGCGCTGGGCGGCGGTCGCACCGGGCCGGGAGTCCTCGACGACGATCGTGCGCGAGGGGTCGAGCCCGACGTCGGTGAGGGCGAGCTCGTAGATGTCGGGGTGGGGCTTCTTGTGCTCGACGACGTCGCCGGCGAACACCCCGCTCATGCGCTCGACGGCCTCGTCGCCGACGACGCTGCGCGCCACCGCCTCGACGCTACGCGCTGACGAGGTCGAGGCCACGGCGACCCGCCATCCCCCGTCGAGCGCAGCGTGGACGAGCCGGCGGATGCCGGGCCGGCCCGGCATCGCGCCGGCGTCGACGAGCTCGAGGTAGACCTCGCTCTTGCGTCGGTGCAGGGCGAGGACATGCTGCTCGAGCGCCTCACCGCTGCCGAGCCCGAGCTCGGGGTGCTGGCTGAAGTACGTGCGGAGGCGCTCCTTGCCGCCGGGGACGTCGAGCAGCGCCCGGTACTCCTCGACCGACCAGCTGATGTCATAGCCGAGGTCGGCGAAGGCCCGGTTGAAGGCGACGAGGTGCCCATCGCGCTCGGTGTCGGCGATCGTGCCGTCGCAGTCGAGCAGGAGGCCGTAGGCGGTGCTCACGATGCGGACCTCGGCGTGGTCGTCTCGGCCTTGCCCTCGCAGCGGAACAGCAGGAGGTGCTCGGCGATGGCCTCGCGGACGCCGTCGAAGACCGCGTCGAGGAGCTTGATCGGCTCGTGCTTGCCGGTGCGCTCGGCTTCCTCGAGGTAGGCGGCGGCCGAGGAGGTGTAGGCGAGCTTCAGCGCGGTCGAGACGTTGATCTTGCCCACCCCCGCGTCGATGAACGTCGCGAAGTCCTCGGCGGTGAGTCCGGTGCCGCCGTGGAGCACGAGCGGCAGGTCGGTAAGGGCGCGCAGCTCGCGGGCACGGTCGAAGCGCAGCCTCGGCGCGGTCTTGTACATCCCGTGGGCGGTGCCGAGCGCGGGCGCGAGGAGGTCGGCACCGGACTCGTGGGCGAAGTGCACGAGCCGCTCGACGTCGTAGGGCTCCATCTCCTCGTCGGAGCCGACGTCGTCCTCGACCCCTGTGATGTTCTCGATCTCGCACTCGACGGACGCGCCGAGGGCGTGGGCCTCGGCCACGACCTCCGCGGTCTCGAGCAGCGCCTGGTCGTAGCCGCGGTCCGAGGCGTCGAAGAGCACCGAGGACCAGCCCGCGTTCAGCGTCTCGGTGATGACGTCGCGGTCGGGGCAGTGGTCGAGGTGGAGGGTGACCGGGACGGTCGCGGCTTCCGCGACGGTGCGGACCGTGCTCGCGAGCAGGGCCGAGCCCATGCTGCGCACGGTCTTCACCGACGTCTGGAGGATCACCGGGGCCGACACCTGCTCGGCAGCGGCGACGACGGCTCGCACCGAGACGTCGTCGACGACGTTGACTGCGGCCACCGCGTAGCCGTCGTCCCGCGCGGTCCTCACCACGTCGAGGGTCGTGGCCAGTGGCATCTCGCTCTCCTCTTCTCGGCACGCCGCGGCGTGCGCCCTCACCTGCCGCCTCGGTCCGCCGCGTCGACCGCGCCGGCCCGCGCGCTCTGGACCTCGGCCGCGGTGGCGAGGAACGCCGCCGGGTCGAGGCCCGCGCGCCCGAGGAAGATCCCCTCGGGGACGGGCATCCCACGCGCCGCGGCGGCGTTCGCGATGTCGGTGAACGTGCCGGGGCGAGCGCTGCCACCGTAGAGCACGCGTGTCTCGGCCACATGCTGCCCCGCGAGAGAGCGGATGCTCGCGACGGCCTCCACGATGTGCTCCCCGGCAGCCGGCTCGGCCTGGCCGATCGCCCACGTCGGCTCGTAGGCGACGACGAGCTCGCCGTCGCGGGGGAAGCGCGCCAGGCCCATCTCGAGCTGCTCGGCCCACCGCTGCTCGGCGCGAGGTCCCGGCTCGGGCTCACCGACGATGATGATCGGCACGAGGCCCGCCTGCGCGACCCGCTCGATCTTGCCGGGCACTGCCTTGGCCTCCTCGTCGCTCATGCGCAAGCGCTCGGGGTGGCCGACCATGACGTAGCGCACGCCGAGTTCGGCGAGGAGCTCGGCGGACACCTCGCCGGTGAAGGCCCCGGGTGGGTGCACCGAGACGTCCTGGGCACCGAGGGCGACGTCGGTGGCGGTGAGCTCGCCAGCGAGCACGGGCACGAGGGGGAACGCGGGGCACACGTAGAGGCCGACGTCGGAGACCTCGCCCGCCTCCACCGCGGCAGCCACCCGCTGCCCCCAGTGACGCGCGCTCGCGAGGTCGAAGTAGCTCTTGGAGCTACAGCCCACGAGCGTCCCGGGAAGCACGCCTCGCACCACCGCCCCGTTCGTCGATTCCCTGCGACCGCAACATACACTACAATGTACGCTCCTGTACAGGCGCTGCTGGGGCTCGCGTCGACGCCCCGACGCCGCCTGGCCGGTGGACCGGCGTGGGAGCGTCACGCCCGTCCGCCCCGATGCGAAGGAGCGGTGGTTGGGATGATCGGTCTCAAGCGGGCACGACTCGACGACCTGGCCGCGGGGCGGCCCCTCGACGTCGCGATCGTCGGCGGTGGCATCAACGGCGTGGCGGTGGCCCGGGACGCCGCGATGCGGGGGCTGAGCGTCGCGCTCTTCGAGAAGGACGACTTCTCCGCCGGCACCTCGGCATGGTCGACGCGCCTCGTCCACGGTGGGCTGCGCTACCTCGAGCGCGGTGAGTTCCGTCTCGTGCGCGAGTCCCTGCGTGATCGCGAGACGCTCTGGCAGATCGCCCCCCACCTCGTCACCCCCCTGCCGTTCGTCGTGCCCATCTACCGCCACAACCACCTGCCCGGCAGTCTCTTCCGGCTCGGCATGGTGCTCTACGACGTGCTGTCGTTCGACAAGTCCGTGCCGACGCACCGGCGTCTCGGCCGCAAGGCCGTCGCCGCTGAGCTACCCGGGCTCGACCCTGAGGGGCTCAGCGGGGCACTGCAGTACTACGACGGCCAGGTCAGCTACGCCGAGCGCCTCGTCGTCGAGACCCTCCTGTCGGCGGCCACGCTCGGCGTGCGGGCGATGAACTACGCCACCGTCGAGGAGGTCACCATCGAGGGCGGTCGTGCCGTCGGCGTCAGCGTGCGCGACGACCTCGAAGGGGCGCGGCCGTCGTGCCCGCCCGCGTCGTCGTCAACGCCGCGGGGCCCTGGGTCGACGATCTCGTGCCCGCCGGGGACGACCGGCTCATCGGAGGCACGAAGGGCACCCACCTCATCGTCGACCCCTTCCCGGGCGCGCCCTCCACGGCGATCTACTACGAGGCGCGCAGCGACAATCGCGCGGTCCTCGTCGTGCCCTGGAACGGCCGCTACATCATCGGCTCGACCGACGACCGCTACGACGACGACCTCGACACCTGCGCCGCCACCCGCGAGGAGATCGACTACCTCCTCGGCGAGACGAACCGGCTCATCCCCGAGGCCAACCTCACCGTCGACTCGGTGCGATTCACCTACGCGGGGGTGCGCCCGCTGCCCTACCGCGCGAGCGGGGACACCGGCTCGATACCCCGCAGCCACCTCATCATCGAGCACGACGACGCCGAGGGGCTGCTCAGCGTCGTCGGCGGCAAGCTCACGCCCCATCTCAGCCTCGGCAGCGAGGTCGTCGACCGCGCCGGCGAGCTCCTCGGCCGGCGTCTGCCGCCCTCGCCGACGCGGGAGGTCCGCCTCCCCGGCGCGGGCACGGGAGACTGGCGGCGTCGGGCCGGCGCGCTGCGCGAGCGCCTCCCGTGGCCCGCCGAGCTCAGCGAGCGGCTGCTCGAGGTCTACGGCACGCGCGCCGAGGAGCTCACCGCCCTCGCCGAGGCCGATCCGGCGCTCGCGGAGGTCGTCGGCGAGGGCCGGGGGGCAGTCGTGGCGGCCGAGGTCGCGCTGGCCGTGCGCGAGGAGTCGGCGATGCGGCTCACCGACCTCCTCCACCGCCGGACGATGGTCGGCATGGAGCCGACGCTGGGCCGCGACGTCGCCGAGGCCGTGGCCCGCCTGGCCGCGCCCCTCCTCGGCTGGGACCACGCCCGCACCGAGGAGGAGCTCGACCGCAACCGCGACTACACCGAGCTGCGGCTGCTCGGCGGCCTCACGCCCGGCCGGCCTTCTTCAGCCAGCCCCTCGTGAGGTCGCGGGCGGCGATCCAGCCCGCGTAGAGACTCTCGGCCTCGTCGCGACCCATCTCGGGCTCGAAGACCCGGTCGACCTCCCAGAGCTCGGCGAGGGCGTCGAGGGAGGACCACTGCCCCATGCCGAGGCCACCCATGAGCATCGCGCCGTAGACGGCGGCCTCCTGGTTCTTCGGTCGCACGACCGGGATGCCGAGGATGTCGGCCTGCAGCTGGCACAGGAAGTTGTTCTTCACCGCGCCGCCGTCGACGCGGAGCTCTGGGATGGAGATCCCCGTGCCGTCCTGCGCGGCGTCGATGACGTCGCGCGTCTGGTAGACCATCGACTCGACCGCCGCCCGGATGACGTGGAGGCGGGTCGTGGCGTTGCTCATCCCGATGATCGCCGCCCGTGCGTACGGGTCCCAGATCGGCGCCGAGAGCCCGGTGAAGGCCGGCACGAGGTAGACGCCGTCGGTCGACGGCACCTGCCCGGCGTACCACTCGCTGTCAGGCGCCGTGTGGATGAGCTTGAGGTCGTCGCGCAGCCACTGCATCGTCTTGCCCTGCGCGAACTGGACGCCCTCGATCTCGTAGGTGAGCTCGCCGTTGATCCCCCAGGCGATGCTCGGGGTGAGCCCCGGCACCGGCTTGGGCGCGTCACCGGAGTTGATGTTGAGCACCCCGGCGGTGCCGTAGGTCATCTTGACCTGGCCGGGGCTGTAGGCGGCCTGCCCGAAGAGCCCGGCCTGCTGGTCGCCGAGGATGCCGCAGATCGGGACATCGACGCCGAAGGTCGCGTTGAGGTCGCCCATCACGGCGTTGGAGGACCGCACCTCCGGCAGCATGCGCTTGGGGATGTTGTAGGCGGCCAGCAGGTCGTCGTCCCACTCCCCCTTCGCGAGGTTGAACATCATCGTCCGGCTCGCGTTCGAGAACTCGGTGACATGCTGCTTGCCGCCGGTGAACTTCCACACGAGCCAGGTGTCGATCGTGCCGGCGAGCAGCTCGCCCTTCTCCGCGCGCTCCTGCGCGCCCGGCACCTGGTCGAGGATCCACCGGATCTTCGAGGCGGAGTAGTACGCGTCGGGGATGAGCCCGGTCGTCGACTCGATCTGCTCGCCGAGTCCCTGCTCCTTCCACTGCTCGACGACGTCGACGGTCTGCCGGGACGCCCACACGATCGCCCGGTAGATCGGCTGCCCGGTGTCCTTCTCCCACACGAGGGCGGTCTCGCGCTGGTTCGTGAGGCCGACGTAGGCGAGGTCGTCGGGCCGGATCCCCGCCTGGTGCATCGCCCCCCGGAACGTCTCGAGCTGGATGCGCACGATCTCCTGGGGGTCGTGCTCGATCCATCCGGGGTGAGGGTAGTTCTGCGTGAGCTCCGCTGCGGCGAGGCCGACGGTCTCGCCGTCCTCGTTGATGACGAACGTGCGCGCGCCCGTCGTGCCCTCATCGATGCCTGCGATGTACTTCGGCATGGTCCGGCTCCTCTCGAGGTGGACGGCCGGGGCCGGCACGGCGTGGCCCGCCCCTAACCAACATGACCGTAGTGGTACGGTCATGCCTAGGCAATAGGCCTCTGGGAGTTGCTCGTGAGCGCAGATCAGCGTGGCGGCCGTGCGAAGGGCACCGCGGCGCGCCGCGGTCGGATCAGGCGCGCGGCGTCGGGGTGCCTTCGGGGGGTGTCGGTGAGATCCCCGGCTGGCAGGATGCGCGCTGAGCGCACGCCAGGACCGCCAAGCCCGAGGCCGTTGACGCCGCGATCGGACCGGCGCGACGAGAGAGGGGTTGAGGCACCGTGACGGGATCGTCGCCACCAGCGGGAGTCACGCGATCGTCGATGGAGCAGGCCTACGCGGGCCTGTCGCTCGAGCGCATCTACGTCGGGGCGGGCGCGCTCGGCGTGCTCCCCGAGCTGCTCGTCGAGCTCGGCGTCGAGGGCACCGCCGCGCTCGTCCACGTGGCGCGTCCCGAACCCGGCCTCGACGCCCTCGTCGCCGAGGCGGGCAGTCTCGTCGGACGCCGCCTCGAGTTGCGCCACATCACCCCGCGTCGCGGGCCGCACGGCGTCGTGCTCGACGAGGCGACGGTCGAGGAGGCGGTCGAGGCCTCCGGGGAGGTCGACGTCGTCATCGCCGTCGGCAGCGGCACGATCTCCGATCTCGCGAAGGTCGTCGCAGCCGAGGCCGGCGTCCCCCTCGTGGCGGTCCAGTCCGCGGCGTCGGTCAACGGCTACTCCAACGGCCTGTCGGTGCTCATGCGCCGGGGCATCAAGCGCACGACGCCGACGGCCTCGCCGACGGCCCTGCTCATCGACCCCGAGGTGCTCGCCGCGGCCCCCGCGCGGCTGAGACAGGCCGGGGTCGGCGACGCCGTGGCGGTGTGCACCTCGCCAGCGGACTGGTACCTCGCGCGCGCCGCCGGCTTCGACGCGTCCTTCGATCCCGCGTACTTCGCGCCCGTGCAGGCCGACGTCGCCGAGCTCCACGCGGCCGCCGCCGACGGCGACATGGACGCCCTCGTCCGGGCGCTCACCGTCGGTGGGCTCGCGATCGCCGCGGTGCACTCGACGGCACCGCTGTCGGGCTCAGAGCACCTCATGAGCCACGTCGTCGACATGGTCGCCGCCCATCGCCACGCCGCCCACGACTACCACGGCGCGCAGGTCGGGGCGGGCTCGGTGGTCTTCGCCGCCCTCTGGCGCCATCTCCTCGCCGACCCCGCTCACGTGAGCCGGCATGACGGGCCCAGGCGACCCAGCCTCGCCGACCTCGAGGAGCGCAGTCGGGAGGTCTGGGCGGCGATCGACCCGGGTGGAGGACTGGGCAGGGACTGCTGGGCCGTGGCCGGCGCGAAGTGGCGCTCCGTCCTCGAGGACCCCACGGCCGTCGAGGCGCTGCTCGAGGGCTGGGACGTCCACCTCGCCGCGCTCGACGAGACCATCGACGACGTCGACCGCCCGCTGGCCACGCTCGAGGCGTGGGGCGCGCCGACGTCCTTCGCCGATCTCGACCCCGCGCTCGACGACGATGCCGTGCGCTGGGTGCTGCGGGCGCTGCCGTTCGTGCGTGACCGCTTCACCGTCGTCGACCTCCTCGTGCTCACCGGTCGATGGGACGACGACCTCATCGACCGCCTCGTCACCGCGTCGCACGCCTCGTCGCGATGACCGGGGCGGTGGCGCGCCCGCAGGAGGGCCGGCACCACGACGCGCTCGCGAAGGGCCACGCCGCCCGGGAGTCCACGGCGGGACTCCGCATCGACATGCCCGACCACGCACGTTCACAGTCGTTGTCGGCCAGCCGTGAAGGGGACGCACGATGACGTCGCGGGCAGGCAGCGGGATCACCGGCGCACTGCCACACGTCAAGGTGCCTGACCGTCTCTTGCCGGCGTATGTGTTCGATCTGGATGGGACGATCTATCCGGGTGAGGGGCTGCTGCCGGGGGCAGGCCGCTCATCGAGGCGTTGCAGCAGCGGTCGATCCCGGTGCGGTTCCTGTCGACCAACCCGACGAAGGATCCTGAGCAGGACGTCGACAAGCTCACCCGTCTGGGGTTGCCCACGCCGGTGGGCGACATCGTCAACACCGTGGTGACGACGACCCGCTGGCTGCTCGGCTCGGCGATGCTCGCCGCGGTCGGCAACTGGAGTGGCCGATGCACCGCGTCGCCGCGCGCCTGGGCGAGGGCTGAGCATGAGGCGTGAGAGGGGCTGTCGATGACGAGTGAGCGGATCATCCGGGCGCTGGAGCAGGCGACCGATACCCGGGAGGCGGTCATCGGGTCTGGGGCGTTGGCGCGCACCGGGGAGACCCTGGTGAGGGCCTTCGAGCAGCGCAGCGCGCAGATCGTCGCTGACGGGATCACCTTCGGGGTGGCCGGCGAGGCGGTCACCGAGAGCCTCACCGCTGCTGGTGTGGAGGTCACCGAGCCGCTGGTCTTTCCCGCCCGCCCGCGGCTGTACGCCAGCTACGACCACGTCGCGGGGATCGTCGAGCGGCTCACCGCCGACGACGCGGTGCCCGTGGCGGTGGGCAGCGGCACCCTCAACGACCTCGTCAAGCGCGCCGCCCACGAGGCCGGCAAGCCCTCCATGGTCGTGGCCACCGCCGCGTCGATGGACGGCTACGCCGCCTTCGGCGCGTCGCTCAACGCCTCGAAAGCCAGCTGCTGCCCGCCGCCACCCTCCACGCGATGCTCGACGACGCCGGCTGCCCCACCACCCCGCAGCACATCGGCCTCGACACCGCCGCCTTCAAGGCCACCTACGCCCGCGCCCAGATGATCCGCTCCCGCTACACCGTCCTCGACGTCGCCGTCGAGACCGGCCTGCTCGACACCACCGTCGACGAGCTCTTCGCCCCCCGCGGCCACTGGTCAAGCCTCCC
>SL_8KL_010_SEDDRAFT_10005097_pt1 | contig 10381 bp, 8 predicted proteins | sample SodLakKL_010_SED_4_FD_11160 | JGI IMG/M metagenome (IMG submission 11160) | reverse complement strand
ACGTCCAGAATGAACCTACCGCTGGGTCTGAGAGATTCATAAACATTCTCAAGGACTCTCATATTTTCATCTTCATCCTCAAAAAAGCCAAATGAAGTGAAGAGATTAAAGACAACATCAAATCCTTCTTCTCTCCTGAAATCCCTCATATCTTCCTTTACGAATTCGATATCAAGCTCTTCTTCATCAGCCTTCTTCTTTGCTTTCTCTAGATAATGTTCTGTTAGATCTACACCTGTTACATCATAACCTCTTTTTGCTAGTTCAATAGAATGTCTAGCTACCCCACAGCAGAGATCAAGTATTTTCATATCTGAATCTAGGTCTACTAGTGATTCGATCTTATCGATTTCTCTAGGAGCTCTTTCTATCTGGTCTATATTGAAAGGCGAGTCCTTCCAGAATTCCTCATCCTCATACCATGGCTTTTCTGAATCCATATTTTAACCCTCTTTTGGAAAGGAAAAAGATAGCCCGGGGCGGATTCGAACCGCCGTCACAGGCTCCAAAGGCCCATATGATTGACCGCTACACCACCGGGCTATTTCGAATTGTGCGGTGGTAACTTGGAATATTTTATTCCGAAGCATCACCGGGCTATTTCGAATAGTGCGTTGTAACCTAGAATCCTCGCCCCAAAAGAATTAGATAAAATATATAACTGTTTTCACCAAGCAACCGATAAGAGGAGGATCGTAAGCAAGAGTTGAAGGGAAAATGTCAATACCAAAGCGTAAGGTATCGTACTGACGATAGTTTCAGATACGGCATTGATTCTATGTGTGTTTATAGGCCCCATCAATTCAATATCATTTAAAGTATTTGTTGTGACGCCGGCCTCCACGGGTTCTATGTCTCTAATCGCCTCCACTAACAGGCCTCTAATATCTTCGATCAATCGTTCCGATGATATCTTCGCTCCCAGCGGTTGATGGCTGTGTAATAGCGTATTTACCTCGTGCGTATCCGTAGTATGTATCTCAAAAATATCTACTAGATCATCTATGCCTTCCTGTATTTTTCCCCTCAAACCTTTTTTCATATTATTGGCATCTATCAAAATCTGAGCACTTCTCTGATCATCTACTTCGAAAACTGCCACCTTGATCCCCTCTTGTGCGATACCGGTCTCATCATAATCCTCTCGAGATGAGGTTCCCATCTTGAAATCAACCATTTCTTGCTCCCCGGCCTCATTGAATATCTCCCTTGCGAGATTAATTATCCTTCTAGTTCTTTGGGTAGGATAGAACACACTGCTGATCCTCCTCTCTCCGGAGTTATGTGAATCTACAACTCCCACTTTAGAGAAACCGTGTTTTTCTCCGATCAGAGATATTATTTTCCCGACCGAAGCGTGAACATCTTCTGCTGCCTTTGGATAGAAAGAAAGTGTTGTAAAAAGACCGTCTCCAAAACGCTGAGCTCCTACTACTCCTTCATCATCTTTCCTGATATATCGACTTCCCGTATCTGAATAGGTCAATCTTTTCAAGTCTTTTCTTATAGATTCAGGCAGTCTTCTACAATCTTCTTCTCTCACTGGGTTTGTTGAATGGGTAGAAGGCGCGTGGAAGGTAAAGATTTTTTCATGATTCTTCAGTTCCTCAGATAGTATATTAGATAATCTAGATCCTCCAAGTCCTCTCAGGGGTCCTGGATGGAGTCCAGGTATTACAAATATAGCCTTATATCTTTTCTCATCTTCAGTCCTGAATGAATATATCGTGTATTCGATATCACCTATGACCGAGTGATTTCCAAAGAAATCTTCTAATTCTTGCTTTCCCTCTTCATCCCCTAAGATAGTTTTCATGATTATATTTAGGACCTTTAAAGTGGGACTGCCAAAATCTTTCTTGAAAGGTTTGTTGATGATGAGTATTAAAATTGAGATCAACGCTAGACCTATCCCAAGAGTTATCAAATATTCCAGTATCATCCAAAGATCTACATTATAGAACAACTGAAACAATGGTATGGGTAGTGATGATTGGATAATACTAGGTAGTAAAGATTTTTTAAAATCGCACTGAAAGATCCCTGTTATAGTTATGAACCTGATCGACGCGGGAAAGGCTATGGAAACAAGGAAAGAACGTTCGAAAGAAAGACCTACAGATATCAATATCCAAAAAAGGATCACACTAAACAGTGACGAGATCAGTGCTATACAACCAGACTGTCTGAAGTTCATCCCCACCCTGTAAGATCTCAAGTAAGGAAGGATAAAAACTGAAAGCACGGTTGGAATGAAAACTAAACTGAGTACAATTATATAGGTCAAGATCTCGTCAAGGGGGAAAGTAAAAATATACAGCAAGGAAAGGATCACCATCACAGAGAGTTGAATTTTAAGACTTGGTAAACGATACAGGAGAGATCTTGATTCACTTTCCGAAACCAAGACAGTATTTTCCATATCTATTGTCTATATATCTTTCAAAGCTTTTATCAGTTTTTCTAGTTTTAGATTGATGTTTGAAGCTTCTTCAAGCACAGTTCCTGTTACGATTATATCTGCTCCAGCTTCTGCTATCCTTGCTGCTTGATCCGGTTCTCTTATACCTCCTCCGATTATGAGAGATATATCAAGGTTTTCTTTGCAGGCCCTTATCATCTCCACAGGTACCGGCTCGGGAGCACCTGATCCTGCTTCTAAGTAAAATAATTTCATCCCTAAATACTGTGCGGCTAATCCAAAACTCACGGCCATCTGAGAGTCATCACGTGGAATAGGATCGGCGTTTCCGACTTTCCCAACGGTCATCCCGGGTTCCACAACGACATATCCCATAGGAAGAGTCTGGATCCCTAATTTCTTGATGTAGGGAGCCCCCGCAACTTGTTCTCCCACCACTTTGTTGAGATCCTTCGAGTTAAGCATGCTCATAAAATAGATCGCGTCAACATATGACGAAATAGCTCCAGCTTCTGTTGGAAAATGTATGATCGGTAAACTGGTAACATCTTTCATCTCTCTGACTGTTTTATCTAGATTTTCCTGGGTTATACCAGTCGATCCACCTACCATTACAGCATCAGATCCAACTTCTTCTAAAGCTTGAGCCAGTTCACCTGATTCTTCAGGGCTCTGTTCATCAGGATCGATGAGACCCATATGAAGTGTTTCTTCATCCTTTTTATTGAGTATATAATCAAGCACGTTCATATTAATCCTCCAGTAAGAAATGCTATCAGAGCAACCACCATAGCAAATTTTATCAATCTTTGAGATCTCTTTGGTGATTTAAGTAATAGGAGGGAATATATAAATATTGCATCTGCAGCGATCACAACTAACAGATAATATATGGAAAGCATATTTAAAATGTAAGGGAACGGAGACAATATAACCGCACCTATTATGAAAGCCGAGGCGACCATCTCGGCCTTTTTAGGGCCTACTCTCATAGGGAAAGTGTTCCTGTTTATATCTCCCTTAAGATCTTGGATATCCTTGACTATTTCTCTACCTACTGTGGCTAGGAAAGCCAATGACCCCAGTAAAGTGGGTAGGTAAAGTTCTCCATAGATAGATCCTCCAAATATGAAGACCATGCCTGTTAAAGCCGAAATTATCAAATTTCCCACTAAACCTTCTCTTTTATATCGCGTTTCATAAGCTATCATTAGAATGACAGCAGATACAACTATGATCTGAGGTATCCATCGCCCCAAAAAGAATGATAGGATTATGCCTATACTGAACAGGGTCCCGGAATAGATTAAAGCAGTTCTAGGATTTACTTTCCCCGAAGGTATCGGTCTTTGTGGGTGGTTGATCTTATCGGTTTCTTTGTCCATGTAATCGTTGAGGGTGTTGCCGGCGGCGGTAAAAAAGAAGACGACGGCCATCCCGATAGCGGTATAGAGTAAGGTCTGAGAGAAAACGAAATCTGTCCCGAGGAGAGTGACCATAACTATCGGGACGCTAAAGGAAGATATCAGACAGTTTACCGGTCTCATCAATTTAAGGAACGGATTCATATTTGATATCTAGATAGAAAGTAAAGAGATACTTTTATATCTTTGGCAGATCTTCAAGAAAACCAACAGTAAGACTTTAATAATTCATACTGTTTGCTATTGTCTGCTGTTTTTTCAAATTGCCCTGGTAGTGTAGTGGCCCATCATGTGGCCCTGTCGAGGCTGCGACGCGGGTTCAAATCCCGTCCGGGGCGCTTTTCTTACTATATTTTTGTTATCTTCAACAAAGAAAAACTTTACCACTCTCATTTTATATAAATATATACAGCCTAACAGCACGATCTTTAAAGTTTCTATCAAAACATATCTACACTTTCACTCATCCCTCCGGATCTTTTTTACAAATACTACTTTCGGTGGTTGTAATGGTGTGATCGAAAAGAACCAGTTGAAAAGAGGTTCCTTGAAACTGGTCGAAGGAACAAAAAACAGAAACGTCTCTACGTTAGCAGTCAACATCGTTGCTTCAGAAGACAAAAAGGCACTTATCATCGATGGCAGTAATACAGTAGACCCTTATTTCATGGTGAAAGAGTGTAAAAAAACTGATCTTGACGAGAGAAAAATCTTGAAGAAAATCATGATATCACGGGCCTTCACCGCTTACCAATGGATCGACGTGATAGAAAAGGCTGATCAAAAATTGAATAGTGAAGATTTTACTTTTTTTGGATGTGCCGATATATCGTCTTTATTCAAGGATGATGAGGTAAATGGTTATGAAGGAAGATGGCTGAGATCAAGATCGATAAAAAGAATAAGAAGCATCGTGCAGGAGAAAAGACTATATGGGGTGATCGTAGACCAAGAGGTAGATATGTTTAGAAGATCGAAGTAATACCTTAAGCGATCACTTATTTGAAGGAGATCTGAAAAATGATAACCGACTTATCAAACCATTTATTATTTTATGCTTTTTAATATGATCATTTACCTCTTTCGATCCTGCGATCATGATCCAGACAGCTGATATAAAAAAGATCGGGATCTCTATGAATGCTTCACCATATTCATTGAAGCGTAGGAGTATCATCCAGCTACTTCTATCTATACTCCACAATACATTAACAGATAGATAGGCAAACCAAAATGTGGTTATGAACCACAGCACCGCTTTGGTCACGCCCACTATCTTTTTCTTACCCATATTACTCTTCTCTTGTCTTGATCTTAAATAGTGGGCATATCTATTATATACTCGGAGAGAGTCGATTAGTTTATCACGGCCCGATATATAAATTTAAAAGATGTATATATAGGATTTTTAAAAATTGAACTTGAGGGAACAAAAAGCACCGATAAAAATACCATTATGTCAAAACTCACGGATCTAAAATCTTTTATTTTACAACGATGTATATTTATGCCGGAAACCGTCGATATTTTTTAAGTTCGACTGAAGAGATCTACAGATGATGGTTTTGATGATTATTCACCTCCTTTCTAAAATTCAATAAAATACTCTTTCATATCGATCACCATAAAGGTTCGATTTTACCCATCACATCTCTTGAGTTTTTGTCTGCTTTATCTTGAGAACTGCAGATGAAATCTGCTTTACACTCAGTCGTCTTAAATCTTTCTAATAAATTCTCATCACCAAGTCTAGATGAATCGATGATCTCATCTTTTATAACCAGACTCACAGGTATGGAAAATGCATAGTTCAATTCTTCAGTATCACCGACGGGAGCAAATAGTCTGATCGGTATTTCAGGACCTAGATCTCTTACTTTTTTTAGGGTTTTCATAGCTTCCTTCAAACAGTGTGGTGTTATAGGATTAACAAAGATCAGTATATCATCTCTATATGATTCATCGATCGGTAAATCAGCGACTTCGGGTACCTCTATTGAAACATCTTCAAATGGGTAGAAAAGAAGATTGTTATCTGTATCTGAAATTTCTTTGAAACCACTTTGTTTATAGAATTCCTCATCTTCATCGGAACTCAAAAAAGGATTTAGATAAGTAACAAGTCCCTTGGCCATTTCATATCCGAAGTAGGATTTCGGGCGTTTGAATTCTTTTATCGTCTCCTGGAGAAGCATTTTTTTTACTTCTTGATCATGCTGTCCACCATCAACAAAAGTCCATTTTATCTCACTCACTCTGTGTTTGGGTTTTGGGATGTATTGTAACATCCCGACGATCTTTGAATCGAAGTAAGCTATCTTACCTATCGAACTGTATCTTTTGAGATTGTTTTTCATCCATTTCTTCCATACCAAACTACCCTCGATGAGTAGTGGATCGCCGAGTCCTTCCTCTTTCAAGAACATATCCTCTAATTCATCCAAATCGGTCTCTTCGATATCTTTAACATTGATTTTATTCATGCTCACGACAAAATCCCCCCCTGCCGTAAATATTGTTATCTGAGTCATGCCTTAAAAGTTTATCTATTTATTAAAATTTAAATCTATATAGGAAATTATGTATGTGAAAAAAAAGAGAAAAAAAAGGAAATGATGGTTTTGTAAGGGCGGTTTAGATATCTTGCATCACTTCAGATTATTATATCTAGCCTTTGTGATACCTGACCCAAAGGAATCGTTGTTTTCACCGTTATCATCCTCTTCTTCGAATTCGACCTGTTCACCCATCCTCAACTGAACTACTTCTGACCGTCCGTCTTCAAGTTCTACGTAATAGTATCCTGGTTCGAGCTGCTCTGATATGAAAGACCCATTCTCACCTGTTTCACCAGAGTCTACCAATCCACCGACTTCACCGCTTTCATATTCGTAGATCTCTACACCGACGCCTTCAGTGCCGCATTCGACATATACATCTATACTAGTCAACTTGTATTCACCGAAGTTGACTTCTTCGTCTTCACACCCTATCCCTACTTCTACAGTGACTTCTCGAGGAGTCGTCCTATTCCATTCACAGCATCCTTCAGGCTGATATACTGTATATTCGCCTGGTTCTAAGTCTCCAAAAACGTAATAACCGTGATGATCAGTTTCAGTGATAGCTATCGGTGATCCATCGGTTTCATTGCCCGAATAAAGATGAACTTCCCTTCCTCTTAGCGGTATATCGCCTTCCTTCGGTTCGAATTCACCGGACATCGTGAAATCGTAGAACTTGATTCCGGTTATGTTTTGGTGTCGGTAGTTGAAGAAGTCGAAGCGTTCTTCGAATCCAGCTGTAGGTTCGAATGTATACATCGATTCACTTACACTGTACCATCCCTCGCGGTCTTCTTCTCTGACCGTGTAGTTCTCGACCCTTGGATCGAGATCTTCGAACATGTAATAACCGTCTTCGTCTGTCTCAGTGTAGTCTATCTGTTCGCCTTCTTGGTAAAGATAGATGGTCCAGTCCTCTATAGGTTCGATACCTTCGTAATAATCCCCGACCATCTCATGGTCGCAGTACTTGTAACCCTCGATCATCCCACCAGGTACGTTACCGAACCAGAGTTCGTATTCTTCGCCTGCTTCAACAGTCACTGGCTGCAGTAGAGGTGTCGTATTGTACCATCCGTCTTTCAACTCTTCTTCTACTATGTAGGCTCCGGAGGTTATATTTTCGAATGTTGCCGTTCCGTTCTCGTCTGTTACAACTGTGTCTATAGGGTCACCAACTGGTTCTCCGTCTTCAGCTTCCCATAGATTGAAAGTCCAATTCTCAAGCATCCAATCGTATTCATCGTTGAATTCTCCGGTCACGTTGGAATCATAGAACTTGTATATTGTGATCTCTCCTACTTCGGGGATCCTCCTGTTACCGAACCAAATTTCAGCTTCTTCTCCTTCCTCGAGTATAACTGTTTGTTTTAAAGAAGTAATGTTCTCCCAGCCGTCCTTTAACTCTTCCTCAACAATGTATTCACCGGGCATAAGGTCTTCAAAGACCAACATACCGTTTTCATCAGTTACGTTTGTATCGATCATCTCGTACCTCTCACCGTCTTCTGTAGTATTCCAAAGGTTAAACGTCCAGTTTTTTAACATATGATCTGTCTCCTCGTCATATCCTCCTGTTCCTTCGACATCATGATACTTGTAGACAGAAATATTTCCTCTCTCGATCTCTCTGTTTCCGAACCATAACTCTATCTCTTCACCCTCTGTGAGGTTAACATGCTGCTTCAAAGAGGTAGTGTTTACCCATCCCTCTTTGAGTATCTCTTGAACATAATATTCTCCTGGCTCTAGCCCTTCAAAAGTGATCTGGCCGTCTTCACCTGTTACGTTTTCTTTTATCAGTTGCTCGTTTTCGTCCAATAGTTGGATCGTCCAATCTTCAAGCATCTCGTCTCCGTCTTCCTCGTTGAATTCGCCTGTAGCGTTGGTATCGTAGAACTTGTTTGCTGTTATCTCACCTTCCATCGGTTTCTCTCTATTGCCAAACCATAATTCAACGTCTTCTCCTCTATCGAAAAATGTGATCTCTACGGCACCGTTCTCCAATTTGAAATCGTCGTCATCAGCACTTCCTCCTGTTACATTCCCTCCTGTGAACTCCCATCCTTCAGGAAGGAATTCTCTCACTCTGTAATGTTCATCACTATCTACTTCAAAAGTAATACAGCCGTCTTCACCTGTAGTTCCGTTAACAAGTTTCTCCCAAGGTTGGGGCGTCTCTGTAAAAATATCCACCTGGAAGAACCAATCTTCTATCATGTAATCGCCGTCGTCTTCATTGAATTCTCCTGTAGCGTTAGTATCGTAGAACTTACAGACACTGATATTAACAATATTTTGTGTGCTTTGCTCAGATGTCCCATCCCCTCCATCTTGATCACCTTCTCCTAAGTCATTTTCTATACCTAACATCCCGATACCTATAGTGCTTATAGCCAGAATGACGGCTATAATGATCACTAGGACATTTCTATTCAATATATTTCACCCAATATAACATCGTCAACATCATATATATATAATTAATGTTTACTATTGTTAATAGTTAAAAGTATATACCTATCTTTTTTACTGATCATCATCAACATTGTCCTTGTGCTTACGCTCACGGAAAAATTCAATCTGGATTTTTTAAAAAATTAAAAGTTTCATTTAGATATTTAGACACTTGTTTGGTACCAGCTATCGTTATCCATATCGCAGAGATAAGGAATATAGGTATCTCTATGATAGCCTCTCCATATTCGTTGAACCGCATGAGTATCATCCAATCGCTTCTGTCTATATTCCACAAGACGTTGGCGGACAAATAGGCAAACCAAAAAGTGGTGATGAACCATAGACCCATCTTGATAGCTCTTATGATCTTATACATACACAATCCCTCCCATCCTATAATCATATATCTAGAGAGGCGAGTGATAGTGATCATCGATGGCTGATCCTAACAGCGTTAATTATCTCAATAGAAGATGACAAGCTAGACCTTCGCTCGTTCAACATCATACCTCCCGTATTTACAACCTAATTAATGATATATATAATCAATGACTACAATCTATAAATACAAAGTAATTATATAATTACGGATCGTGATTCGATCTCTTGATAGGGTCTAAAGATTGAAAAATTAAAAAACTCAGTGTTTTAAAAAGATGATAAAAAATCAAAATAAAAGGAAAGGTGTTTAGTTCTTGTTTGTAACAACAAGATCAGCGTATCCTTGTATGTCTTGCCTTCGAAACTAGTATCTCTAGGAATGATTCTAGTGTATCTTCTGGTTGTTCGAATTCGACCTGTTCACCCATCCTCAACTGAACGAGTTCTGACTGTCCGTCTTCGAGTACTACGTAATACCATCCTGGTTCAAGGTCGATCGAGATGTACCATCCGTGATCTCCGGTCTCTCCGTAGTCTATCAATTCACCCTGTTCTCCATCTTCATACTCATAGATCTCAACACCGACACCTTCAGTGCTGGATTCTACGAACACATCTATGGAAGACCATTTCCATTCTCCGAAGTTGACTTCTACGTCATCACATCTGATCTCTACAGTCTGTATCCTCGGAATGGTATATTCCCAATCACAGCACATCTTCTCCTGTTCGACTGTATATTCACCAGGTTCTAGATATTCGAAGGTGTAGTAGCCATGCTCATCAGTATACGTGGTCTCGATCGGTTCACCTTGAGCTTCGTCACCCTCGTAGAGTTTGATCTGTCTACCTCTTAGCGGTATATCGCCTTCCTTCGGTTCGAATTCACCGGACATCGTGAAATCGTAGAACTTGATTCCGGTTATGTCGTGGTGTTGGTAGTTGAAGAAGTCGAAGCGTTCTTCGAATCCAGCTGTAGGTTCGAATGTATACATCGATTCACTTACACTGTACCATCCTTCGCGATCCTCTTCTCTGACCGTGTAGTTCTCGACCCTTGGATCGAGATCTTCGAACATGTAATAACCGTCTTCGTCTGTCTCAGTGTAGTCTATCTGTTCGCCTTCTTG
>SL_8KL_010_SEDDRAFT_10005096_pt1 | contig 10382 bp, 12 predicted proteins | sample SodLakKL_010_SED_4_FD_11160 | JGI IMG/M metagenome (IMG submission 11160) | reverse complement strand
TTTCAAGCATTTCCTTGCGCTTTTTCTGCTGTTTCTGCTGGGGCCGGATCAGCAGGAAATAAAATACAACAAACAATAGAATTAGTGGTACAAAGGGGCCGATTGCTTCAAAATCCATTACACTTCACCTCCATACAGTTTTATGAGTTTTTTACCTACTTCCTGGTAATACTTCTCAAATCGTTCCTCAGCTATGGCTATCCTGATCTCTTTCATTAAACTATCCAGGTAGTAGAGATTATGATAGGTTGTTAGCCGCAAAGCTAAAATTTCCCCGGCGTTGAGCAGGTGCCGTATATAAGCCCTGGTATAATTTCTGCAGACCGGGCAGCTGCAATCTTCATCGAGCGGTGCGAGATCTGTAGCATAAACACTGTTACGTATCGGCAGGTAACCCTTTGAGGTCATCACTCTTCCGTTGCGGGCAATCCTGGTCGGCAGCACACAATCAAAAATGTCAACCCCTGATCTAACGGCTTCCAGCAGGGCATCCGGTGAGCCGACCCCCATCAGGTAACGAATTTTTTCCGGGGGCAGTTCCGAAACCGTCCAGGCTAAAGCCTCATACATCAAATTTTTAGGTTCGCCCACGCTCAAACCGCCGATGGCGTAGCCCGGGAAATCCAGATCTGCTAATTCTGCAGCAGACTGCCGCCGCAAATCCTTGTACACTCCACCCTGGACTATAGCAAAAAGCGCCTGATCATCGCGTAGATGAGCCTTCTTGCAGCGCAATGCCCACTTACCGCTGCGCTCAACCGCTTCTCTTACCACTTCATATTCTGCCGGATAAGGAGGGCACTGATCAAGAACCATCGCAATATCAGCGCCAAGCATGTTTTGCAGCCTGGTNACTCTTTCCGGTGTAAGGAAATGCTTTGACCCGTCAATATGGGAAGTGAAGTCCACTCCCTCATCACTAAGCTTTCGCAAGCCACCAAGGCTAAAAATTTGAAAACCGCCGCTATCAGTAAGAATAGCACCATTCCAGTTCATAAAACGGTGCAATCCCCCATGACGGGCAATTAACTCAACTCCCGGACGCAGAAACAAATGGTAGCAGTTGCTCAGGATCAGTCCCGTGCCCATTGCTTCCAACTCACGAACAGTTATTGCTTTTACTGTCCCCTGGGTCCCAACCGGCATGAAGGCCGGTGTTTTAATCTCGCCATGCGTCATTTGCAGCGTGCCGAGACGGGCAGCAGTTTGCGAACACTTCCGATTTATTGTGAATTTTATGGGCATCTTTGTCATCCATCATATAGAGTATCTTACACAGGCTTCACTGTCAATTAAACTTTTTAAAACTTTCTAGATTATTAGCATACAATCACCGAAACTGTAAAAACGGTATTCCATTTCAACTGCTTGTCGGTAAGCGTTCATGATTTGGTCATACCCGCCCAGGGCGCTGACCAGCATCAGCAGTGTTGATTGGGGTAAATGAAAGTTGGTGAGCAAAGCCCCAACCACGCGGAAATTAAAACCGGGATATATAAACAGATCGGACCAGCCTTCTTGATCTCCTCTGAATAATCCATTTTCGTCTGCGCAGGTTTCAAGCACCCGGCAGACTGTTGTGCCCACCGCAATAATTCGCCGGCTTTCTTTTTGAGCCAGATTCAGGCGGTTGGCTGTTTTTTGATCAAGACGATAGTATTCAGAATGCATATCATGGTCGCGGATATCTTCGGTTTTTACCGGTTGAAACGTCCCCGGACCAATGTGCAAAGTAACAAAAGTTGTTTCGATCCCTTTTTTCTTAAGATTCTCAAAAACCTGATCTGTAAAATGAAAGCCCGCGGTCGGTGCGGCAGCCGATCCTTCCTCCCTGGCATAGATGGTCTGGTATTGATCGGGATCTTCAACATCTTTATGGATGTAAGGCGGCAGGGGTACTTTACCCAGGTGGGGCAGGACTTCCTCGATCGGCCGGGGGCCTCTGAAACTAATTTCACGGAAAACTTCTTGGGTATAACCTTCTATCACCGCTTCCATTCCGTGCTCAAGAATTACTTTCGCTCCCGGTTTCAATTTGCGACCCGGTTTAACCATCGCCACCCAGTTACCGTTATCCAGGCTGTTGAGCAGCAATAATTCTGCAGTGGCAGTTTTCCCGTCGATCCGCCCGATCAGACGGGCCGGTATAACCTTTGTATCATTTAAGACCAGCAAATCGCCTTCTTTAAGATAATCGGGAAAATGATCAAAAGTGGAGTGATCTATTTTGCCAGCATGGCGATCAAGGACCAACATCCGCGATTGATCTCTTTGTTTCAAAGGTTCCTGGGCAATTAGTTCGGCGGGCAGCTGATAATCGTAGCTGTTTAATTTACACTTGTTCAAAGATACACCTACTTATTTTCCTGAAATAAGATAAACTTTTTAGCTATAAAAAAAGCATTAACGCCTGATCAGATTGACCAATAAGCTTAAAATAATACTTATAATAATCATCGTTGCCAGGGGGAAATAAAAAGTAAAGTTTTCGCGTTGTATAAATATGTCCCCCGGCAGGCGCCCCAGGCCGAGGCGATTAACAACCACCAAGATCAGACCGGTTAAAGCTATTAAGCCTCCACCGATTAGCAATAACCGTCCAAGTGATTCCAGGTTGTGCAATTTAAAACACCTCGGTTAACAAAATCATGCCCTAAAAATAATAACAGCAGATCTAAAAATTGTTCTGCAGGGTTTTAGGATCAAAAGAGTTTCTGCTGCGGTTCCTCTTTTAGCGGCAGATTCAGATAGCTATAGACTTCCCTGGTAACCATCCGCCCCCGCGAAGTTCTTTTCAACAATCCAAGCTGCATCAGGTACGGTTCATAGACGTCCTCTAAAGTCTCAGGTTCTTCACTGATGCAGGCGGCAAGGGTATCTAAGCCTACCGGTCCGCCTTCGAATTTTTCCACAAGTGCCAGCAGTAAACGACGATCTATTTCGTCTAAACCCTGCTTGTCGAGCTGCAGCATATCTAAAGCCACTTCAGCCACCGCACCGGTTATTATATTGTCCGCTTTAATCTGGGCATAATCCCGAACCCTTTTAAGCAAGCGGTTCGCTACCCTGGGAGTTCCCCTGGAAGCCCGGGCGATGATCGATGCTCCAGCACTTTCAGTTTTTACATTTAAAATATTAGCGGAACGGATAATAATTTCCTCCAATTCAGCAGGGGTGTAAAACTCCAGCCGGTCAACCACCCCGAAACGATCACGGAGAGGTGAGGTTAACAGGCCAGCCCGGACCGTAGCGCCAATCATTGTAAAGGGGGGCAGGTCAAGGCGCAAAGTGCGGGCGCCCGGTCCTTTACCGATGATAATATCGAGAGCATTATCTTCCATCGCCGGGTAGAGAATTTCTTCTACGGTCCGGTTCAGGCGGTGTATTTCATCAATAAAAAGGACGTCACCAGTTCCTAAATTAGTCAGTATTGCGGCTAAATCACCGGGGCGTTCAATAGCCGGCCCGGCGGTTACCCTGATATTAACACCCAGTTCCCAGGCAATAATATGGGCAAGCGTCGTTTTGCCCAGGCCCGGAGGTCCATATAGCAGGACATGATCGAGGGCTTCGTTTCGCTCCATGGCAGCCTTGATATAGATCGATAATTTTTCCTTGATTTTTTCCTGGCCCACGTATTCCTGCAGGGAACGGGGCCTGAGGCCGACCTCAATTTGCGGATCGTCTTCGGTCTGTCGCTGAGCAGATACAATCCTGTCCTCCATCTACTTCTCCTTTCAATAAAAGCATTTTTAGCTTTTGGCCATACTTTTCAAGACAAGCTTTAAAAGCTCTTCGCGCGGAAGATCTTTATGCTGATCCACCACCTTGCTAACAGCTGTAGAAGCTTCGGTGCTGGAATAACCGAGAGCACACAAGGCTTCTGTAATGTCATCCACCACCGAATAACCGGTATGAGATAGAGGACTGGCCACTAACTCTTCAGTGGAGATTGCTCCGGGTAGTTTTTCTTTAAGTTCGAGGATCAGGCGCTGGGCCGCTTTGCGTCCCACTCCGTGAGCCCGGCTAAGCTGGGCAATATTTTCTTCCAACACTGCAACGTAAAATTCAGAAACGCTAAAAATACCGAGTATCGATAAAGCTAACCGAGGGCCAAAGCCGCTTACACTGAGCATCAGATTAAAAAGTTTGCGTTCCTCCACCGCCCGAAATCCGTAAATATATATTTCATCTTCTCTAATCATCAGGCGGGTGTAGATCGTGATTTCTTCTCCAATCAGGTTGTGAAGATTATCATTCTCTGCCGGGGGCATCTCCAGGGAAACTCCAATCCCCCCTAAGTCAAGAACTGCTTTACCGGGAGTTGCCGCTATAAGGCGGCCCGCTAAAAAATCAATCACTTAAGCCCTGCCCCCTTTAACCGCGTCCTTAAAACGGCGATTTTGCAAATGGCAGAGAGCGACAGCCATTGCATCAGCTTCATCGTCAACTGACGGCAGTTTGGGTAGTTTTAATAGCATTTGGACCATTTTCTGGACCTGTATTTTTTCTGCTTTACCATAGCCGGCAACAGCCTGTTTGACCTGCAGAGGAGTGTATTCAAATAGATCAACGTTACACCGGGCAGCGGCAAGAATGATTACCCCGCGGGCTTCTCCGACCTGGAAGGCGGTGCGCACATTTTTACTGAAAAATATTTTTTCGACAACTAAAGCCTGCGGCCTGTATTCCGCAATCATTTCAAAAACCTGGTTATGAATAATCTCCAGCCTCGAGGCGGCAGGTAAATCTTTATGGGTCCTTATACATCCGGAGATAAGGCACTTATAATCACTGCCGCTTTCTTCGAGCACACTGTAGCCGGTTATTGCCACCCCGGGATCGATCCCGATAATTAACATCTGCTCACCTGTGCTTTCATATTTTATCCGGCTACCTACTGCTTTAGCAGAAGTTCGCTCGGAATATCAAAGTTTGCATAGACATTCTGAACATCGTCATGATCGTCTAAAGCTTCCATCAAATTGATAATCTTATCTGCTGCATCCGATTCAGTGATCTCTATGGTGTTGACGGGAAGCATGGTTACTTCAGCTGAAGCAATTGGAATCATCTGCGCACCAAGTTTATTCTTCACATCCTCAAAATTTTCGATTTCGGTAACGATACTATAGGTTTCCTCGTCCTCGGTTTCAACATCCTCTGCCCCGGCATCCGCAGCCTGCAGGATCAGATCATCCTCATCGATCTCCAGGTCGCTTTTATGCACAGTGAGGTATCCTTTGCGGTTAAACATCCAGGCCACACAACCGGATTCACCGAGGCTTCCGTCGTGACGTGAAAATATATGCCTGATTTCAGCAACAGTTCGATTGCGGTTATCCGTCATAATTTCAAGCAGCACAGCTACTCCGCCGACGGCGTAACCTTCCAGGCTGGCCTGATCGTATTTGGGCCCATCCTGTCCACCGCTTCCTTTTTGAATTGCGCGCTGAATGTTATCACTGGGCATGTTATTATCGCGTGCTTTCTGAACTGCTAATCGAAGAGTAAAGTTAGTTTCTAGATCAGGACCACCCTCCCGGGCAGCGACGGTAAGTTCACGGGCCAGCTTGGTAAATATTTTTCCCTTTTGGGCATCCGCCCTTGCTTTACGGTGTTTTGTATTAGCCCATTTTGAATGTCCGGCCATCGGCATCCCTCCTTCAATCAAAGATATAGCGGTGTTTTTCTAAAATCAACAACAGGGGCAGGCCCAGTCCGTAACAGGCCACTAATTGTCCGAGGCCGACCATTAAGGCGGTCAGGTACAAGGGAAACCCGAGGACCAGATGCAGGACCATCCCCACAATAAGCGCGTTGATAATTACCGGCGGTAGCGGGACAAGAAATTTATTGCTGATTTTTGATACCAGATAGGCAGAAATCAACGTAGCCAGGCTGCCAAAAATAATATCCAAAATACCGTGTCCACCAATAATATTGGCAATCAGACAACCAACAAACAACCCGGGAATCGCTGCCCCGGTGAAATAGGGTAAAACCATCAACATCTCTGAAATGCGAACCTGAAACAAACCGTAGCTGATCGGGGCAAATATCACTGTTATAACCACGTAAATTGCACCGATCATGGCTGCCCTGGTCCAATAATTAAAATACCTGTTTTTTTGAAAAGACATTACCTACCATCCTTGTTTTTTATTAAGCAGGGTGGCTGCGACCTGCTTTGTCTATTATAATTTGATCCGAACAAAAATGAAAGAGATGACAGATAATAAGTTCTGGTTAAGATCCGGCCACTCTGCTCACTAAACTTCAGGGTGAGCAGTAAACTGCTCTATAGTGAAATCTTTCAACATTTTAGCTGCTCCGCCAAGTACCCGGCTGTGATGGTAAACTAAGTATAAAGCGCGCCGGAGATCCAGGTCGCTGATTGAGAAGACATCAACCGCTCCGGCCTCAACCATATCCTGCACAGAGAGTCTGGAAATAACTGCCACCCCCAGGTTTTCTTTGACGGCCTGCTTAACCCCTTCCAGGCTGTTAATGTAAGTCACACCCTGGAAATCAGCGATACTGCAACCGTGCGTGGATAGCTTATTTTCAAGCAGCTGGCGGGTAGCGGAACCTTTTTCGCGGATCAGCAGGTGATAGGCGGTTAATGTTTCCACAGGCACACCCTCTGCAGAAATAGTTTTGCTTTGTGCAGCACCATTAAGAAGACCTTTACTGCTACACAGAACCAATTCATCCTCCGCCAGGGCAATATATTTTAAGCGTTCATCATGCTTGACAAGGCCTACAAAACCGAGATCATAACTGTAGTTGAGGACACCTTCCAAAACTGCGCTTGTATCAAGGATGTTGACATTAAAATCAATGGAAGTAGTAATTTTTTTAAACCTGGCTAAAAGACCGGGAATCAGATAAGTGCCCGGAACTGTACTGGCGCCGACATAAATCAAGCCGGTTGCATTCTCGCGCTGCCCCGACAATTTCTCACGACAGTCGTCCTGGAGCTTCATCATCGAATGAGCATAATCTAAAAATATTCTGCCTGCCTCGGTAAGGACAGGTTCACGAGCCTTGGAGCGGGTCAATAAGATTACACCAAGTTCTTCCTCGAGTGCCTTGATTCTGACACTGACAGAAGGTTGGCTGATAAACATTTTTTCTGCGGCTTCGGAAAAGCTTTTTTGAGTGGCTACATTTACAAATGCCCTGATTTGTTCGAGGTCCATTGGATCACTCCATTTTCGTAGATCACGGCAAATAAACCGCCGGTTAGAAATTTATTGATGTGATCCATTATACGGTTAATTGTTAATTTAGTCTATCGCCTGGAAATAATAGGATCCTGATATCCAGGGAGTATCTGCCAATAGAGTCAACGAAAATGAAATTCATTAATAATTGATAATAACCCTATTAGTAATTAATATTTAATGAGAGCGAGCCTTTTAATATAATAACTATGGTCTTTTTAAATTAAATTTTGAGGAGGTAAGTTATGCGCGATCGCTTATCTATCATTTTTGCAGGTGCTGTGGTCGGACTGCTGGCAGTTATCCTGGTTTTGCAGGGTAATCCTGCTAACATGGGTTTTTGTGTTGCCTGTTTTATCCGGGATATTGCCGGTGGACTGGGTTTACATAGGGCTGGAGTTGTTCAATTCTTAAGGCCAGAAATCATAGGCCTGGTCCTTGGTGCATTTGTTACTGCTCTTTATGTGCGGGAGTTTAAATCTACCGGTGGTTCGAGCCCCCTGATGCGTTTTTTACTTGGTATGCTGATGATGACCGGAGCTCTGATTTTCCTGGGCTGTCCGCTGAGGATGATCCTGAGATTAGCCGGAGGAGACTGGAACGCTTTAGTAGCCTTACCTGGATACGTGCTCGGTGTGTGGTTCGGAACTTTATTTTTAAAAAAAGGTTTTACGCTGGGGCGTAGTCAGGAGCAAACCGCTGTAAATGGCTATGCCGGTCCTTTTATTGCTGCGGTCCTGCTTATCTTACTGGTAACCGCTCCGGCATTTATATTTTTTAGTGAAGAAGGCCCTGGATCAATGGCCGCACCTTTGTTTTTAACCCTTGGAGCCGGACTTTTAGTGGGCATCCTTGCTCAGCGCACTCGTCTTTGCACCATGGGGGCTATCCGAGATCTGATCCTTTTTAAAGATTACCACTTATTTCTCGGGTTTGCAGCTATCTTCGTGGTAGCTTTAGTTGGCAACCTTTTCACGGGACAATTTATACCCGGTTTTGAGGATCAACCGGTTGCTCATGTCAGCAGTCTGTGGAACTTTTTAGGAATGACCGTGGTTGGCTTTGCTGCGGTTCTTGCCGGTGGTTGCCCGATGCGTCAGCTGATTTTGACCGGTGAAGGGCAAAGTGATGCTTTGTTAACAGTTTTTGGGATGGGGACCGGAGCAGCGTTCATGCACAATTTTGGCCTGGCCGGAAGCCCGGCTGGAGTATCCCCTGCCGGACAGTGGATCGCAATTATCTCATTGGCCCTGCTCTTTATCATTGGAATTAGTAACGTAAATTTGCATAGAAAAGCTAAAACAAAAGATTACTCAAAAGCATCTTAGGTTGACTTAACTATGCGATAATGTAAAATATAATTAATCTGGGAGGTTATGATATGTCTGAATTAGTCGACTGCCGCGGTCTTTCATGTCCGGAACCGGTTATGCTGGCCAGGCAAGCCCTGCAGGAAACCGGTAATGGAACCGTGCAAGTAGTAGTCAGCAATGCAGTAGCCCTGGACAATGTAACCCGCGCAGCCAATCAAATGGGCTGGCAGGTTTCAGTTGAAGAAGAAGGTGAAGAGTTTAAACTGAGTATAAAAAAATAAATTTTTGCGCATAACAGAGAATGCGTATCACGTATACGCTTCGCGTTATGCAATAAAGGAATAGCCGGGAATATCGGGTCGATAACCAGGGCATATCTTGCCATTCAAAATCTGCCCCACCCTTATATATTTAAATTAGTGGAAACTACCATAATCAGAACCCGCATCAATATTCCAATATTCCTTTTTCAGGAAAGGTGTCTTTATGGCCTCAAGTTGTTACATTACATTTCCGAGCACTTTTTTTGCTATACGGGCAGAGAGTGTTCTCAAGGGACAATCTTATTTTTTTAAAATGGTTCCTGTTCCACGCAGCATCAGTTCAAGCTGCGGAACTGCCCTACGCTGTGAATGTGAAGATATCACCACTTTAAAAGATCGCTTATTGCAAAGCGATCTTGAGCTTGAGGGATTTTACAGGTTAGAAGAGAAAGGTCTGAAAAAACCAGTTGTAACAGAATTATATCTTGATGATCAGGAGACACGTTAATGGTGCATAACAATCTTAACTTATATTTCGATAACGCAGCTACATCCTGGCCAAAACCGGAAGCGGTCTATAAAGCGCCTGAAAAGCAAATGCGCCAGGCTTACGGTAACCCCGGAAGATCGGGACATACTCATACCTTAGAGTCCGATCGTTTACTTTACCAGGCAAGAGAAGCTATCGGTCGTTTATATAATTTTTCAGACCCGGGCCGGTTGGTTTTTGCGTTAAACGCCACCGATGCTTTAAATATGGCAATAAAAGGCTTTCTTAATCCAGATGACCATGTTTTATATACAGCTATGGATCACAACTCCGTGCTGCGCCCCCTGGGGCGTTTGCGCCGTGATGGATTGATTTCCACCACTATGATTCCCTGTTCCGGTCAGGGCTATCCTGATCTTGATTTTTTTGAAAAAGCTTTTCGGGATAATACCAGTTTACTGGTTATAAACCATGCTTCCAATGTTACCGGAACGATTGCTCCGCTAAAAGAAATGATTGAATCAGCACATCGAAGGGGCGTTAAAGTGCTGGTTGATGCCGCTCAAACTGCGGGAGTAATCCCGATTGATGTTCTAAACGAGAATATTGATTTATTGGCTTTTACCGGTCATAAAGGTTTGTTCGGGCCAACCGGCACCGGAGGACTTTATGTAGCCCCGTGGATTGATTTAAAGCCGCTCCGGGAAGGGGGCACCGGCAGTCAGTCGGAGATTGATATCCATCCTGAAAGCATGCCTGAAAGGTTAGAAGCCGGAACGCTGAACAGCGTCGGTTTGGCAGGACTATTAGAAGGCGTGAATTTCATTCTCGAGACCGGAGTGGAAGAAATTCATAGAAAAGAGAGTGAGCTGCGTGATTATCTCTATAAGCAGCTGCAGAACACGGGCGGCCTAACCCTTTATGGCCCTGCATCTTCTTCTCAAAGTGTTGCCGTTTTGTCTTTTACCTTAGACGGAGCTGATTGCGGTGAAATCGGTTATATTCTAGAGAGCAGTTATGGAATTCTCTGCCGGACCGGTTTGCATTGTGCTCCGCTGGCCCATCAGGCCATCGGAACATTTCCCGA
>SL_8KL_010_SEDDRAFT_10005095_pt1 | contig 10387 bp, 6 predicted proteins | sample SodLakKL_010_SED_4_FD_11160 | JGI IMG/M metagenome (IMG submission 11160) | reverse complement strand
ATATTCTGGAAAAGACTTCGTTCATATATTTTAGGAAACTTCTTCGAAATAACCGAAGAAGGTGATAAAACATGAAACGAAACAATTCGCAGATAACACAGATATCGTCTTATGAAAGAAAAATTAATATACAGAGTATTAATATAATACGACTGCAAATGTTGAAAGGTGAGGAAGAAAGAGCTAAAGAGAAAGGAGAAGTCATTGATTCTTTGAGAGAATTGAAAGAGGCGAAGATTGAAGATCTCAGGAAGGCTTTGAATTTCGAAGTCTCGGGTAAAACTATCGGTAGATATCTATCTTATTCTGATCAGGCGGAGAAAGTGGATGATCGGTCGTGGCGTTACAGGGATGTAGACAAAAATTAACACGTGTTATTTGTGGTTTTAGAGCTTCGATTCTAAACTTAAAATTATAAACTCGCCAAATCAAAAATCTTTTTAGTGTATTGTATATTAGATTATTGGTAGAAATTTAGATGGATAAAAAGATTTATTGGAATAATTGGTTGGAAAACGAATTAGAAAGAAGAGAGAAAGTTTATCTCACAGATCCAGACCAATTAATCTCGGATTATAATCGAGAGATTGATCACTCTAGAGGATATTCTGGGCGCGGTCTCCTTGAATTAATACAAAACGCCGATGATGCTGGAATAGACTATCCTAAATCTAACAAATTAATGATAAAATTAACAGATTTTGGTTTGTTTGTTGCAAACACAGGAAAACCTTTCAGTGAGAAGGGAATAAAATCACTGATTGTTAGTGATAATAGCCCAAAACAATTTAGAACTGAGTGTATCGGATACAAAGGACTAGGTTTTAGATCCGTTTTAGATTGGACTTCAAGTCTTATAATATTTAGTGGTGAATTATCCGTAGGATTTGATGAAAAATTTTCCTCAGATTTCTTAGAAGATTTGAAGAAAAAAAGTGATGAAATTGATGAAAAGGTTAAACAATTTGAAGGGAGCGGAGTTTCCAATCCTATTGCGACTTTAAGTGTTCCAAAATTCTTATCAGAGAAAAATATAGAAAAGGAAGACCTATTAGAAATTTATAGGGAAGGTAAAAAAATTAGAAAGAAAGGTTATGACACAGTTATATGTATATCTCTGACCGATTCTGAAAAAAAGAATCAAGTGCAAAGAGAAATAAATTCTCTTTTCAAGGAAATATCACTCTTTCTACGAAATCTAGACGAAATTAAAATAAGAAGCCCGGATAGAAATGAAGATTGGAGAGTGGATAGAGGGAAGGAAAAAGTAGTAGTAAATCCCAAGAAGAGCGACTCTACTAAATGGAGAATATTTGAAGATAAGGGAGCTATACCTCAAAAATTTCAGGAAACTAATCAAATTAAAGACAAATACGAAATTAAAATCGCTGTTCCAATTTCTTCTGATAACTTTAGGACTCAATCCCATGACCTGTTTGTTTTCTTTCCGACAAAAGTTTCATTTCCTTTTCCTATTTTGACTCACGCTACTTTTGAAGTCACAGAAAACCGAAATCATCTGACTAATAGTGATACTAATCACTTTGTGGCTAGAAAATTGGCATCCCTTATGACAGAAACAGCGGAAAAATTGAGAAGTGAAACCGATGATCCATGGTTTGGCCTTTCTTTAGTTTCTCCCAAAGGTGAAATAGGTTCTACTCTTAAAGAATTAGGGTCAAAGAAAGACTATAAAGGTTTCAAATATATTTTGAGAAAAAATATACGAAAAAGTAAATTGATACCAGTTCAAAATGGAGATTTTAAAGCCCCAAATGAGACAAAAAGGGTGAATGGATATTTTGATGACCTATTGAAAGGTGATTTGTTTAATGATGTATGTCTCTATCCTAGCAATAGAAGGCTTAGAAACCAATTAGAAAATTTGAAAATAAGTGAAATAGATTACGATGATTTTAAAAGTAGAATTAATGAAATTTCATCCGATTTATCTTTGGAAAAAAGAGCTGAATTCATAAAAAGACTTGTCGAATCTGAGATGTTAGGAGAAAAAAATCCACCCAAAATTTTAGTAGATGGAGAAGAAAAAGAAATTTCTCCTGACATTACAGTTTTTTTACCACCAAGTGGAGAAATGATTTCTTTACCCCAGTGGGTCCCTCGAAAAATACTTCATCCTGAACTTACCTCTCTGTTGGAAAGTAAGTTTAATGTTAATAGAATTAGGGATCTTAGGTTAAAGCTAAAAAGTTTTAGTGTTAGAGAATATAATTTAGCGGGGTTAGTAACTTCGATTGTAGCAGAAACAAACAGAAAAGTAAATGAGAACCCTCAAAAAGAAATGGAGTGGAGGAAAGATATGTTGAGTGCATTATGGGAACTTTATTCTTCTCAAGAGGAAAATGTAAAACTTCACGAAGTTTCAATAAAATTACCTACAAGAAAGGCTAATTTCAAAAAGGCTAGCTTACTTTATTTGGGAAAGGAATATCCTAATGGCGAGGTATTGGAATATATTTATGGCCCAATCAAAACCGACCCATTCGTAATTTCACATAAAAAATTAGAATTTTGTAGTAAGCCAAATGAGATAGAAAATTTTCTATGTTGGTTAGGGGTTAATTACAAGCCCCGAAAAGTAAAGAGCGATGTTAAAAATCCTGATTATCTCGATTATGTGTTGAATAATCTCAACTATCCCGCAAAATTTGATGATTTAATGTTAGAGGAAGCAAACCAAGTGAGAGATGCCAACCCTCATTTTGAGAACATTCAAAATATAGATGGATTGGAAGAGATTTTAGAAAAATCTGATCCACATGCTATAATATGTTGGTTAGCGACTATTGGTAAGGAACTAGATTCTTGGAGACAAAATGGCGATAAAAACGCGGTATTCAAAGTAAGACCGAAATATAAGAAAAATGAAAGAAAGTTAGAAGATCAAGTACTACCATCCTATCCTTTATGGATGCTAAGAAACAAAGAATGGCTTCCTACTAAGGGAGGGATTAAAAAACCTCCTAAAACATGTTCTATCGAACCATCAGTAAAAGATCTTTCACCTATTGTTGGATATCCCGCATTGAACATGGACAATTCTCTCATTAAAGACTTAAATATAGATGAGACATCCATTCGAGTTATTCTAACCAAAATTGGTGTAAAAAACAATTTAGAAGAACTATCATGGGATTCTTTTTACGAAATATTGTTGAAACTTTCAACTCTAGATGCTGAAGGAAAAAATGCACGAAGAGTTTATCGAGTTTTGATTGAAAGCGTAAGTGGAGATGACACTCCTTCCGGTAAAAAGTATGAGAAATTTATGGAAAATGGAAAAATGCTTGGAAAACATGGTGAAGAAATAGATTACTATCCAATTGATAAATTATACTATCTTGAAAACGCAACATTACCCGAATCCATAGTAGAACGTTATCCTATTTTAGAACTAGACCAACGACGCGGGGTAAAAAAAGTAGAAAATTTTTTTGGTGTAGAAGAACTATCAATGAAGGAGATCAATATAAAAAATCTAGAGTATACGGAACACTCTCTCTCTAAGGAATTTAAATCAGAAGTCAAAAGATTAAAACCATTTATATATGCTTTACGGGTAGATAAGCACCAGGCTTTGAAAGATAGAAATCGAATTAAAAATCTTGAAGTTTATCTCTGTGAATCGGTAGAGGTACTTGTCTCAATTAAAGAGGATGAATTTGAAATAGAGTTAGATGATGGCAAATTTATAACTAAAGATTCGAAAGTTTTTTTAGTTTATGATCTCCAAGAATTCAAGAATGAGATATTTGCTGATAGTAATTTGGCTTTTTTGATAGGAGATATTTTTGCAAACCTACTAGAGGTAAACTTAAGAAACAAGGTCCGGATATTAGCTTCTTCCAATGATAGAAAAAGTGAGCTCAATAATTTAATTGGAGGAGATACAACCGAAAGGTTATCTAAAGCTAAAAAATATCTTTCAGGTGACAAAAATTTTGAGAACTCTTTCGTCACACCGGAACAACCTAAAGTAGTTGAAATGGGGAGCAAAGAGGTAGAAAAGTCCAAAGAATTGGTATCGGAGGAAACAGAAAAGGAAAAAGAAGGTCCTGAAAGAGAAGAAAAACCAAAAGAATTAAAAATCTCAGAAAAGGATGTGCCTGTCACTTCTAAAAGAGAGATTGAACTAAGGCGAGTTAAGAGAAAAAGACGTAGTCCAATTTCAACTGAGAGAAGGAAAATAGCAGATGCCGATTTGGCAGAAGAAATAGCTATTAAATTTGAAAAGAAGAAAGACCGATTTCCAATAAAAGTCTCAAATATACAAGGTGGAGAATCATATGGTTGTGATATTATTAGTTTTAGTACTAAAGAAAGAAAAAAGAAATTTATGAAAGAGGAAAATATGGGAATGATTGACAGATTTATTGAAGTAAAAGGTAGTACAAGAAAAAAAGGCTCTACGACTTTAAAGGATAATGAATTAGAAAGTGCTCAGGAGAAACAAGAACTTTTCCATATCTATAGAATTTATGAAAATAGTGAGGAACCAGGTGCATTCGAGTTGGTATCCCTTAAAGATCCATTAGGTGTTAGTGAGGCTTTGAAAAGGAAAATTGAAGTAAATCCATTTCACACCGACAAATCGAAATGCTTCGAATTAAGAAGTTCTGAGAACAATACCTCGAAAGAAGAGATGGAAGAATAACTTTTTTTAAAGTTAAACACTCAGACGTAAAAAATTTTTAGGGAAACTCTTCAAAATATAAGGGAATTTTGAAAGATAACCTTCGGTTGTTCCCTGATTCAGCTATGATTTACCGAACAAATTGGAATTTAAGAAAATTTTCTAATAATTAGGGTTAGTAACATTAAAAGTATCAAATCCTACGAGACAATTGAACAAGTTAGGAATCTCACAGAGCTAATAATAACTACATTTAACATCTTTGATAAATGGACGAAGGCCGAAAATTGATAAATCAGGATTGGAAAAATTATATTATACTAATAGTATTAGTTTAAGTGTTTGCATATGAATGAAACTACGAAAGAAAAAGATAAGTTGGATATTAATTTAACAGATTTCCTATGGCATATAACTATACGGAGATTGTCTTCAATTGATGAGGCTTATAGAGAAATAATGGAAAATGAATTATTCCTAAAAAACATTAGAAAAAATCCAGAAAATATTAGTGAAAATGCATTGAAAGAAACCTTAATAAAATTTTTAAATAAATGGTCTTGTCGAATAAAGGTAAAAGATTTCGATTATGATGAATTGAAAAATACCTTAATTAAATCAAAGAACTTGTTTTTACTCGATGAAAATATTGAAAATATTAATTTAGATAAAAATTCAGACAATATTCAAGAATTATATGGAAATTTCGAAAGTTTAAAAGATATTGGTGGAACGACTGCTTCTAAAGTTCTTCATGTAATCAATCCTGATTTGTTTCCTCCTTGGGACAAAGAAATAGCCAATAGTCTAGAATTTAGTCGTAATAAAGACGGATACACAGGATTTTTAAAAAGAGTAGAAAAGGATATTGATACGTTAAATAAAGAGTTTTTAAAGGTTCAAGAAAATATAAGTTCTTCAAAAAACGATTTTAAAGACGTAGATATCAAAAAAACCTTAATTGAAGGATTTGAATTACCAGAATATTACAGTTACCCAAAATTTATGGATGAATTCTATCACAGCAAACATACAAAAGGACTAAAGATAGATATGCTCAAAGGTATGTTTAGCAATATAACTGAAAAAGTAGTAGAAAGTAATCTAAATTAACATACTATCGTTCCATACTTAGCCACGTCTTTAAGAATGTTGATTTTTTGTGATGTTGAAGGGTTAAATAGGAGGATTTTTGTAAATTGACATGTATTATTTTTCACGAAGGTCGAAGTGAGAAGTTTAGATGAATCTGATCAACGAAAAACTTTAGATAAGAGTTATCTAGCCTCAAATAAACTATTTCGCTGGAAGGAAAAATTATAATTCAGGAGTAATCGAATCAGCATCAATTTAAAAAAAGGAGGTATTTGCCAAAAGATTATTATTTCATTAAAAAGTTACTTTTGCGGAGACTGAAATGATGGGGATCGATTTTGACGATAACGGTGAGAAAAAAACGATGAATAGGTTAGAGAACGATATAAAATCGATGAGTAATTTAAATCTGAGCGAGATGGATTATAAAGAGTTTCGAAAGTTTGAATATAAGATTTATGATTTTTTGAAACATTATATACTTAGTCTTGAAAAAAATCCTGATAATAAGGAAGATATAGAAAATCTCTTGGAAAAAGCTATTGATAAATTAGAGGAAGCCTGTCAACACTATGATAAAGATGTGTGGGATTCACCTTTTTATTATATAATAGGCATGGGCGAATATAAAGTTGGAAACGAACGAAAAGCTTCGAAATTTTTCGATAAAGCTATTAGATATGATCCGAAATCTGTTGATGGTTGGTTCGGGAAAGGTATTTATCTATTCACTAACGGAGATTTAAGTCAATCTATATTATACTTCCAAAAGATCTTAGATTTGAATCCGGATGATGAGAAGAGAAAAGAAAAGGCTCAAGAATATATAGACGAAGCTTTGAAATCATTAGAAAGCTAGGGAAAATAAGAATGATGACTACCTTAATAGATAATATAAGAGCGGGAGATTGGGAGGAGATCGATCCTTGGTGGAAAGTCCACGCGAGAGAACAGCAGGAAGAGTTGGTGGAACTCTACAAACTGATGGAGGATCTCTCTGAAAAATGGATGCGAAGCGACAGCAGATTCGATCAGGATCCTCTTACAGTAGATTGGAGTGAAAGTAGCAATGAAACTGGACCACTTAACACTGGTCGGGAGGAAAACTGGTCAGATTGGCTTGCTCATCTGATCCGATCTTCTCCAGGATATTTCATCCGAGAGTTATTCGTCGAAGAATTCGATAGCAAACCTAAATTTGTTAAAAGGGAAAAAGCCTTTCAGGATGAAGAGGAGAGCGATCGTCGAGCAGACATACTCCTATATTTTGAAGATAAAGGAATCTCTATCGAAGTTAAGTTGGATGATGTAAATTATGGGAAAACAGGTCATACTGCACATTTGATCGAGCAACGAGACGATAGAGATTGGACCCATTTTCTCTTACTTCCAAAGTATAACGAGGAGGTCCTGAAGAACGTCTTTGGTTCCAATATCAGATGGTCTGAAGATCCTCGACCGATGATACTCTCAGATAGATATAGTGATGTTGAAGTGATGTACTGGAAAGATGTCAGTTTGGCACTTCGCCGGACCCTGCTATATGGGGATAGTTTAACTCCTCACTGGGAGGCGAGCGCTTACTTGTTCATCACTCTAATAGAGCAGAGGCTGTTCAGGATCTACCCTAGTTCTTTTGTTGAGAGAAACGTTGTTAAAGATAGAACTGCTGCGTTTTCAGATATTGACCGTCTCAAGACCATAGATGTAAAAGATCAAATTGAATATCTTTCTAGCTTAATGGAGGTTGAAAAGCGTGAGTGAAGATTTTCTGACAAAAGGAATAGAAAATGACCGCTACTTAAAAGCTGTAGAATTGGTCGATAGATTTGAAGATGAAGTCTATGAAGAGATAAGGAAGGTTTTTGATGATTTTGTGAAAGAGAACGATCTATTTATCGGCGATGGATCACCGGACGAGAGATCTCGTCCGACTAGAGGAACTGCAACGATGGCAACCCATCGTATCGATTATACAATGTCTCGGGTGCAGGCGGATGAAGAAGACCCAGAAAATTTGATAGTCAGTGTGGGTTTTGAATGGGCCAATCCCGCTAAACAGGGTGAGGAAACGTCAACTGATGAATCTCTGACATATGTTTATTATAAGATAAAGCACGGTGACGAAGAAGAATTTGAGAAAGTCTGTGATCTCACTGAAAATCCTGATATATTGTGTGGAGAAGAGATGTGGCGTTGGGCTCCTGGTATATTTTACATACCTGTAAAAAAAGGAGAAGATTTTAGGGAGGGGTTACGGATGTTAAGGGAGCATCTCGCTAAATTTGGTGATGAATTTGGAGTTGAATCGAAACTGGAATAGTGAACTGTGTCTGCTACCGAATGTCTCTTGTAAGCAAAACACGGCGGGTAGCTGCTATCTTTTGCGAAATTGAGGGAACATTCGGGCCTTTGGGAAGTGGGGCCTAAACGGTGGAAAGTTAGGTGTTACCATTAAACTTATGTCTCCTTAATTTCTCTGAACTTCTCAAGTATATCCTCTTTCTCCTCTTCATCAGTATCTAGGCTATTCAGCACAGTCTCAACCTCTTTCTCCTCTAAGTTAAAGTAATTAAAAATGATAGAATCTACCTTTGATTCTATCTGTTTAATTTTTGTTTGCGATTCTGTTATGGCTGCCTTTGTATCTCTCCAGTACTCTCTAATAATGCTTTGAGCGTCCATATCTTCTTTAAGATTAATCCCACTATTAGATTTAATCTTTCTTCTGTTCTTTCTTTTTGTAAGTACTGAAAATAGTTTTTCTTCGGAAGTATTCTTTTTAATCATTTCGGTTATGTAAGTCTTCCCTGATAGTTCATCAATACTAGTTTTTAAGTAATTCTCAACCCATTTAACAAAGTTCTTTTTAGAAGATCTGATTTTTTTATAATGACTAGGAGTTTTTTCAACTTCTGATTTTACTTTTTCTCTTTTATCTTCACACATTTGAGGTAATGGAAATTCATTGCGGATGTTTGTAATACTTATAGCAGTCGTCCATTCTGCTCCTAAGTTGAAGTTATGTTCGTAGAAGAACTTCATACTTTTTGAATTAAGAATACCTAAAAGGTATTTAATACTTGTATCTGTAGAATCTGAGGACCTAATACCATACACATTCTGTGTGAAAACTGTGCTCTCATCATCATAAGCAGCGATTGGTTCTTTCGCAATCTTCTTCATTAAAATTTTATTTGGTTCATAAATACCCATAGATTCCTTGCTATCAATACCTGGTTTATCTAAATCAATATGTCGGCCGTTCCCTATATAATTCTCCTCAATATCTGTTCCATCAACAATTTTTCTTCCAGACCCTTCATCCGTCAAGAGTGTATCTATTTTCCATTCTGACCGGGGCTTAGTTTTTTCGCAATGAGGGCATTTAACATCTTCTTTTTTGGAATGCTTTCTCCACATCTCACAAGAGGGGCATTGCATTATTTTTGCAGAACGGCTTATTTCTTCCCCTCTTTTAATTTGTATATGTTGACCCCACCCTCTAGGTTCATCCCCTATTTTTTCTTTAATTTTATACTGTTCTTTATTAGAGTAAATATTGAATATGCTTCCATCAGCTTCTTTTAAATCACAATTGGTCAAAAATTCTTCTCCATTAATTCGAACGAACTCTTTTCGTGAAGTTTGAGATGGGTCTGTAATAAGTGATAAGGCCTCTAAAGTAATCCCTGGAAATTTCTTCCAATCTTTAATATCTATTACAACACTTTCCTCTAGTAAATATTTCCTTAATGAAGAATAATCATTCGATCTTGCTAAATTTCGGGGGAGTAAAAAGCCTAGATTTCCTCTAGATAAATATGTAGCTTGACGAGTAAAAACATCAAATGCATTTAGATTCTGTTTTGAAACATTAAATTTTCTTTCCATATAATCCTTAATTTGTATAATTACCTTTTCTCCCCAAGGAGGGTTCCCTAATACTGTATCAAATCCTGGGTCTTCCTTTAGTTTTCCCTCCTCAAAGAAAATCTCTGGATATTCCAACTGCCAATGGAAGAACTTCTTCTCTTCGGCGATGTTAAGACCCTCTTTCACCCACCTTTTACTTGATCTTTCTTTCCATTTCTTCTCGTCACCATAATATGCTTCATTAACAAGGTCCATATATCTTTGTTTAGAATCTTTTCCACCGATATCAACACCAAATTGTGTAGCAGTCCTGGCATCTGCAAGCGTCTTCACTCTCTTGTAGGCTTTAGATTCTTTTATCTCCTGGAATAATTCTTCTTTCTTCTTCACATCTTCAAGACTCTCGTCTTCGATCTCATCTAGCTTAGACACCTGCTCTGTCAGTAATTCAATATAAGGTGTGTAAAGATTGCCTTCCTTAGCCTCTCCAGGATAATAAGGTAATTTATCTATTTCAGTACCTATCAAACTGTTCCCACATTTCAACCTGTGATCCAAAAAGTTCAACGGTTTACCTTCACTTAAAGTGGTCAACCAAAGCGACAATTTAGCCAATTCTACAGCCAAAGGATTCACATCTACTCCATAAATGCAGTGACTCACAACTTCTCTCTTAGCTTCATCTAGATCCATCTCTTCCTCATCCCAAACACCGTTCTCAATATCTCTATTTACGGCACTCACCAACTCTTCGGCCATGTA
>SL_8KL_010_SEDDRAFT_10005091_pt1 | contig 10391 bp, 12 predicted proteins | sample SodLakKL_010_SED_4_FD_11160 | JGI IMG/M metagenome (IMG submission 11160) | reverse complement strand
AGTCCTCCTGAAGCGATGAGGAGACCAACAGTCGCGATCACCAACGCCTTGTCGATCCAATCATAGTTCTCCCAATCTGGTGGATTTATCTCAAATTCGATGGTGTATAATTCTTCAGAGGGAATGGATCTTCGGCGAAGATAGGCCAGAAGAGAAAACGTATAGATGAATAAAGATTGCGAATACAATATAGGCACTAAGCTGATCTCCCAGGTGTAGTTCAAAACCAGACCTATCAAGGGAGTTATCGCTATACTTAAGCCGAAGGAAAGAGCGATCCTCTCGATATGGTCAAGAGGTTCGTCCTCAGGAAAAAGAAATGAGATCAGAACATATCCAGGGAGGAAAAGAATGAAAGGAAGCCCAAATATAGTCCTCCAGATGCTATCTGGAGTTAAAGCTACAGCTAGGATCAAAAGAGTCGTGAGTAAAGCAACGATCAAAAGATCCCATGGTTTTTCTTTTATCTTTATCTTCAAGCTCTTTCCACCTGATATTTGGATTATGTCCATTCTTATAAATTCTTTTCTTTTTGCAGTTCGATAGGCTCGCACTGCTCATACTCGAGATCGTTTTTAAGCGCGATCTCCGCTTTCTGTAACTCTCTACCTAGATAAGCGGCGTGATCTAATCTTGAAACTAACTTTTCTCTAACTATAGTATCGCATATCGCTTTCGCGGATTTACCGGTGATGATCTTGTTAAGTTTTCCTGTTTCTACCTCTAACTTTCCTTCTTTCTGCACGTTCAAATAATGTTCTACTATTATCTCGTCTTCGACTGTGATGACGAAAAAACCTTCTTCATCAAATTTCATTTTTTTGGTCTCTTCAGCTTCTAATTTTTCTATTCTGCTCATTCAAAACCACGTTCCTCGCGATGACCATATTTTCGAGTTTTTTTACGGCAGTTTTTTTATCAAGGTTCCTCAGACCACAATCTGGATCTATCATCGTCATTGGGCCGAAAGTCTCATAGGCTCTATTTATATTATCTTTTATCTCTTCTATCTCCTCGACGTTAGGTTCCGTACTCACGACTCCTACAGCCATCCTTTGATTTATGGAGAAGTCTTCAAAGACATCAAAGAGGTGGGGATTAGCCGCGAATTCATGATCTAATATGTCTACGTCTATCTCTATAAGTTCCTCGACTATCGGTTCTATGTCTCCACAGACATGTAAGGCAGTCGTCGTCTCGATATCCGTTATCTCTTCGATTATATCTTGACCGTTTTCGGGAAGATCGATAGAAAAGCAAGGTTCGTCGATCTGTATAACGTCGCAGAAATCCGTCATCAATTCAACTTCTTTTTTTAAAGCCTTGGCCGTATCTATTACAGCCTTTGTCTTCGAGTCATAATACTGATCATCTGCGCTGTTTACCATGGTCCAAGGACCGGTGATAATTCCTTTGACACCGTTGAAGTCAGGTATGATCTTCTTTGTCTCTTTTATGTCGTCAATAGTGATAGGTTCGATATATTCTATTTTCGAAACTATTTCTGTCTTTTCTTTTATCCTAAATCCTCTTAAACCTTCAGCGAAGATTTCGATCATGCCTCCCCTAGTCTGTCCATCAGAGACGAGTTCTATACCCGCATGTATCTGGGCTTCAACTGACTCCTTTAAACTATCTAAATATGGATCTATTCTCTTGTAATAAGAATCTGTCAATGTTTTTTTAGTCGGATTGCTCGGAAAGCTTCCAACAACTGTTGCGATCAGCACCTTATCGAGATCCATACGGGACTATATAGAGGTGGTAATAAAAAAGTATATCGGATTCATAGAGATCTGTGAGGATGTTCCTCACTGATTTCGGCTCCAAAATAATCTTCGGCACCTTCAGCCATTAGTTTGTCAACCATAGCCATATTCGGTAGCGCTAAAGAAGCATTTTCGATCGGTCCGTAGTATATGAAATCCGCTCCGAGAAGAACCGGAAGATTGTCTATAGAAGCGTCCAAAGTCTCGAATATGTTCCCTTTGCTTTCATATTCATCCAACCATTTCCAAGATTCAACAGTGTTGTGAAGTGAACAGCCTGTGGGCAGTCCAAATTCGTTTTTGAAGACCGGAACTGCTCTCAGGCTCTCACACGCCTTTTCACCGAAAGGGGTTGCTGCTGTATCCAAAAAAAGATATTCGATACCTGCCTCTTCAGCTAAAGGTAAGAGGCCCTTATCCATCAATGCTCCTCCATCTTTTATGATATCGACACGTCCTTGTGTATTGTTCTTTTGGGGGTTGTACCCTAAAATGATAGCTCCTTTAGGAGTATTTTCCTCTAATGTTTCGATTTCCCTTTCTGTAACTCCGAGATTCAAGCTGTTGTGGATCACTTTCTCTAAAGCTCCGATCTCTTCGAGATGATTCAGAACTTCTATCCTCACTTCTGATTCGGGCATGTCTAGGGAAAACACTCCATCGATGTGTTCCAAGGCAAAGTCAACTTTCCATTCGATCTCTTCTTTTTCATAGACGAATATATCCACCAATGAGGGGATAGAAGTCCTCTGGGAGAGTTTATTTTGTGTATAGATAAGTTCGGCCGCTCTTTCCTGTTGCTTCTTTGGATTTTCAAATTGTTCTTCGTAAAAGATAGTGCCTACCATCAGAGTGGGATAAACGCCCGGTTGTCCACCTACTTTGATACCTTCCAGATCAAAAGTGTTTTGTTCCTGAGTATAGCTGAACATTATTTTTCCTCCATAGATGATATCTTTCCCCAAGGCGATATCTTCAACGAGGAGTGAAGCGCAAAATCTGCCTCCAGGACAGTCTCTTCTTTCATCTCTATTTTCAAAGCTGTGTATGGTTCACCGAAAGAACCTGGGTCTTTTTCAATACATCTTTCTACCGCTTTCTCTATCTCTTCTTCAGAGGTTACACCCAAAAGGTCTACAAACTCTACCTGCTCACGGAAACGTTCTACGGCTTCTAGAGAGATGTTTTCTATATAAGGGACTGCGCCTTCAGAGCCTTTGATCTTTCCATTTTCTTCCAGTCCATTTTCGATCAATGCCATGATTGTCTGCCCCGATCTGTGCCCTCTGATCTCCTCTCCACACACGATTATAAATCTGATATTGGGATTGGAGAGGACATTAGCTATAACCTTCTCTATGCCGAGATTTTCAGTCTTCATCGGCCCCCAAATAGCGACTTTTTCTCTATCAAAATCGAAGTCATCCGATAAAGTTATCACAGCAACAGGTGACTCGGGGTCTCCAGTCTCATAATTCCCCGGCCATGGATAGAGTTCACTCATATTTTGCTCAACCTCTTTATCACTTTTCCAGATTTTCCCTCATATCTCACAGGTATTATATGAGCTCCGACCTTCGTTTTCAAATCTCTTTCCTGCATACCGTCGATTATTTTCTGATAGAAGTCAACAGTGAATTCTACGGATTCCTGGCCAAAGTCCTCTGCTCTAGAAAGTCTTTCCTTAACGCTGGAGGGTATATTCACCTGGGGAACACTCTCGGTCAATCTAGCCATCTCTTCCGAAGTAGAAAAGGGGGTAGTGCCCACTAAAATAGGCGGTGATTTATCGCTCATGTTCTCTAGATCTTCTATGAAATCTAGAACTTTGGTGGAATCATAACTTATCTGTGTCTGGAAAAAATCGGCTCCTGCTTCCACTTTTCGGGCCGCATAGTTTTTTTCGCCGGTGCGCTCGGGTAGTGCTACACCACCAACCTGAAAGTCAGTGGAATCTTCGAGATTTTCGATATTCGTTAGATATCGGTTCCTCTTTCTAGAAGGCCCCACTGAAAGTTCGGGCATCAATTTTCCCTCGTTCAAATACTCTTTTATGCCCGTGATCAGTTCTAAAGAATTTATATGATCCACTTTCTCTTCAGCAGGATAATCACCGACAGCATAATCTCCTGTCATCGCCAAGATGGTCCTTATCCCAAGGCTTTGGGCCCCTAACAACCATCTCTGAAGGCCGCTGAGAGTGGAATCTCTACAGGTGAGATGAGCGATCGGTTCTATGTTTACATCTTCAAGTATCCTTCCTGAGTACGGAGCAGGATCTATCCTGACTAAACCTACAGGATTATTGCAAACGTTGAGAGCAGTGACCATATCTAAGAAATCGTAATCTTTGATCCTTTCGATATAATTCTCTACATTCCCACCTCTAGGTGAAGGGACCTCAAAGGTGATGGGAAAGTCTGTATTCTCTACCCTGCTCACGAAGTCTTTCATCATTTTTGTCTATAGTCGACAATTTATTTATTTTTTCCCATCTCAAAAAAATCAAAAAAAAGATATAAGTAAAGGTATACTATATCATTACAGAACTATGGACGAAGAGGACCCGGAGGATGAAGAGTGTCCGCACATATCCAAGGATAGTGACTGGCTTCCTCTGCTTCTGAGAGACACTGAATTGACACTTTCACCGCATCCTTACTGCGAGTACTGTGGATTGGTAAGGAATATAGGTCCAGATCGACCGAGAAAGCTGGGCTATTATGTAGATAAACTCTCCGAACTGGAAAGATATTTGAGAAGGGAAGATGAAAAGAAGGGAAAGAAGAAACTTACAGAGGTCCATAAACGGTTGATAGTCAAAGAGTTGGAGGAAGAAGAAGTTTTCAATGATCTTTACGGAGTTCTAGCGAGCACACAGGAAAAGAAATTTGTCGATCTCGTGAAGAAGTACAGGCCCGATATAGAAGAGTGCGTTATAAAGTATTATCTTGAATGAGATCATAGATTTAAATTCAGGTGATCTAAGATGGATGTTGTAAGTGTGATTATTCCAACATTGAATGAAAAAGAAGCCATCGATGATGTTATAGAAGATATCCCTGAAGAGGAACTCCGGAAAAAAGGTTATGAGGTTGAGTTAATAGCTGTGGATGGTGGCTCTTCTGACGGTACTGTGGAGATCCTAGAGAAGTGGGGAGTTGAAGTCGTCCACTCGGAAGGCGGTAAAGCGGAAGGTGTCAGAGAAGGTTTGAAAAATGTAGATGGAGATCTAATTTTTCTTATAGACGGCGATTCTTCTTACCCTGCTGAAAAGATATCTCCTATGGTGGAAGAATTGGAAAATGGCAGCGATATGGTCTTGGGCAGTAGATTGGAAGGTGAGATATGGGACGGGGCTATGTCAACTAAAAATAAAGTTGGTAATATCATTCTCACCTGGCTCGCCAATAAGTTCTACGGTACTGAGATATCAGACCTATGTACCGGGTTGAGAGGTTTTAGGTGCGATGGATTGGACCCTGAAGAAATACCAGGTAAAGGTTTTGAAATCGAGGCTGGACTTCACTCCGTATTCTCCGAAAAGGAGATCTCAGAGATCTCTATAGATTACAGGAGGAGGAAGGGAGAGTCTAAATTGGTCACTTTTGACGGTTTCAAGATAGCATATAGGTTGTTGAAGGAAAAGTTTTGAGCGATTAGGAGTTGATGATATGCTTGAGATCAAAGTTCACAGGATCGAAAGAGATTGCCCAGTTTATGAGGAAGGAGATAAGATTATAGTGGATGATCCTGAAGTTGATCTTGAAAGGACCGACGCTATCTGTACGCATGCTTTGGGTACGATATTGCATTACACTACCGCTTTGGAAAACGAGGTAAGTCCTGTCGACCTCGGTTTGAGCAAGTCAGATGAAAAGACAGCTTTCATGCAGTGTGTAGATCCTGGAAAAGAGTATACAGAAGGCGGAACGGTGATATTTAAGTGTGATATCAGGTAAACTGTTTCACATCAATCCCATCTGGCCCAGCTTTTCTGGAAGATAAGTTTCTGTAACATAGTCCAAACCATACTTAGCCAAGGCCTGCTGTTCCGCTTTTTTACCTTCCTCTAACATCGTTTCGATCTCTTCTTTCCAAAAATCGGTATCGAACCTTGGATCTTCTAGTTCTTGTTCTAAAGCTTTCCTGTCGTTTTTGGATAGTTTGTCGGTAGGGAGATCATATGTCATTATGTCGCTAGCCGTTATACCTACATATTCAGCTGTAGGAGTAGCTAGAAAGTCAGATAGATAGGCTGTGTTTATCGCACCATAGGCGACAGAAGCGAAGATCCTGAAACTCCAGGGATCAGCGTCGGTGAAAACCACAACAGGAATATCTTCTTCTTCACTTAGCCTTTTTATGACTCGTCTAGTTGCCCTAGCAGGCTGTCCCTTGAGATGTACTAACAAAGCGTTTGCTTCCTCGTCAAAGCCGTTCTCGACGAGTCGGTCGAACATACCACCGGTCTCTATGGCTATCATGAAATCAACGTTATCCGTATCGGTGAAGTTGACCTTGTCTGATTCCACATTGTATGGGATGGTGTAACCAGAATCGCCGACATCGTCTCTGCAGTTTATTTTCCTAATGTCTCCTTTCCTGTTCACTTCTTCGACTGTAATATCGCCTATGATACGAGCGCCGTCTTCTTCCGGTCTGAGTTTGAAGTCCTCTCTCAAGCAACCTGTTACTAATTCCATATCCTCAGCCAAGCTGTCGGATTCGCTCTGCTTATTGAATTTTGCATTATCCCAACCCTCGGAGATATAATACATCTCTCTGAGTGTAGAAGATTTGTCCTCTCCTATCATATCTTGGATGAGTTCAAGCATGTAAAGTGTTCGTAATAACATCCGAGCGCTCTTCAGCTTTTTAGCGGAACGATTTGTGGTGGAATCTCCTAGCTTCCAGACTCCTTCTCTTCTATCAAGCTCTATGTTAGATTTTGAACGAGTGGGGACCTCCATATATGGTATATCACCTTCATCTAATTGCTCATAAAATTGTTCCGCTATATTCTCCAGTCTATCCAACGCCTCTTCATATCTCTTTTCCATCTTCAATCCACCTCCTCTATCTCAGGAAGCTCTATGTCCCAATCGTCAGGGAGTGTCTCTGCTCCGATGAGTTTAGTTTCGCCGACGCCCTCGATATAGACGTCGGTTCCGTCGAGGTCTTCTTCTTCTAACCCTCCGTCGAATTGCAGATTTAAAGTGGTCTTTTCAGAAGACTGCAGATCTTTGAGCTTCCATTCTAAGTGATCGCCTTCATGGTCAGGTGTAGGATCTGAAGATAAGAGTTCTGTTTCAGGATAGGGCTTCTCGAAGAATACGTTTAACTCCCGTTTCTTAGGTGTATAATTCATTATATCGATCTTTACCTCGCATCGACCGTCGTTCCAATTGTATTCCTTCTCAATATAAACGACGCCCATTATCTTTGTCATCGATGTATCTAATTCTGGCAGTTCTTTTTCTAAGAGATCCGCTGACTTCTGGGCTATCATCGGCAGTATATCGTTGACAACTGTGAATTTTTTCTTGATCTTCTTACGTTTCTTCTCCTTGTTTAGGTGGGTTCTCAAATTCCTAGCACAATCTCTTAACCCTCTCTCTATCTCTTCCACCACAGCAGGTATATCCGCTATAGCTTCTTTTGCCTCTGAAGTGAAGGGAACTCTTGTAGAAGCTACATGTATCAATATAACTGCGGGACCAGAAGGCATACCTTTTCCACCTTTTTGATCTAAACCGTATATTCTCCAATCTATATTTTTGATAGCTGTAGTGGTTGCGCATCCACCTTTCTTATAAAGTAATGGCACTCTGTTAGCGAAACGTAGGACTTTAACGGGACTGTCCTTAGGAATGTCTCCTCCATAGACAAGACCCACTTCTATCTGAAATGGATTACCAGAATAAACTTCAGGTTCTCGAGTGGTCGGAGGAGCGTAATATTCTGGATGATCACCTTTGAGAACGTTTTTCAGACCTTTTTTGATCAGCATACTTTTGATCGGGGCTAAACAATCAGTTTTTGGGGCCATCAGTTTGACATCTTCAGCGGCATTCAATACTTTTTTACAGTCTTCAACTTCTAGATCGCCTGGGTTTTTCTTTTGTTCGATCTCTGCTTTTTTACAGATCTCTTCAGCTTTACTGTAACTTATCCTGCTGAATTCGTGTTTCAAAAAAGATTTCAGCGTCCTTCTATCCGAGGTCTTCGCCATCTTCGCGAGCGTTCCTAGTTCTATGCCCTTGAGGTGCGGTAGAACTGATTTCGTTTCTTCAGGTAGCTGGTCAGTGGCTCTTTTGAATACAGTTTCTTCACCGTCTCTTTTGTATACTATCCTGGCATGAGGGTTGACTATAGCTGTATTCTTCAAATATTCGAATACAGAATGTTTCCCTCTTCTCAGAAGTCCTTTGACAGTAGTTTCGAACCTAGTGCCGTGTTCTTTGTCTTCCCACAATACTACTTCTTCATTCTGTACTTCAGGTTCGTTCTTTTTCGTGTCCAAGATTATTTCCATCTCGGTAGCGTAGTCTTTTTCTTTCACCATTGAACGTACCGTTGTGGCTCGGCCGGTGGTGAGTTGACCGTACATCACTACTGCGGAAACACCGATCCCCTGCTGTCCTCTACTTTGACTTATTTCGTGGAACCTTGAGCCGTACAAGAGTTTTCCGAAGACTTCCGGTATCTTCCTTTTGACTATCCCTGGTCCGTTATCTTCAACCGCCACTCTGTATTCTTTATCATCTACTTCTTCTATCTCGATCTTGATCTCGGGTAATATAGATGCTTCTTCACACGCATCTAAAGAATTGTCTACACCTTCCTTGACCGTAGTCACTAAAGCTTTAGTTAGAGAATCAAAACCCAAGATGTGTTTGTTTCTTTCAAAAAACTCTCCGACTGAGATCTCCTGCTGCTTATCTGCTAGTTCTTCTGCTATTGAAGCCATGACATCCCATCATTTGGATAAATAACTTTTAGTTGATAAACTTTCTGGAAAGGGTTCAGCGAAAGTACCGGTGGAGAGGCCCTCACTTTTCAGTTCTATCTCTTATACGGAATCCTGAGTCTCTGATCTTTATATCATCTCTTTTTCCTTCAAGGAACTTGTAAACTGTAGCATGTTCTTTACCCTCCAATATCATCTCGATAGCTCTTCTTGCTATCTGTATTTTGAAAGCTTGCCCTATTATACCTACGGTATTTCCTTTCACTGAGACGTAGGTTTCACTCAATTCTTCGATGAGTTCTCTCGTCCTACCGTCTCTACCTATAAGCCGGCCTCTCATCCTACGTACGGCGTGGGTATTCTTTCCTACCCAATCCCTGATATCTATGATATCTAGATCTATGTTATCGTTCAATATCTCGATCGCCTTTTCGGGATTAAAGCCTCTACCTATGGCTTTTACTACGTCTTCGACTTTTAAAGAGAGGATAGGGTCTTCTATATCTCTGACGTCTATATCCACCTGGCCGCTGTTCGAGTCTATATCGAGTTTTGCTCCGCTTTCCTTCTCAATTTTTTCTTTGACTTCTCCGTTCTTTCCTATCAAAACTCCTATCCTGTTCTTTGGTATCTTGATGCTTGGCATATTATCTATCCTCGATTCCTAATCTTTCTTTGATCTTTTCAACGCTGATCTCAACGCCGTTCGTTCCAAAATATCTAACAAGGTTGTTTATATCCCTTTCTAATAATTCTTCCGCTTTAGGATGATCCAATAATACTGATTGAGAAACATCTATCAAATAAGGATATCCTTCCGCAATCAATATGTTAAATTCACTCAGATCGCCGTGTACCATTTCAAGTTCGTTATAAAGAGTATCGAAGTAATCCAGTACTTGGTCACTTATGTAGGTCATATGTTTTTCGTTCAGATCAACGTCTTTCAACATCGGGGCTGGATGGCCTTCATGGTGTAAATACTCCATTATGAGAATGTTTTTAGTATAAGCTAAAGGTTCTGGGACTCTTACACCTCCTTTATGCATCCTCTTTAGATTTGAAAATTCTTTTTTTGTCCATGCATATATCATCTTAGTCCCTCCAGGCAGGTCTTCAAATCTGTGATCACCTTCTATATATTTTCTATATTTTCTGAAAACTGCCGTATTGATCCTCATTATCTTTACAGCAACGTTGGTGCCATTCTTCTGTTTTCCTTTGAAGACTTTCGCTTCTTTTCCAGTAGATATTGGATTTTCTAATGAATCTATTATGCCGTCCTTCATCAGGTTATAGAGTTCCTGCAGAGTCCTCTTATCGAAGACCTCTTCATAGGTCTTCCTCCCCGGAATGTGGATCTTCTCATTCAATAGGGCTTTCTGTTCTTGGTCGGCCATCACAATCCTATCTGGTGGTATAAGATAAAAAACTTTCGAAGTTATCTATCAAAATGTACTTCTTCTGGAGGATATTTCTTTCTGTTCTTTTCCAATTTTGTTTTTACCGCTTCTTTTAAGTCTACATCGGTGATCTCAGAGAGTGCTAAAAGGTAGATCATTATGTCCGCCATCTCTTCTTCTAACCTTTCCTCATCTACATTTTTTAGTGAGTCTTCCTTCCACTGAAAGAGTTCTAAAAGTTCGGCG
>SL_8KL_010_SEDDRAFT_10005087_pt1 | contig 10402 bp, 9 predicted proteins | sample SodLakKL_010_SED_4_FD_11160 | JGI IMG/M metagenome (IMG submission 11160) | reverse complement strand
GCGAGCTCGTCTCGAAGATCGGCACCGTCACCGCGCCCGCCGCCAGCACCGCCATGTCGGCGATGGTCCACTCGACCCGCGTGGCACTCATCAGCGCCACCCGATCACCCACCCCGACACCAGCCTCGACCAGCCCCGCCGCCAGCTCACGCACCCGCTGCGCCAACGCCCCCCACGTCAGGTCCTCCCACGCCCCACCACGCGGATAGCGCAGCTTCACCGCCGAGGGCTGGCTGCGCGCCCGCTCCCACAACGTGCTGGTCAGATGCTCGTGATCGCCCACGGGGGCGGCCGGTGGGCCGGCGACGTACGCCCTCATCTGCGGCTCCTTGACGCGACCGGGTGTGGGCGCGGCCATGACGGCTCGCGCGGGCGGGTGGTGGGCGCGCCTGCTGCGACGAGCACGACACCCTAGCGCGGCGGCACCTGGCCACGGGGGCGCCGTCAGGCCTGCTCGTGATCGTAGAGGGCCACGCCCAACCGTCCGGAGGCGGTGAGCGCGCCCCGGTGCATGAGACGGGTGCTGAAGGGCAGCGCCAGCGCACCGGCGGCGGTCAGGGCCAGCAGACCGCCCTGTCCGCCCAGCGACTCGACGTCGTCGATGACGGCAGCGCCGGCCTCGTCGACGGACGCGTCGGCGTGGGCCAGCAGCGCGGCGACGTGGTGGGCGGCGACCGCGCGCACGAACCGCTCACCGGTGCCGGTCGCCGACACCGCGACACGCGCGTCCGCGTAGGTCCCGGCGCCGATCAGCGGCGTGTCGCCGATCCGCCCGGGGGCCTTGGCGGTCATGCCGCCGGTGGACGTGGCCGCTGCCAGCGTCCCGTCGGTCCCCCGCGCGACCGCCCCGACCGTGCCGCCCTCGGGGGCGCGATCGGGGCGGAAGCCAGCCTCTGCCGCGTGACCCTCCGAGGAGGGCGCCGCGGACCCGGGCTCCGGCGCGGCGTGCTCCGAGCGCTCGTGCGCCACGGCCTCCGAGGTGTCCAGCAGCGCCCGCAGCCGCTCCGGTGCGTGGAACCAGCTGGCAGGCACCATCTCGAGGCCGTGGTCCCGCGCGAGGTCCTCGGCCGGGGACCCGGCCAGCAGCACGTGCTCGGACCGCTGGTGCACCAGCAGGGCGGCGCGGACCGGGTTGCGCACGTGGCGGATGCCGGCCACAGCGCCGGCCTGGCGGTCCGCCCCAGTCATGACGGCGGCCTCGAGCTCCTGGGTCGCGTCGGTGGTGTAGACGGCCCCGCGACCGGCGTTGAACGTGACATCGTCCTCGAGCACCCCCACGGCGGCCACTGCTGCGCCCAGGGCACCGTGACCGCGCGCGGCGGCGTCCTGCCCCGCCCGCAGCGCGCGCTCGAGCCCCTCGCGCGCGGCCTGCTCGTGGGCGGGATCCAACCGCCCGGAGCGCACCGGGCCGGCACCCCCGTGCACGGCCAGCACGACGTCCTCGGTGGGCACGGGTCCGCTCATCAGGGACCTCCACGGATCCGGAGGGGCGCGGGAGCGGGCGCAGCATAGGACCTCCGCCGTCGCGGGGTGCACCGGCCGCGGCCGCCAGCGAGCCGACGGGGCGGGGCCTGCGGGAGGCCGCACCGCGGCGACCTAGGGTGGGCTCTCATCGACGAAGGGGCACCTGATGACGTTGGAGCCGGTCCACCCCGGCGAGGGGTGGGGTGTGCTGCACCTGTTCTTCCACCTGCGGCGCGACGTCCTGGGCGATCCGCACTTCGATGGCCAGGCGGCCAGCACCGAGGTGGCGGGGCTGCTGGATTCCTTCACCGCGGTGCCGCCGCGGCAGGTGCAGACGTTCAGCGTCCTCGGACAGAAGGCCGACCTGGGGTTCCTGGCGGTCGCCGAGGACCTGACCGCGCTGGACCGCCTCACGGTGGACCTGTCCAGCAGCCAGCTCGGGCTGGCGCTGGTGCCGGCGGCGTCGTACGTGTCGCTCACCGAGCTCGGCGGCTACGGCCCATCCGAGGAGGAGGAGTCCGCGCGCCTGGCGCGGGAGGAGGGTCTGGACCCCGGCTCCCCTGAGCACGACGAGCGACTCGCCGCCTGGCGCGAGCGGATGGCCGCCTACGCCGAGCACCGCCTCCACCCCCAGCTGCCCCAGCGGCGCGTGGTCGGCTTCTACCCGATGAGCAAGCGGCGCGACCAGCACGACAACTGGTACCTGCTCTCCTACGAGGAGCGCCGGCGCCTGATGGGCGAGCACGCCGCGACCGGGCGTCGCTACCGCGGACGCGTGACGCAGCTGGTGACCGGCTCGACCGGGCTCGACGACTGGGAGTGGGCGGTCACGCTGTTCGCCGACGACCCTGCCGACCTCAAGTCGATCGTCTACGACATGCGCTTCGACGAGGTCTCGGCGCGCTACGCCGAGTTCGGGCCGTTCGTGACCGGCCTGGCCGGTGCGCCGGCCGAGGTGCTGCGCCACCAGGGCGTGCGCGCCTGACGCCGCGGGCGCCGGCGGCCTCGCTGGCGCGCGGCGCGGCAGGGGACGGTCGGGCCACGGCCGGGGGGCGAGGAGTCCCCGAGGTGTCGGGACGCCGCCCCGTGCAGCAGTGCTTAGGTTCCCCTAACCTGCGGAGTGGTCCGAGCCGAGGCCGACCCGCCGTCGATGAGGTCTCCGTTGGTCGAGACGACTGCGCGCACTGGCACCGCCACCCGCCCGGCCGCTACCGCGGCCATCGCCACGCACGGCGTGACCAAGGACTTCCCGAGCACCCGTGCAGTGGATGAGGTGGACCTGCACGTCCCCGGGGCGCGCTGGTGGGCGTGCTGGGACCCTCTGGCTGCGGCAAGACGACCCTGCTGCGTCTGCTGGCGGGCTTCGAGCGCCCCGACGCCGGCACGGTGGAGGTGGACGGACGCACCGCGGCGGGCGAGGGCGTCTGGATGCCTCCCGACCGCCGTCGCGTCGGCATGGTCTTCCAGGACTTCGCGCTGTTCCCGCACCTCGACGTGGCCGACAACATCGCGTTCGGACTGCCGCGCGGCCGCGGACGGCGTCAGCGCGTGCAGGAGATCATCGAGCTGGTCGGCCTCGCCGGACGCGAGCACAGCCGTCCCTCCGAGCTCTCGGGCGGGCAGCAGCAGCGGGTGGCGCTGGCCCGCGCCCTCGCCCCCCGACCGGCGGTGGTGCTGCTCGACGAGCCGTTCAGCAACCTCGATGCGGGCATGCGCGCCCAGGTCCGCGCCGACGTGGAGCGGATCCTGCGCGCCGACGGCGCGACCGCGGTCCTGGTCACCCACGACCAGGAGGAGGCGCTGGCGATGAGCGACGAGGTCGCGGTCATGCGCGAGGGCCGGATCGTGCAGCAGGCACCGCCCGAGGACCTCTACCACCAGCCCGCGGATCGACGCGTGGCGGAGTTCGTGGGCGACGCGGACTTCGTCTGCGGCTACGCCGAGCGCGGGCAGGTGCGCTGCGACCTGGGCTGCCTGGAGCTGCGCCACCCGGTCGATGGCGAGGTCGAGGTCATGATCCGACCCGAGGACCTCGAGCTGTGGCCGGACCCCGAGGGTGAGTCCGTGGTGGAGGGCCGCGAGTTCTACGGCCACGATCAGCTGGTCCACGTCCGCTTGGCCAGCGGTCGCCGCGTGCACGTCCGGCTGGGCTCGGTCAGCCACGTGGAGGCCGGGGACCGCGTCGGTGTGCGGGCGGTGCGTCCGCTGCAGCCCTTCCCCGAGGCGTGCCGGCTCGGCCTGTGCCCCGAGCTGTCCGCCGACAGCACTGCGGTGCGCCCCCGCGAGAGCGGCGAGCGCACCGCGGCGGGGCCCCTGGAGGGCCCCGCTGGCGCCGGCGAGGGCTAGCTCACCGCGTCCTCGACTAGTTCACCGCGTCCTTGAGCGGGGTGCCCGGCTTGAACGCCGGCGTGCGCCCCGCGGGGACCTCGACCGGCTCACCGGTCTGCGGGTTGCGCGCGGTGCGCGCTGCCCGTTCGCGCGCCTCGAAGCTGCCGAAGCCGGTCAGGGTGACCTTGTCGCCCTCCTTGAGCGCGTCGGTGATGGTGCCGAGCACGGCGTCCAAGGCCTCGGCGACCTGCGCCCGGCTCAGGTCCGTCGAGTCGGCGGCGGCCTGGATCAGCTCCTGCTTGTTCATGGGGTGGCCCATCTCCTCGTGGTCGGGTGTGTGTGGCCGGGGCCGGGCGCAGCGCGCAGCCGACCCGCGGCAGACAGGGGGCAAGGTTCGCACGGGGCGGCGGCGCGGTGCAAGGATCCCTGGCGGTGCCATCGTCGGGGCGCGAGCGTGGCCTCACCGTCGAGTGAGAGCCGACCGCGTGGACGCACCCGCTCGGAGCCGGCGCGCCGGCCGTCCTGCGGGCCGGCGGCGGACCGGCCGGCGACGATCGCACCGACAGCCGGCAGGGACGTGACGCAGTGGAAGGAGCGCTCGTGAGCCGCATCGCGTGGGTGTGCTTCGACGTGGGCGAGGTGCTGGTCGACGAGAGCCGCGTGTGGCGCGCCTGGTCGGAGGCGCTGGCGGTGCCCGCGTTCACCCTCCAGGCAGTGCTCGGCGGCTGCATCGCGCAGGATCGCGACCACCGGGAGGCCTTCGCCCTGGTGGGCCGCCCCGATTGGGAGGCCGTCGCGCCGACGGTCGAGCAGCTGCTCGGCCCGCTGACCGCCGCGGACCTCTACGCCGACGCGCTCCCGACCCTGGCTGACCTGCGACGACACGGCTGGCGGGTGGCGGTGTGCGGCAACCAGCCGGCGCGACGGCGCGACGAGCTCGCTGCCGCCGGCATCACCGCGGAGGTGCTGACCACCAGCGACCACCTGGAGGCCGAGAAGCCCGACCGCGCCTTCTACGACCGCCTGCTGGCCGCGCTCGGCGACCCCGCACCGGCGCAGGTGGCCTACGTCGGCGACCGCGTCGACAACGACGTGGCAGCGGCCGCGGCGGCGGGGCTCACGCCGGTGTGGCTGCGCCGCGGACCGTGGGGGCGGCTGGGCGAGGACCGCGGCGGTCAGGCTGCGGCGACCGTGGACACGCTGGCCGAGCTGGGCCCGGTGCTGCGCGCGCTCGCGGCGTGAGCCCAGGATCGCCGCGCGCGACCGCAGCGCGGGGCGCGGCGCTGTGGCTGCACCAGCGCCAGCCAAGGCACCGCGCCGAGACCGCGACCATCGTGCACTGATCGCACGGCACGGTGCGCGGGCTCGAGCCCGATCCGGCTAGCTGGAGCCCACGGCGTCGGCCAGGCGCTGCCACCCCTCGGGGTCCTCGCCGACCACGAGGTCGTCCTCGAAGCGTGCCAGCGGCAGGCGCAGCAGCGTCGGGTCGGCGGTGAAGCGCGCGATCCACCCGTCGTCGTCGGTGGCGAGGTAGGCCAGCCCCTGGTCGCGGTAGGCCTTCGCGGAGGGATCGGCGAGCGCCTCGGCCCCGAAGCGGTCCACGAAGCGCTGCAGCTCACCGGCGGTCGGTGGGCGACGGCGCGTGTCCACCTCGTGCACCGGCACGCGACGGTCCGAGAAGAAGCGGCTCGCCTTGCGCGAGACCTTCGACTTGGGGTGGGTGAACAGCTGCACGCGCTCCATCGGAGCTCCTCGGGACGTGGTCGCCGCGGCATCATAGGCGACCATGACCGAGGCCCTGGACGCCGATCTCGCCCATGCGCCCGCCCACCGCCTCGCTGACCTGGTGCACCAGCGGGCGCTGTCGCCCGTCGAGCTCGTCGAGGGCTTCCTCGCCCGCATCGACCGCGCGGAGCCCCAGCTCGGCGCCGTGGTGGCGCGAGACCCCGAGACGGCGCGGACCGAGGCGGCCAGCGCGGCGCAGCAGGCGGGCACCGAGGGCGCCCCGCCGCTGCTGGGTCTGCCGGTGCTCGTGAAGGACTCCCAGGCCACCCGCGGCCTGCGCACCACGTTCGCGACGCGCGCCTGGTCGGGCTGGGTGCCCGGAGACGATGACGCGGTGGTGGCGCGGCTGCGCCAGGCGGGCTGTGTGGTGATCGGCAAGACGAACCTGTGCGAGCTGGGCACGGAGCCGGTCACCGAGCCCGAGCTGTTCGGTCCCGCGCGCAACCCGTGGGATCGCACGCGGACGCCGGGTGGCTCGTCGGGTGGCTCAGCGGCGGCACTGGCCGGCGGCCTGGCCCCGGTGGTCACGGCCTCGGATGGCGCGGGCTCCATCCGCATCCCTGCCGCCCACTGTCACCTGTTCGGGCTCAAGCCCTCGCGTGGCCGGGTCTCCAACGGGCCGCGCACCTCGGGCGGGCTGCTGGGGCTGACCTCACCGGGTCCGCTGACCCGCGACGTGACCGATGCGGCCCTCCAGCTCGATGCCATGTGCGGCCCGCTGGCAGGCGATCCCTGCCCTCTGCCGAGGCCGCGCGAGCCGTTCGCCACCGCCACCAGAGGAGACCCGCCACGGCTGCGCATCGGCGTGCTCACCGACGCGCTGTTCGCCCCGCTGGAGGAGTCGCGACGCGCCGCGGTCGCCGCGATGGGCGAGCGCCTGGCCGGCCTCGGCCACGCGGTGGAGCCCATGTCGCTGCCGGTGGACGAGGGCATGCTCGCCGACTTCACGCTGGTGTGGGCCGCCAACGTGGCCGGTCTGCCGCTGCAGCCCGAGCAGCTCGAGCCCCTCAACGCCTGGCTGGCCCGTCACGCGGCCGCGCATGACGCGGGGACGCTCACCGCCGCGGCGGCGCGCCTGCAGCTGCGCGCCCGACGGCTCGCCGAGATCCACGCCGAGCTCGACGTCGTGTGCAGCCCGACCGTGGCGCAGCCGCCGTCGCGCATCGGCGAGGGCGCGCAGCGTGAGCCCGCCGAGCAGTTCGCCTGGGGCTCCGCGCAGGTCGGCCTGACGCCGCTGGCCAACCTGACCGGCCAGCCCGCAGCCAGCGTGCCGGCTGGCCTGGACCCCGAGGGCCTGCCCCGCGGGGTCATGCTGACCGCCGCCAGCGGCGAGGAGGCGACGCTGCTGGCACTGGCGGCCCAGCTCCAGCGCGCCTGGGACTGGACCGCGCTGCGACCGCCACCGTGACGCCGATGTGGCCGCGGCCCGCATCGCCCGCGGTTGCGCCACCGCCTCGCGTGAGACGCCGACGAGAGCCCCGACGCTACGATCGGGATCAGCGCGGCGCGACCGGACACCGGCGCGGCCGCGCTGAAGGTCAGGATGGTCGTGGAGAGGCTGGCGTCCGCACCCGCGCGGGCGCGGTCAGCATGCAAGGAGTGAGTCGTTGTCTCGTCGGATGACGCTCGGTGTCGCCACGGTGACCGCGGTGACGCTGGCGGTGATCGGTGCGCTGACCGCTGCTGTGGCGCTCGGCCGGCCAGATGACGGACGCTCGCTTGCCGGTGTGCACGTCGAGGACGTCGCGGTGGGCGACCTCCCCGAGGAGGAGGTGCGCGAGCACATCGAGGACCTCGCCGCCGACCGCGAGGGCGCCGAGGTGACGATCGACAGCGCTGTCGACGAGGTGACGACCAGCCGGCGCGCCCTCGGGCATCGCCTGCAGGTCGAGGACACCCTCGAGGCGGTCATGGACCGCGGGCGCCAACCCTGGCTGCGCGCCCTGCGCGACATCTGGCGGCGCTGGCGCGACACCCCCATCGCGGTGGACGTCGTCGAGGACCGCGACGCCGACCTCGCGCGTGACCGCGCCGCGGCCATCGCGGCGGCGCTCACGCGCGACCCCGTCGACGCCGAGGTCGCCGTGGTCGAGGGTGACGGCGACCCCTACGAGGTGCTGGTCGAGGACGCCGCGACCGGCACCGAGGTCGACGCCGCAGCCCTCGAGGCGCTGCTGGCCGGGCTGGTGCAGGTGGGCACCGACGCGGCACAGCTCGACGCGCCCGAGGACGTCCGGGAGCCCGAGATCGACGACGATGACGCCGACGCCGCGCGCGCCGACGCCGAGGCCCTCCTCGCCGACTCGATCCTGCTGACCAACCCCGTCGACGCCGAGGACGTGACCCTGGAGCCCGCCGACGTCGGTGCGGCCACGACGATCAGCGCCGACCGTGACGCGCCCCGCGGCGAGCGGCTGGTCGTCGGCCTCGACGCCGAGCAGCTCGAGGAGGAGGCCGGCGAGCGGTTCGCGGCTGCCGAGATCGAGCCGGTGGATGCCGACGTCGTGCTGGTGGAGCGCCAGCCGCAGGTCCAGGAGGGCCAGGACGGCTTCGCACTCGATCTCGACGAGACGGCGCAGCGGGTGCTCGAGGCCGCGCACGACGAGGACCGCGAGGGCGAGCTGGTCGGTGACGTCGTCGAGCCCGACCGCACCACGCAGGACGCCGAGGAGCTCGGGATCACCGAGCTGGTCTCGGAGTTCACCACCAACCACCAGTGCTGCCAGCCCCGCGTGCACAACATCCAGCTGATGGCCGACACGATCGCCGGGACGATCGTCGAGCCCGGCGAGAGCTTCAGCATCAACGAGCACGTCGGCCCGCGCACCGCCGCGAAGGGCTACCAGGCCGACGGGGTGATCATCCGCGGGGAGTTCGAGGATCGGGTCGGTGGCGGGGTGAGCCAGTACGCCACCACCTTCTTCAACGCCGCCTTCTTCGCGGGGGTCCAGCTCGACGAGTTCCGGCCGCACAGCTACTACATCTCGCGCTACCCCGTCGGGCGCGAGGCGACCCTGTCGTATGGGGCGCTGGACGTGCGCTTCACCAACGACACCGACTACGGCATCCTCATCGGCGCCCGCTACACCGGCACCTCCATCACCGTCGAGTTCTGGTCGACCGACCACCGCGAGGTCTCGGCGTGGACCTCGGATCGCTACAACGTCGTCGAGGGCGAGGTCCGCGACGGCTTCGACGTCGACTTCGGCCGCACCGTCACCCACCCCGACGGCTCGCAGCACAGCGAGAGCTGGAGCCACCGCTACCAGCCCGAGGACGAGCCCGAGGACGAAGACGACGACGAGGACGACGAGGACGATCCCGGTGCCGAGGACGACGCCGGTGCCGAGGACGACGCCGACGACGAGGACGCCGACGACGAGGACTAGGTCGGCTCGGCCTTGGGGCTCTCCCGCGTGGTCGGGTCCCAGATGACCTCGCCGGTGGTCTCGTCGATCCCGGTGATCTTGGGGATCGGGACCGCGACATCGGGGTCGCTGGCCTGACCCGCGGCACGCGCGGCGAAGTCGTCGGGGAAGGTATCGACCATGCTGCGCACGGTCAGCGCCGCGCCCATGGGCAGGAAGCAGCGGGACTGGTCGCTCACGTACTCGGTGCGCTTGATGATCTCGTGGAGATCGTCCTGGGTGCCCCCACCCGAGACGAGCCGCTCCAAGCGCTCGGCCATCGCCCCGGTGCCGAGCTTGCAGGCCATGCACTGCCCGCAGGACTCGGCGGCAAGGAACGCTCCGAGACGCTCGGTGACCTGGACCATGTCGCGGTGCTGCCCGTAGATGACGAAGCCACCGCTGCCGAGCCCGAAGCCCGCGTGACGCAGCGCATCGAAGCACAGCGGCACGTCGAGGTGCTCCGGGGTCCCCACGGGGTTGGACGTGCCCGACAGGATCGCCTTGGGATCGGTGGCACCAGCGATGTCGACCACCAGCTCGCGCAGCGTCACGCCCAGCGGCAGCTCGTAGAAGCCGGGGCGCTCCACGTCGCCCACGACGGTGAACACCATCGTGCCCGGGGACGCCTCGGTGCCGTTGGCTCGGAAGGGCTCGGGGCCCTCCCCGACGATGCGCGCGGCATGGGACAGGGTCTCGACGTTGTTGACCACGGTGGGGTTGGGCGAGGCCATCGTCGCGAACAGCCCGACCTGGAACGGCGGCAGGATCCGCGGCATGGGCTCCTTGCCCTCCACGGTCTCCAGCAGCGCCTTCTCCTCCCCGAACAGGTAGTCGTCGGGGCCGGTGACGATGCCGAGGCGCTCCGCGCCGGGCCAGCCCGCTGCGATCGCCTCGTCGCGAGCGCTGATGAGCCGCTGCACCTCGTGGGTGAACTTGGCCTTGGTGCCGATGTAGGAGCGTGACGCGCCGACCACCTGCGCGGCGATCAGCACGCCCTCGACCAGCCGGAACGGGTTGTGGGCGATCAGCGGGCGGTCCTTGTAGGTCCCCGGCTCGCCTTCCGCGGCGTTGCAGACGACGTAGGAGGGGTGGTCGCCCTCGGCGGCGGCGTCGCGCACCGAGCGCCACTTGATCGCCGTGGGGAACCCCGCGCCGCCCCGGCCGCGCAGGTGGGCGGCCTTGAGGGTGGCGAGCACCGCCTCGCCGCCCTCCTCGATGGCGCGCGCGAGGCCAGCGCCGCCGCCCTCGGCCATGTAGGCGTCCAGGCTCGCCACGGGCTGATCGGGGAGGATCGCGTAGTCAGCCATGGTCGTCATCCTTGCGGCGCGCTCTGGGTGGTGTGCGGCTGCCGGGGTGCGGCTGCCGGGGTGCGGCCGACGCGGCCACACCCCGGCAGCCGCAGCTGGCGCGTCCCA
>SL_8KL_010_SEDDRAFT_10005084_pt1 | contig 10406 bp, 16 predicted proteins | sample SodLakKL_010_SED_4_FD_11160 | JGI IMG/M metagenome (IMG submission 11160) | reverse complement strand
TCAAAACCGCCCACTTCGTTCAATAGTATCTGATATGTGTCGGGTCTGTAACACTGTAAATGTATCAGTATCGAAGAGGGGTCTACTTGGTTTTTGATTATAGGATAAATCGAAGGTACTCCTGCAACGTTGGTCATAACTGCGAATATACTCATGTGCCTCTTAGCCAACTCTATCATCTCTTGACATTCTTCCGTGAGGATTTCAACTTCATTGTCTATCTCTTCCCCTTTTCTGAATTTTTCAATGCTCTCTCTCAATAGTTCGTCTTCGGGTATCTTGTCAACTAAACTTCCTATTGCTCTCTTCCTTACTTCAGCGAACTCCTGTCCTACTTCTTGCTTGACCCTCAAATTACTCAGGTCTTTCTCCAACCAATACTGTTCTAAATTACTCATCTTCTTATCTGCTTTTTCAAAGTCTATGTACGTCATTTTATTCCTCCTCTGCTAGTATCTCATCTAAGGTCTTTTCTGGAGACTTTTTTCTAGACGGTGGGGGTGGACTATTTGCGGGACTCGGTTCTGGATTAAACTGTGGCTCCATCTGTCTTCTCTGATTTGCTTGCATAGTAGCTAATTGTTCTTTTGCCAAATCCTTCACATCTGGAAAATCCTCATTTTCACTTGCATACTTAAAAAGCTGACTCTGTTGTAAAGTGGCTACAAACTGTTGCCCTAGCTGTGTCAATGACTTAACGGATTCATCAGTAATCTTAACATCTACGTTACCTTTCTCTTTCTTTTTGGGGTTGTCATACTGTTCTTCTTTCTCTTTTTCAATTTGTTCTCTAAGATGTTCCAGCTCCTGTTTAATCGCCTGTACCTGTGCACTTTCCTGCTGTCTCATGTACTGCTTCTCCTCACGCAAATCACTGATGTATGTAGTAGCCATCGCCTTCAAAAAATCACCACTATCACTGCTTTTATCTTCTTTTGGTGGTTTCTGCAATTCTCTCTGTCTAGCCATTTGCTGTTGTATCCTACGCCTCTCCTCTTCAGCTTTCTCTTTCTCCTCTTGCAATCTTCGTTCTTGTTTATCCATAGAGTCCATAGTTTTTTGAAAGGATTGTAATGCTATTTCTGTTACGGCTTCTTCACTCTTACGTCCCGTTGGGGGGTCTCTTCTATCATAATCTTCTTCTTTATCTTTTGACGATTTACTCATATCTTCACCACCGCCATGTTCCTTGACTATCTCTTGGTATTGCTCCCAAGAAATGTCATGTTCGGACGTTACATGCCTAGGAGTTGCCTTTATTTTTGTGTCACATAACACACATTGATTCCATCCTTCTGCCATGTCTATCAATATTACAATAAAACAAACAACCTAATAAACCTTTTCATTTAAAAAATTAAGGCAATTACGTAATGAGCAAAGTCCTCTGGAAAGAAAAAATTAATAAAAGATAACGGTTTTGTTGTCTATTTTTACTAACTGATTCCGATTTCATAAACCATTATAAGTCTATATCATAATTACTCATGATGTAGTCTTGTATCTGGGAATGTTAAAACTGTACCATAAATGTACCACTAAAACGTTACATTTTTCCGTTATGTTATGGATTTATGTTATGATTCATAGCATAAACTATGCTTTATTAGGGTCTATACGTGTAGACTCTGGAATAGTATAGTTATGGCATAAACGCCTTTATGATTTATGCTATGATTTATAAAACCATAAATCTTAATCACGAAAAATACAAGATAATGCACCCAGGAAGTGATTTTAGAGCTCATGTCAATAAAAATGTAAGACGTCCTTAGCTACCCGACCCCTTTATCATATCACAAACAAATAAAAATAGATGCTTGTACGGAGATGAAAATTCACAAAAAGAAAAAAGTAACATAAAAAAGAAAAAGTATATCATATACATAGTATGTACGTTTATCTTTTTAGTTACGTTGTTATTTACTGTAGTATAAATGTACCTGCCTTGCCGTCTACTCACGCCTCATCACCACCCCTTTCCACCCCTCCCATAAAGATAAAAATTATATAAATCTTTCGGTGAGTGGATTAAAGTAAGTGCCTTAACGAATAAAGGGTGTTACGTAACTACCTTTAATTAGTTGACGTAACTATACAATTAATACTGGCATTTTATTCCCGTGTTATGATAATTGGTACTTCCTTAATTTTTTAAGGTACTACCGAATTGACGGCTAGAATCGTGCTCATTGTGACGGGTGCATATCCCATTCAAATTCGGATTGTTGTTTGTAATATTTGCCGTAGTATTTCCTTATAATCTGTTCACGATGATAGGTATGGTCAATCATGTAGCCACCACCCTCTCTATCATCCATAGTGACGACAACGGCACTTTTGTCTTCCTGTACACGTAATGCTCTACCTATCGTTTGTATTAGGTCTATGCTCGACTTCCCAGAGTCTGCCAGAACTACCGCCGTCATTTCAGGTATATCTACACCTTCATTTAGCAGGGTACTGACCATGACGTTAAGATGTCCGTTCTGGAACTCGTCTATTATTTCCTTCCTCTTGCTAGTAGTGCTAGTACCACGAAGGAAAGGAGCACCCAATAGTCGTGATAGGGTTTCGCCATGCTGAATACGTGAAACATCTACCAATATTTTATGACCTTCACTTTGTAACTCCCTGACTTTCTCTGCTATGGCATTATTTCGCCTTTTGGAAGCACGCATCATATCTCTTTGTGCTTCGTAGTCATTCTTTGGTACGCTGTACTCAGGAGACCATCTGATAGTATGAAAGACGGGTTCAGCTAAGTACCCTTCATCGACCAACTTTTCTGCAGTTACGTCTATTGCGATTTCTCCTACACCAGCATATATACGTAGCTCCGCATTGTCGTTTCGATAGGGAGTAGCACTTAAGCCATATCTGTAATAAGAGTCCATGTTTGAAACTACATCGAAGAACGTATCCGCAGGACATCTATGAGTTTCGTCCACTATCATAATTGGATATTCCTTTAGGTTTTCAACTCCTCTCGAATTTACACTCTGTAGCATAGCAACCGTAATATCTTTTTCTTTCCAATTGCCGTCACCTATTAGCCCAGCTTTATAATTTAAGACGTCTTTTATGACTTCCATCCACTGATATAGTAGTTCAATCTTGTGCACAAATATAATCGTTTGATAGCCGAGTTCGTAGATTAGCCTCAAACCGACTATAGTTTTCCCTGAACCTGTAGGCAAACTGAGTACACCGTTGTTTTGTTTTAAGCCTCTTTTGATAGCTTGTACCTGATAATCACGGAAGTCATGTTCGAAGCCCCATTCCAAGTCTAACGTTTTGTGGGTATCGTGGGCAGGCTCTTCACGTTCATCTACAATCACTACGTTATAGCCTTCCTCTTCTAACGTTGTTTTCATCCTCTTCCAAAGACCAAGAGGAGCACTGTGTGTTTTCTTGTAATAAAGATGCTCTCTACCGTCCCATCTCCTTTTTTGATAGGCAGTAACATGCCTAGCCCCTTTGATATAGTAAGAAAGGTTGGTATATAGGAGCTTGTCTATGTCTTTCATGCGTTCATTGTCCTGTACCGTCACATTATCATCGTCAATGACCAACGTAACCGTAATATTGTCTTTGTCAGTTAGCTCTTCTACCATAGTCTTGTAATGCTTTCTAACTTCATCGTCCATCTCAACGGTAAAACCAGCGTCTCTTAGTTTATTAACAGCAAGATTAACAGCGTCTAGGTCAATCTCCCATTTTCTGACTTCTTCGTTCCAGACTCTGTGGCTTTTTTCCCAATCCAATTCCATGATTACATCCTTGGCACTAAAAGGGGAGTCTAGGAAGACCTTAGTACCAAACTTATTGGTGTGTATATCATGGAAGTATATATCAGCCATCTTTATCACCATCTATTTTTTCTATTTTTATCTTGACCATATCCCCACGTTCTAGGGAATAAGCGGTTTTGATGTCTTTTGGAATTATTACTACCAAATTACCGCCCGTGGTCGCCAGCTTTTTAGTCAGGTGTATTGAATTGTTCATGAGATTACCTCAAACTATCTTTCTACTATCTAAGCACTATCTTTCTGCTATCTATAGAACATCTTTGTGCTATTTAAATTTTGGTGCGTATAGATAAAGGTAAAGCTTAAATAAGCTGTATAAAATAGGGATAGTGATAATCATGGATAATGAAATAGAAGAAGCCGAAGAAGTGGAAGATGTAGAAGACAATAAGAGAGACGTCATGATTGACGATAAGCTCACTGAAGAAGAGAAAGAAAAAAAGAAAAAGGTAGAAGAAGAGATGAGAAAACAGGGAATAGACCCTGAAGAGTTCAAAGAGAAGGTGGAGAAGTTTTCACAAATGAGTTCACAGTTAAAAGGTGACCCTGTTGGTCAGGAAGAACCGAAGGATTATGACTTAGAAGGTTATCGTGAATATTTGAAGGACAAAGGTGTGGTAGCACCTATTCTAATAATCGGGATGGACGCCAACAAAGACATAAGGTATGTATCTGGAGACCCCGAAAGGCAAATTAATTTAGATGTTGCACAGGAAGTCATAGAGGTAACAAGGAAGCACATAGAGGAAACAGTAAAAGCTATAAAGAGGAAGATACCTTTATAGTTTAGATAGGTATGGCTTTATTCGATGAGGAATGGCAAGAAACCACCGCTANAACATTAATGATAGGTGGAGTTACATATTTCACCTACGATTTGTTAGTTAATCCATGGCTAGAAAAATGGAAGTATGGTAGACCCCTCAAAACGTCAATAGGTCTTGGCATGTTTCTTTTTGTTCCTGACCACACAGTGACGACAATTGGAATGACCATTTTGTTTGACGAGATGAAGAGGATATTTGAGAGGGAGGTCTTACCGTGGCAACCTTAAGCAAATTTTACGAGTTGGAAGAGGAGATAGAAGAAAAACTATCTAGACACATAGACTTACAGAAGGGAGCCATGTTTGTTTTCAGTAGTATTGCTGGTTTTGCTATAGCAGAGATAGGAAGCATGGCATTTAGAACCAGAGCACATTGGGAGAAAACCACACCAGAACATCTGATAGTAGGATTGACACTTATGCTAGTACCTCATCCTTTCATACAAGGTGCAGGGATTGGTATATTCGCACATGATGTACCAGATACTGTAGTACAATTCTCTAGCCTTAATCATGCACATAGTGACTTCAACATATTCCCGTGTTTTAAGTCAGATATAGATGTAGCTGTTGAGAGTTTAGATAGAGATGAAAAGGTGGTGTTGATAGTAAATGAGCAGTAACAAAACGCACTCCCTAGTTACAAAATTGATATTGGGAGAGGGTATGAAATGGCTACATGCCGAAATGGACAAACCGAGTAGAGAACTTGGTATGCGACATCGAGTTGTTCGTCATGGTCTTCTCGAAGTAGCTTTTAATTATGCAAGATACGGCAAAGACGGTGCAATGGCTACTCTTATACACATAATACAAGATAGGTTATCTACTGCACAAAAAAGGCATTTGAAGAAGTTGCTGGATGGGGACGAGAACGAAGAAGCATATAGGTTAGTAATTAAGAATTTAACTGATGTAGAGATGAGGATACTCAAAGAATTACTTAAAAGGCAAGCGGAAGCAAACAGGGAAAACGATATATAGTACGGAATTTATAAGATAGAGTGTGGTAATATGGACAAGCTTAGAAAAGAGCTTATCAAAGAAAACGCATTATTATGGGTTATTGCAGTAGTGCTGGTGCCTCTTTTTGTTACAACGTTACAATCGGGAGATAACACTACAGCAACGATAGTAGCTTCCATAATTACTGTAGTAATACTGATTAAGTATCTCACTGATGAAGAAGGTGAGAAAGAAAAGATAATCCATACCGTGAGCGAAGCTAGCAATAGTAGAATATTGGGTTTGGAAGTATTAGAAAAGAAAGAAGGTGAAGATGATGAATGATATAATGTCAGATATGTACAAAGAGTTCGATATGGGAGAAGAGGAGATGGAAATAGCCCGTAAGCAGATGAAAAAGGCTAGGGAAGAAGAGAAGGAGAAGAAAAAGGACATCCCTGTTAGTTATGATGAACCTTTGACCAGAGAAGAGGTTGCACAGAAGGGTAGAGAGACGGGTCGACAGATAGGTAGAACCGCAGGTATACAAGCAGGAACACTCGCAGGAGGAGCTCTAGCTGGTATTGTTACGAAAGGACTAGGAGTACCCGTAGGAGCCAAAGCAGGAGCTTCCGCAGGAGTAATGGTAGGAGACATGATAGGCAAAGGTGTAGGTGAAAGTGTGGGAGAAAGAACCGCTTTATTGGTTTACGATGAATTTGATAAGAGAGGTTTGGAGATGACACCAAAGGCATTGGAGGAAGAGCTGATGAGACGCATAGATGAAGCTGAGATAAGAGAAGAGATTAGGCTGAGGTTAGAGGATAAGGAGTTCAGAGACCTTGCGAGATACCTAAGTATAGAGGAGCTAAAAGACTTGGTAAGTATAGAGGAGCTAAAAGGAGAGAGAGTACCGTTAAGAAGTAACGACAGAGGAAATCCATCAGGACGTTCTAATCCTAATGATGATTTTAAAGAGTCCTTGGAAGAGTCATTTGATATGGGATACAGAGAGGGGACGGAGCTAGGAAAACAGTTAGCCGAAGAATTTTTGGGGGATGTTGATGTAGATTTGCTCGATAGACATTATTCTGATGCTAGGTTTACTTATCCTCAGAGTGCATACTTTGCAAACCATCTTCTACCCGAATTGAGAGAGTTAGCAGGATATATTGACCCTATGGGTGTTGGAACGTACAGGACGATACCTGACGATTTAGAGCCTGATGAAGAGTATGCCATACACGAAAAGATGGAAGAGTTGCTCGAATCGTATTGGGAAGGGTTCTATGCAGGTATGGAAGACGGTAGGTACAAACGTAAGTGGTAAACAGGAGGCTTATGATTGTTTGAGCAATTCTTAACATGGAAGAGAGAGCTGAACGAAAGTTTAGGCTTCGAACAGGGCAGAGACCCTGTAGATACTTGGACGTTCTTACACATTGGTGCTGGTTTTGGTATGGGATATGCAAAGATACGTTTTCCTTATGCCACCGGGATTACTATCGGTTGGGAAATATTTGAAAATGTGTTTGTGTATCCGATAGCAGAACAAATACTATACAAAGAGAGTTTTGGAAAGGAAAAACTCCCTAATATAATAGTGGACATAATAGCCACACTAGGTGGTTGGGGTGCAGGTTACATTTTGAGTCCTTATCCACCCATACCAAAGAAGAAGTAGGTAGATTACATGGAAATAGAAAGAGACATAAGTGGTATTGCTAGGAGTGAGATACAAGAGACCCTAGATGAGTTAGCATACTTGACCAATACAAAAGATTTGATAGAAGACCTCTTGGTCACTTCAAAAGAGAGTGAGTATATGAACCATGACGCAGGTCAGTACGACATACCTAATCATGAGATTATACTGAATAGAAGATTAATAAAACAATTGACTAATAGAGACCAAGAGTTTGACGAATGGGTGGATTACTTCAGGTATATATTGGCACATGAATATCATCATGCAATAGCTTCAAAGCTTGGAAAAACTATGTGGACACCCAACACTACTGAATATCACTTGGAAGCACTCGTTTTCGGTTGTCTTTATAGTGGACTATCAATGAAGACGTTGTATCAGTATATGTTCGAGTTTTACTAACTGGGTGCTAGTGCAAACCTTTAAATAAATGTAAGGTGTTATGTTAGTTATAGGTAAGAAAGGGGAACGTTCCCAAACGAAAAAGCCATATTACCACCTATCCTGCTTTTTTCATCCCCTTTCTTACTTATTTTGATACTGTTTAAAGCCCGCATACCTCCGTCTTTAGGCGGAGGAGGAGGTCAAGCGAGGTAAAAGAATGGGAAGCAACTATGACATATATGAAACGGAATTGAAAGACATACTGATTGAACGTGGTTGGTTGACAACTCGGTCAGGTGGTTCTATGGGTATAGCTGATTTGTTTACTATAGCACCACCTATGCACAGCCCACGTTGCGAAGGAATACCGATTGAAGTAAAGACGATACAGCAAAATAAAAGTGGCAAATTCATTTACAACCCTTCTAGTGACGATGTTACTCAGTATTACATGTTGAGGGTCATGGCAATACGGGGTTACTATCCTGTGTACGCAATCAGATACAGAGGACTTCGAGATGAAAAACTATGTGAGCTTTGTGGAGAAGCAAAGCCAACCTACTCTCACGTAGAGAGTAAACATGATATGGCATATCAGGATTACAAAGACAAATTCGGTACAGGTTTGACCGAGAATGAGAGATGGGAAATATTCGATTTGATAAACATTGAAAAGCATAAGTATAGGAGTGACCAGAAGTACCCTTCGTACAGGAGAAAGGCGGGTCATGAACTAGATACAGTATTCCCTGACTATTCAGATGAAATTGACACTGAAAAAATCGTGAACATAAAAGACGAAGGAGTCAAACTCGAAGATTTAGAGCTGGAAGAAAAGGTGATGTTTGATTGATGGTAAAAAAGTTCATCGTTCATGTAAAAAGGAGATACAATGAGTCTTTCACTAGAACTCGAACTTAATACAAACAGAGAATTGCGAAAAAAGGTCACGGCTTGCGTGAGTGGTACCCTAGATGACGGCTCTGAGAGAGGGTTTTTCGTCTATCATAGGCGAAGTTTGAACACTAGCAAAATATATTATGGTCATGCTGACGTACTTAACGTACAGGAGAAGATGGATTTTGATAATTCGGTAAAGTACTTCGGTAGTTTTCATACACACAGGGAGACTAGTAGGCTATCCATAATGGACATAGGGTCAGATATAGATAAAAATCTTCCTGCAAATTTTTCTTCGTTGTGTAATGTGTCGGAAGTGCATAACTACATACCCATCTGGATTTATGACTATGACTATGAAACGAAAGCGATAGAGGAGTTTAGACGTGACTATCTAGACCTGCTAGATATGCTAGACGACTATGAAGCAATGACAGTTTCTACTTTGAGGAATAGGATAAAGGAAGACGAATACGAGGAGTTTAGTAAGTTGGTTATGAACTTAAAAACCCTACGTGACGGAGGGGACATTTTTAGAAGAATAAGGGTGTGCGATATACGGTACCGATAAGGTCTACTTTCGGTGACCCCCCTGATTAACCTTTTTATAGATGGTGTATCCTTAAGACGTACTGATGAACATTGAATTGTACGAGAAAGGAGAAAACGAAGACGGTATACTAATCAAATTATTCCCCTTCGAAGACTTCAAACTAGACGTAGGTTGGATAACCAACCTAGAAGAGGACGGTTCTAAACAACCTTTTACTTTGTTTCAAATGTTAGATGTTTGTCATGAATATGAGATGAGCATAGTTGAGTTTTATAGAGAGATGTATAAGCGATACGGCAACAAGGTTCATACTCATAAGTTTTTACTTGAAGAGGAGTTAATATTATGCCATATAAATGCAAAGTATGTGGATACGTGACGGACAACTCGGTACCTTCAGAATGTGAATGTGGTAATGAAAGTACGTTGAAGTGGGAGATGGTCTCCGAAGAGGCAAAGAAAGAAGAGGGTTTGAAGATAGAGAACGCAGTGCGTCTTTATAGAAAGCGACTTAAGTATTATAAGAAGCACGGTAGGTGTTATGCCAACCGCAAGAAGCGTACAGACCCTGAGATGGAGGAGCTGAAGCAGTACATGAGCTTTAACCCTTTTTGTGAGAGAAACTACATCTACGAAGAGTGGAAGTGGAATGGAGCAGGAGAGGCTCATTATCAGTGTAATAAGTGTGAGATAGGAGTGATTTGTAAACTCGCACTAATGGAAGAATATGAGAGAGCACTAAAACTTTTAGATGTGTTTGAAGATAAGCTTAAAGAGACGGGGAAGACACCTGATATGTTCAGAAAAAAGGTCTTTCGTCAAGATATAGATGAGAGTGATTGAAATGGAAGGAATAGAAGAAATACACCAAGACCTGATAGGCGAAATAAGAGATAATGAAAGGCTCGGAGACAATGAATACCACGAAGGCTATAAGCTTGGCTTTCTAGAGGCAATTGATATATACAGAGACCGTATAAGAGATAAGCTCAATGACTTCTACGATAGAGGTTTTGAAAAAGGGTTCATGCAGGGTATGACGATAGGTAGGAGTAGAGAGTTACTAGAGATTAAAAATAGAGTTGAGAGTGGCGAGGACATAGAAGACGTATTAGAAGACCTGTGCGGAGACGATTGGAAAGAAATAGTCGAAAACGATTAAGATAGTTCTTTGAGCTTAAGTAATTCTTCTTCTGCTTTAGTCCACGTCTTTGATAGCTCTGAAGATACATCGTCCTGCATACCAGACATAATCTTCCTATCTATCTCCTTAAG
>SL_8KL_010_SEDDRAFT_10005082_pt1 | contig 10409 bp, 6 predicted proteins | sample SodLakKL_010_SED_4_FD_11160 | JGI IMG/M metagenome (IMG submission 11160) | reverse complement strand
CAATCCCGGAGCAATCCCGGAGCAATCCCGGAGCAATCCCGGAGCAGACCTGGAGTAATTCTGGATTTGATATAAATCTTTTCACCAATTTTTATTATTTTATGTTGTCTTTATTTAACTTTGTATATTACTCATTTTACTATAAAATAAATTTGAAATCTCTTGACTTTTTGAATGGACTATGATAATATTATTAATTGTCGATAACTTTATATATATTTCGTATAATATTGAATAATTATAATTTTTGAATGTGATGATAAGGATGATATGTCAACTCTTTATAATTACATTCTTTTTGCTATCTAAAATATATTTTCAGATATCTTAGACATTAGACTTAAATTAAAATCCGGGGGTGCGAAAATGGCGTTACCGAGAAATAAACATAGTTTTTCGAAGATAGGCAATGCAAAGGAATTGCCAGATTTAATTTACACACAGTTAAACTCTTACCAGTGGTTTTTAGAGGAAGGTTTGGAGCAGGTTTTTTCTGAAATCTCTCCAATTGAAGATTTTTCAGAGAACCTTGTATTGGAGTTTGTGGATTATCGTTTAGAGGATCCTAAGTATACGGTTCAGGAATGCAGGGATAGAGATGATACTTATTCTGCGCCTTTACAGGTAAAGGTTCGCTTAATTAATAAGGAGACAGGCGAAGTTAAGGAACAGGAAGTATTTATGGGAGATTTCCCATTAATGACAGATAAAGCTACTTTTATTATTAATGGAGCAGAAAGAGTTGTTGTTAATCAGCTGGTAAGGTCTTCTGGTGTATATTTTGATGATGAAAGAGTAAAAGATGGTAGAAGACTGATCAATGGTAGTATTATACCTAATAGAGGAGCCTGGATAGAGTTTGAATATGAAAGAAGAGAATAATCTCTGTCAGGGTTGATCGAGCAAGGAAGATGCCATCTACTGTTTTATTTAGAGCCCTCGGTTATTCTACTGATTCGGAATTGATTGACCTTTTAGGAGATCATGAAGTTATTCATGATACTTTAGAAAGAGATAGTACTGAAAGTAAAGAAGAGGCTCTGATTGAATTATATAAAAAATTACGCCCAGGAGAACCGCCAACAGTTGAAAGTGCTAGCAACTTGATTAACTCAATGTTTTTTGATCCAAAGAGGTATGATCTGGCTTTTGTCGGTAGATATAAAATTAATAAGAAATTAGAGCTTGATATTGATCCTAAAATGAGACAGCTTGATGAAAAAGATATAATTGAAACAGCCAAATATATAGTTAAATTAATAGATAATGATCCTGATGCTTATATAGATGATATTGATCATTTAGGAAATAGGCGATTAAAGACTGTAGGGGAATTGCTTCAAAACCAGTTTAGGATTGGTCTCTCTAGAATGGAACGAGTTGTTAGAGAAAGGATGACTATTCAAGATATAGATGTAGTTACTCCTCAGGCTCTAATTAATACTAGACCTGTTGTTGCTTCTGTCCAGGAATTCTTTGGCAGCAGCCAGTTGTCACAGTTTATGGATCAGACTAATCCATTATCTGAATTAACTCATAAGAGAAGAATTAGTGCACTAGGGCCTGGTGGATTAAGTAGAGAGCGGGCTGGTTTTGATGTTCGTGATGTTCACCATTCCCATTATGGCAGGATTTGTCCAATAGAGACTCCTGAGGGGCCTAATATTGGCCTGATAGGATCTATGGGGACATATTCAAAGACTAATGAATTTGGATTCTTAATGACACCTTATCGGAAAGTTGAGGAAGGTAAGGTTATTGATCAGATAGATTATCTGACTGCAGACGAAGAAGATAAGGTTACGGTTGCTCAGGCTAATGCTCCTTTAAAGGATAATGGAGAATTCAAGAATGATTTAGTTGTATCCAGGAGAAGAGGAGATATTGTTGAGATTTCCCCTGAAAAGGTAGATTATATGGATGTCTCTCCAAAACAGCTTGTTGGTGTATCTGCAGCTTTAATTCCTTTCTTAGAAAATGATGATGCTAACCGAGCATTAATGGGAGCTAATATGCAGAGACAGGCTGTTCCTTTGATGAAAACGGATGCTCCAGTTGTTGCGACTGGTATTGAGCATAAAGCAGCTAAAGATTGTGGAGCTGTCGAATTAGCTGAAAAATCAGGTGAAGTAACAAGGGTTACAGGTAGTAAAATCATTATAAAAAATGATGATGGGACTACTAGTTCTTATAAATTAATGAAATTTGAAAGATCTAACCAGGGAAGTTGTATGAATCAGAAGCCTATTGTTTCTAGAGGAGACCGGGTTGAAGAAGGGCAAATTATTGCAGATGGTCCTTCAGTAGATCAGGGTGAATTAGCTTTAGGCAGAAATTCATTAATTGCGTTTATGCCATGGGAAGGATATAATTATGAGGATGCAATTTTGATTAGTGAAAAGCTTGTAAAAGAGGATGCCTTTACTTCTATCCATATTGAAGAACATGAGGCTGAATCTAGAGATACAAAACTTGGCCCTGAAGAGATTACTAGAGATATTCCTAATGTAGGCGACGATGCTCTTAAAGATCTTGATGAAAGAGGTATTATAAGAGTTGGCGCTGAAGTTAAAGAAGGTGATATTTTAGTAGGTAAAGTTACTCCGAAGGGTGAGACTGAACTTTCAGCTGAAGAAAGATTATTAAGAGCTATTTTTGGTGAAAAGGCTAGAGAAGTTAGAGATACTTCCTTAAAAGTTCCTCATGGAGAAAAAGGAATTGTTGTTGATGTTAAAGTCTTCTCCAGAGAAGCAGGGGACGAGCTTAAGCCAGGAGTTAATAAATTAGTTAGAGTTTATGTAGCTGCTAAACGGAAAATTGATGTTGGCGATAAGATGGCAGGTCGTCATGGTAATAAAGGTGTTATTTCCAGGATCTTACCTGAAGAAGATATGCCATTTCTACCTTCCGGCGAGCCTGTTGAGATAGTTTTAAACCCACTTGGTGTTCCATCAAGAATGAATATTGGACAGGTTTTAGAGACTCACTTAGGCATGGCGGCAAAAGCTTTAGGCCTCTATACAGAAACACCTGTATTTGATGGTGCTACTGAGATAGAAGTAGAGGATATGCTTGAAAAAGCTGGGTTTAAGAAAGATGGTAAAACCGTTCTTTATGATGGGAGAACAGGTGAACCCTTTGATAATAGAGTTACAGTAGGTTACATGTATATCTTAAAACTTCACCATTTAGTTGATGATAAGATCCATGCTAGATCGACTGGACCTTATTCATTGGTTACTCAGCAGCCATTGGGTGGTAAAGCCCAATTTGGTGGTCAGAGATTTGGTGAGATGGAGGTCTGGGCTCTAGAAGCTTATGGAGCAGCCTATACCTTACAGGAGATGCTGACTGTTAAATCTGATGATGTAGTTGGCCGTGTAAAAACCTATGAGTCTATTGTTAAAGGTGATAGCATACCTGAACCAGGAATTCCAGAATCATTTAAGGTTTTGATTAAAGAGATGCAGAGTTTAGGACTTAATGCAAAGATCTTTACTGAAAATGAAGAGGAATTAAAGATTGCTGAAGATAAAGAATTAAGTGAGACTAGTAAACATTTAGGACTTGATGATGAACTTGCAGATAAAGAGGAAAGAGAAAAACATGACGATGAGTAATTATTCTGGTCAAGAAAGGGGAGAGGCCCTTGCTTAACGTCAATAATTTTGATTCGATGAAAATTGGGATTGCTTCTACAAAGGAAATTAGAGATTGGTCTAGAGGAGAGGTTACCAAACCCGAGACTATTAATTACAGAACTTTAAAACCTGAGAAAGATGGTCTGTTCTGTGAGAAGATCTTTGGACCAACTAAAGACTTTGAGTGTCATTGCGGAAAATATAAGCGGGCTCGTTATAAAGGGGTCGTTTGTGATAGATGTGGTGTTGAAGTTACAAGAGCTAAGGTTAGAAGAGAAAGAATGGGTCATATTGAACTTGCAGCTCCATGCACACATATCTGGTTCTTTAAAGGGATTCCGAGTCGTTTAGGCTTAATAACTGATATGTCACCAAGAGCTTTAGAAAAAGTTATCTATTTTGTTTCTTATATAGTTACTGATCCTAAAGATACTAACTTAAGTTATAAACAGTTATTATCTGAGTCAGAATATAGAGAAGCCAGGAGTAAGTTTGGTAAAGGCTTTGATGCTGACATGGGAGCTCAGGCAGTTAGGGAGATATTAAGTCAGATAGATGTTGATAAGGAAGTTCAGGAACTTAAAAAAGAAATTAAAGAAAATTCCGGTCAGAGGAGAAAAAGAGCTGTAAGAAGACTTGAAGTAATGAGTGGTTTGCAGGATTCAGGAATGGACCCTGGCTGGTTAGTAATGGAAGCGATACCTGTTATTCCTCCTGATTTAAGACCGATGGTTCAACTTGATGGTGGCAGGTTTGCTACTTCAGATTTAAATGATTTATATAGAAGAGTTATTAATAGAAATAATAGATTGAAACGATTACTTGAATTAGGTGCTCCTGAAATCATAATAAGAAATGAGAAAAGGATGCTTCAGGAGGCAGTTGATGCATTAATTGATAACGGAAGAAGAGGTAGGCCGGTTACTGGAGCTGGTAATCGTCCACTCAAATCTTTAAGTGATATGCTTAAAGGAAAACAGGGGCGTTTTAGACAGAATCTACTTGGTAAAAGAGTTGATTATTCAGGTAGGTCTGTAATTGTAGTTGGGCCTGAATTAAAAATGCATCAATGTGGATTACCTAAAAAGATGGCATTAGAATTATTTAAGCCATTCGTTATGAAGGAACTAGTTGAACATGGTTTAGCTCATAATATTAAAAATGCAAAAAAAATGGTTGAAGATGTACATGATGAAGTCTGGGGAGTTCTAGAGGATGTTATAGAAGATCATCCGGTTTTATTAAATAGAGCTCCGACTTTACACAGACTTGGTATTCAGGCTTTTGAGCCAGTATTAGTAGAAGGTAAAGCTATAAAACTTCACCCACTGGTCTGCCCTGCATATAATGCTGACTTTGATGGTGACCAGATGGCAGTTCACCTTCCACTTTCTGCTGAAGCACAGGCTGAAGCCAGGTTGTTAATGTTATCAACTACTAACATTTTGACTCCTTCAGATGGTAGCCCAATAACTATTCCAACTCAGGATATGGTATTAGGTATTTTCTATTTAACAACCATGAAAGAGGGTCTGAAAGGGGAAGGAAAAGCTTTTGCAACAGCCAATGAAGTTATTAGAGCTCATGAAAATGATAAGATTAAATTACAGACAAAAATAAGAGTTCGGTATAATGACGAAATCATTACTACTACAGTCGGAAGAATTATTTTTAATGAAGCTTTACCAGATGATATGGATTTTGTGAATGAAAGACTGGGCAAAAATGAAGTTGAAGAAGTTATAGCTGATATGCATGAAGAGTATGGTAATGATGTAACTGCTAATATACTTGATAAGATTAAGGAACTAGGATTTTATTATTCCACTATATCAGGTATTTCAATAGCAGTTCAAGATGCTGCTGTTCCTGAGGCTAAAACGGAGATAATTGAAAAGGCGGAAAATAAAGTTTATCAGATTGAAGATCATTATCGCCGCGGCGCTATTACTGAGGATGAAAGGTACCAGAAGGTTGTTAACATTTGGGAAAAAGCAAAAGATGATGTAACTGGTGAATTACTGGATCATTTAACTGAAGAGAACAATATTTATATGATGGCTATTTCAGGTGCAAGAGGTAGCACTTCACAGATATCTCAGCTTGCTGGCATGAGAGGTTTGATGGCTGATCCTTCTGGTAGAATTATTGATATACCGATAAGATCTTGCTTTAGAGAAGGGCTTGATGTATTAGAGTATTTCTTGTCTTCTCACGGTGCTAGAAAGGGTCTTGCTGATACTGCATTAAGAACTGCAGACTCAGGGTATTTAACTAGAAGATTGGTTGATGTATCTCAGGATGTAATAGTTCGTGAAGAGGATTGTGGCACTGAAAAAGGTATAGAAGTTTCTGCTATAGGTGGCAATGATGAAACAGCTATAGAGACTTTAGCTGAAAGGTGTATTGGTAGGATTGCAGCTGAAGATGTTAAGAACCCTGATACTGATGAGATTATTGTTAATAAAAATCAGTATATAAACAAGAAGTTGATGAAGGAGATTACTAAGGCCGGTATTACAGAAGTTAAGATTAGAACTGTTCTAACATGTGAGACAAAACATGGAGTTTGTCAGAAATGTTATGGCAGAAACTTAACAGATGGTAATATAGTGGAAGTTGGNGAAGCAATAGGAATAATTGCTGCTCAGTCAATTGGTGAACCAGGTACTCAGCTGACAATGCGTACTTTCCATACTGGTGGTGTTGCTGGCGATGATATAACTCAGGGTCTTCCAAGAGTTGAAGAGTTATTTGAAGGCCGTTCACCTAAAGGTCAAGCCATAATAACTGAAAAGACTGGTAAGACAAAAGTGATAGAAAACAAGAACTCAACAAAAGTTGTAGTTGAAAATAAAGAAGGTAAGAAAAAAACTTATCAGATTCCTTATGGCTCTAAATTAAAAATTAATGAAGGGGACCATGTAACTGCTGGTGATAAATTAACTGATGGACCTGTTGACCCTAATATTATTTTAAAGATAAAGGGAGAAAGAAGGGCTCAGCAATATCTGTTAGAAGAAGTTCAGAATGTATACCGTTCTCAGGGTGTAGAGATTAATGATAAGCATATTGAAGTTATTATCAGGCAGATGCTGAAGAAAGTAAAAGTGATTTCCTCTGGAGATACAGAGTTATTACCAGGAAGCATGGTTAATAGATTTAAATTTAAAGAGGCTAATGATAAAGCGATAGAGAAAGGATTAGAACCTGCAAAAGCCCAACATTCTTTACTTGGAATTACTAAAGCTTCTTTGGCTACAGATAGTTTCTTATCTGCTGCATCATTCCAGGAAACTACTCGGGTATTAACTGAGGCTTCATTAGAAGGAAAGGTTGACCCTTTGATTGGTCTCAAAGAAAATGTAATTATTGGTCAGTTAATTCCAGCAGGTACCGGCATGAAGTATTATAGGAATATAGAGATCTTAGATGATAATGACCAGCCTTTGACTGGTTTTACTGAAGACAGTTCAGATTATGAAAATTAATCTGGGTATAATAGTTGACAACCATCTTCTAAGATGTTAAAATATTTTAGTGTGTGCGAATAATCCTTGTTGTTAAGGCTTAGATATATTTATGTAAAAAAATTAGTTACAGTGGAGTAGGCGGTATATATAAACCGCTGCTTCTGCTGTATTATTAAAACCTGGGAAGGAGGTGGAGCTGAATGCCAACAATTAACCAGCTTATACGTAAAGGACGAGAGAGTGTTAGCAAGAAAAAATCAGCCCCTGCATTAGAAGGTTGCCCACAGAAAAGGGGTGTCTGTACCAGAGTTTATACTGCAACACCAAAGAAACCTAACTCTGCTTTACGTAAGATTGCCCGGGTTAGATTGACTAATGGTAAAGAAGTTACAGCTTATATTCCTGGAATTGGTCATAACTTACAGGAGCACTCCGTTGTTTTAGTAAGGGGTGGAAGAGTTAAAGATTTACCGGGTGTTAGATATCATATTGTTAGAGGAACATTAGATACAGCAGGTGTAGAAGATAGAAAACAGGGCAGATCAAAATATGGTGTAAAAAAGCCTAATTAATATATAAATGAGTGAAAGGTTTTAAATTATTATGCAAAGGGGGGTTGAATATGAGAAAAAATCGAGCTGAAAGAAGAACTGTTAAGCCAGATCCAGTATATAATGATGTAATAATAAATAGAATTATCAATAAAATTATGCTAGATGGCAAGAAAAGTTTAGCTGAAAGAGTTGTTTATGAAGCTTTGGATATTGTTTCTGAAGAAACTGGCGAAGAACCATTAGAGATCGTAAAAGAAGCGATAGATAATATTATGCCTGTTCTTGAAGTTAGATCAAGAAGAGTAGGTGGTTCTAATTATCAGGTTCCAGTTGAAGTTGATGAAAATAGAAAATTGAGTTTGGCTTTACGTTGGTTTGTTCAGTCAACAAGAAAACGTGGAGAACGGACAATTGTAGAAAGAGTCGCAGGAGAATTAATGGATGCATATAATAATACAGGTGGAGCAGTAAGAAAAAAAGAAGAAGTACATCGTATGGCAGAAGCTAACCGGGCTTTTGCTCACTACAGGTGGTAAACAAAGTTGCGCCTGAAAGTTTTTGTAAGGAGGGAGTATAATGGCCCGACAATTTCCGTTGGAAAAAACGAGAAACATTGGGATAATGGCACATATAGATGCTGGTAAAACAACAACAACAGAAAGAATGTTATATTATACAGGTAGAGTTCATAAAATGGGCGAGACCCATGATGGTGCTTCAGTTATGGATTGGATGGAGCAGGAGCAGGAGAGAGGAATAACAATTACTTCTGCCGCTACAACTTGTCAGTGGAAAAATCATAGAATAAACATTATAGATACGCCCGGACATGTTGACTTTACTGTAGAGGTTGAAAGATCTTTAAGAGTTTTAGATGGAGCAATTGCTTTATTTTGTTCAGTTGGTGGCGTTGAGCCCCAGTCTGAAACAGTCTGGAGACAGGCAGATAAATATCATGTTCCTAGAATTGCTTTTGTAAATAAAATGGATAGAATGGGTGCTGATTTCTTTAGAGTTGTCGAAATGATGAGAGAAAGATTAGGCGCTAATGCAGTTCCTATTCAAATACCTATGGGCTCTGAAGATGAATTTAAAGGGGTCATAGATTTAGTTACAATGGAAAGTATTTTTTATGAAGATGAGCTAGGAATTGAATATAGTCGTCAGGAGATACCTGATGAATATAAAGAATTAGCTGAAGAGAAAAGGGAACAGTTATTAGAGTCATTATCTGATGAAAATGATGAATTAATGATGATGTATCTAGAAGGCGAAGAAATTCCGGATGAAGAAATAAATAAAACTTTAAGAAAAGCAGTTTTAAATGTTTCAGTTATTCCGGTTTTGTGTGGCTCGGCCTTTAAAAATAAAGGTGTACAGCTTTTATTAGATTCAGTTATTGATTACATGCCTTCTCCAGTTGATGTTCCTCCAGTACAGGGAATTAATCCTAATACTGAAGAAAAAGATACAAGAGAAGCAGATGATGAGGCACCGTTTTCAGCGCTTGCCTTTAAGATTATGTCTGACCCTTATGTGGGTAAATTAGCTTTCTTTAGAGCCTACTCAGGTAAGTTAGAAGCCGGATCATATATATACAACTCATCTACAGGCAAGAAAGAAAGAATAGGTCGAATACTTCAGATGCATGCGAATCGCCGTGAAGAAAGAGATATGGTATATTCTGGTGATCTAGCAGCTGCTGTAGGTTTGAAGAATACAAGTACAGGGGATACCCTTTGTGATGAAGATAATCCGATTGTGTTGGAGTCGATGGAATTTCCAGAACCAGTTATTTCAGTTGCAATAGAGCCTAAAAGTCAGGCTGACCAGGATAAATTAGGAGAAGCTCTTCAGAAGCTTGCAGAAGAGGATCCTACTTTTCAGGTAAAAACTGATGAAGAGACTGGACAGACTTTAATAAAAGGTATGGGAGAACTCCATTTAGAAGTTATTATAGATAGATTATTAAGAGAGTTCAAAGTTGATGCCAACATTGGTAAACCAAGAGTTTCTTATAGAGAAACTATTTCTAAGAAAGTTGAAGATGTTCATGGTAAATTTATTCGCCAGAGTGGTGGACGCGGTCAATATGGTCATGTTGTAATTGATCTTGAACCGATGCCAGAAGGCGGAGGCTTTGAATTTGAAGATAAGATTGTAGGTGGAGCAATTCCCAGAGATTATATATCTTCTGTAGAAGATGGTATAAAAGAAGCAATGGAAAATGGCATTATTGCTGGATATCCAGTTGTTGATGTTAAGGTGACTTTAAAAGATGGTAGTTATCATGACGTTGATTCATCAGAAATGGCATTTAAAATTGCAGGTTCAATTGGTTTTAGAGAAGCAAGTCAGAAAGCTTCACCAATAATTTTGGAACCTGTTATGGAAGTTGAAGTTGTCACTCCTGAGGAATATATGGGAGATGTTATGGGAGATCTTAATGGTCGTAGAGGCCAGATTGAAGGTATGGAGCCAAGAAATACTGCACAGGTAATTAAAGCTTCGGTTCCACTAGCCGAAATGTTTGGTTATGCTACTGACCTTCGCTCTAAGACTCAGGGAAGAGCAACTTATACTATGCAGTTTTCACATTATGAAAAAACACCGAAAAATATTGCTAAAGAAATTATTGGAGATTAATTAAAGGGAGGATGAGAAAGAATGGCAAAGGAAAAGTTTGAGAGGACGAAGCCCCATATTAACATAGGAACGATAGGACATGTTGATCATGGGAA
>SL_8KL_010_SEDDRAFT_10005080_pt1 | contig 10411 bp, 9 predicted proteins | sample SodLakKL_010_SED_4_FD_11160 | JGI IMG/M metagenome (IMG submission 11160) | reverse complement strand
CATCGGCGTCGGACGGATGGCGGATCTGTTTCGGGAATCCTTCGGAGACATACTCCCGGGCTTAATGACCGTCGTGGTAATACTCAGTGCTGTGTTATCTTTGTTCGCATCCTTCGCTAAACCGAAATTTGTGATGGAACAGCCTTTTCTTAAAAACTTGTTGGCCGTCGGCCCTCTATGGTTAATCTCCAGAGTGCTGGGGGCTATTTTCATTTTTCTGACTTTCTATGAGATCGGCCCGGACTTTATCACCTCCGGCGCCACAGGGGGAACGATTCTGTATGAGCTTCTTCCCACCCTGGCTACCTGGTTCTTTTTTGCAGGATTTTTACTTCCTCTGCTTTTGGACTTCGGCGCCATGGATTATCTCGGAACGCTAATACGAAAGTTTATGCGCCCATTATTCCGGGTACCGGGAAGATCAGCCATTGACGGTATCGCATCATGGATCGGAAGCGGTCCCGTGGGCGTCGTTCTGACGGATAAACAATATCAAAGTCGTTTTTATACAGCCCAGGAAGCAAGTATTATTTCTGTATGTTTTTCCATCGTATCCCTGCCCTTCGCAGTGGTTGTGGCTCAATTTTTAGAACTTCAACATGTATTTTTACAATTTTATTTTACGATCTCCTTTGCAAGTTTCATCGCCGCATTAATCCTTCCGAGAATTCCTCCTCTCACCAAAAAATCTCAAGATTATTTTGAGGGGGGAGAAAAAAACATCAACGAAGAAGTGCCGGGAGACCGAAGCCTTCATAACTGGGCTGTGGAAAAAGGAATTCTCCGGGCTAAGGAGGCCAATGGAGCTACGGGAGTGGGCGTAGACGGGACAAAGACTGTTATTGATATTTATCTAAGTTTAATGCCTCTGGTTATGGCATGGGGTACTCTCTCTTTGATTATCGTGGAGCATACTCCGATTTTTACCTGGATTTCTTATCCTTTGATTCCTGTGTTGAATTTACTCCAGATTCCCGGAGCTGAAGTAGCGGCCCCCGCTGTGGTTGTAGGATTTGCAGATATGTTTCTCCCCTCCATTTTGGTTTCCAATCTGGAATATGAAATCACTCGGTTTATCATCGGTGCCATGTCCTTTACTCAACTGATCTATCTAAGTGAAACCGGAGCCGTAATCTTAAAATCCAAAATCCCGATGAATCTGTTGGATCTATTTATCATTTTCCTTCAGCGTACGATTATTACCCTGCCGATTGTGACACTAATCGCCCATTTAATTTATTAAGTTTTCATAACCATTTCCCCGGGTATCTATTCTGTGAAGCAGGAATCAATAAAGCAAAAACAGTTGTTGTTTTATTGTTCTTCATGCTATTGAATAGGCAGGGCTCCTTGTGAAATAGTACATGAGAGGTTAAATATAAGTTTGTAAATGTATCGGGATAATACTATTCACAATCTATGAAAAGAGGTGCACTAATGAAACATCCCTATCTAGCAAAACGTTACTGGAAAGATCAAAAAACCCCCATGGGAGCCTCCGATGAGTTGGCGAGATCCTTTGATGATGTGATCAACCTCAGCCTCGGAGACCCGGACCAGACTACGCCGGAGACGGTCATCAACGCCGCCTTTGAAGACGCCAAGGCCGGCCACACGAAATATACGGACTTTCGGGGAGATCCCGAACTTCGGGAGGAAGTTCGAAAAATGTACTCCGAAGATTTTAACCTTCAGTTTAGGGACCAGGAAATAATGGTGACTGCCAGCGCCTGCCTGGGGATGTATCTGGCTTTGGAGGCGATTTTGGACGACGGCGATGAGGTGATTATTCATGAACCCTGTTTCACACCTTATCCTCAGCAGATTCGATTAGCCCGGGGGATTCCTGTTTCCTTGGATACCCTTGAGAGAGATGATTTTGAAATTGATCCCAAAAGACTGGAGTCATTAATTACGGAACGGACAAAAGCGTTGGTGATAAACACCCCAAATAATCCCACGGGAACTTGCTTTAGCCGGGAAACCATGGAAGCCGTAGCGGAGACGGCGAAAAAACATGATTTAGTGGTAATCGCCGATGAAATTTACGGCGCCTACAGCTATAAACGGGAATTTATTCCTATGGTATCGATCCCCGGCATGAAGGAGCGGACCATTACCATCAACAGTTTTTCCAAGGATTATACCATGACCGGCTGGCGAGTGGGACATGTAATTGCCCCGGACTTTATCATTAAAACCATCCAGCAGATTAATGAAAATGTGGTGTTTACCGCTCCTTCCGTATCCCAGCGGGCAGCGATTCATGCCCTAAGGCAGCGAAAAACCATTCAGCCTCCCATGGTCAAGGAATATCAGGACCGGGTATTTTATGCGGCAAAGAGAATCGAAGAACTGAAAAACATATCCGTGCTTCCGCCCAAAGGAACTTTTTACCTTTTCCCAAACATTAAAGATACAGGCCTTTCTTCTAAAGAAGTCAGTGATCGAATTTTACAGGAAGCCCATGTGCTTACCCTGCCGGGTGACGCCTTCGGAAGATGCGGCGAAGGCTATATCCGAATCGCCTGCACCGTAGGGGTTGATAAGTTAAAAGAAGCCTTTGACCGCATTGCAAAGATGGATCTGTTTCTGTAGAACTCCAAAAAACTCTACAAAAACAAGACCCTGCAGCTTGGTTTTAAACCGGCAAGCTGCAGGGTCTTGATCAGTAACCGCATTCGTTCCTATTTTTTAACGTTACTTCTATTGGTGGTGCCTTTACCAACTCAAAGGTTGCAGAGGCAAACTCCACTTTGCCAGAACTGTTTTCCACCTTATCAAGGATTTTTGTATAGAGTCGGTCTTTAACACCGACTCTTTTTTTGTAATCCACTACATAACGCAGGGTGAATTCCACCCAGTTATCATTGGCGATGATGTTTACCATCGGATGGGTTGAAGCGTTTTCAATAAGAAACTTTCGAACCATAATATCCCAGTGCGCTTCCGCTTCCTTCGAGTAATTCCCTACCACTTCCTCTGCAGTCTCTAACAAAAATTTCCTTGCTAAATCATAATCACTCCCGTATTTTACCGGAACTTTGATCTCATCCCAAAGAAAGGGAAAATCCGCAGAATAATTATAAACCGGCTCTTTGAAAACAAAACTGTTGGCAATTCGTACAATTCTTCCGTTATATAAGTCTCCATCCACCCAGCCGCCGATCTCCATAATAGTGGTTCGAAGAACGCCTACATCGATTACGTCTCCTCTAATGCCTCCAAGCAGTACCCGGTCTCCGGATTTATAGATGTCGCTGAAGACAATAGCAATCCACCCCGCGATGCTGACGATCACCTCCTGCAGTGCAAAAGCAATCCCCGCACCGGCAATTCCGAAAAATACGGTTAAAGCTCCAAGGCTTTCCCAATAAATAATGGAAATAAATAATATAATTAATAAATATCCCACGGCGGTTATGGCCTTCTTGCTTCGATAAGAATTGTTATGATCTTTAATATACCGTCCCAATCTGGATCGGAACAGATTTTTTAGAGCCAATAGAATGATTACCCCCATCACAGCAAAGATCAACCGAACAACAAAAGGGTTTTCTGTTATGACTGTTAGATATTCATCCATGGAAATCCTCCTCTTAATGTCTTGAAACTCTTTTTAATTAAAGCTTATTACTGTTCACTTTAGCATCAAGTAACTGTTTGATCCTTATTTACTTATATACCTTATTTTCGGTCGATCTACCAACAAATCCCTCGGCACTGCCCATAATCCCTGTAATATTTTAGGAGTTTCCGTTTGATCCCGGTTAACTACGGGTATAGTAATATTCAAAGGGGTTAATCGATAAAAACATAGATAGGAACATATATATGAAAATAAGGAGGTGACTTAGATGAACAAAAAATGGGAAGGTCGATGGGATCAGATCAAAGGCAGTATGAAAAAACGTTGGGGAAAACTTACCGACGATGACTTAAAACAGATCGACGGCAATAAAGACCGCCTGGTCGGCAAGTTAAAGGAGAAATACGGACTTACCAAAGAGCAGGCCGAGAAGAAAGTAGATGATTTTAATAAAGATAATTAAATCTTTTAGAAAAACCGCTTAGAAGCCAATTAAGCAGCTTAGAAGCGGTTTTTTCTTTTGCAATTATTTCCTTTTTCGCATCTCTAATCAATCTTTGCCGACGCTGGTTGCTGACTTCTCTTTCGCCTTCCTTAACAGTTCCCGACCTTTTTTCAGCAGTGCTTTCCGATTCTCTTCTTTTTGTCGATCCCAATTGGCATACATCAGTCGCATTCTGGGATTACTTCCAAGAAGTCCCCGGTGATCTTCCAGGAAAGTCCAATAAAGGGAGTGAAAAGGGCAGGCCTGCTCCCCTGTTTTATCGTTAATATCATAGCTGCAGGTCTCACAGTAATTGCTCATTCTTTGAATATACTTTCCAGAAGAAACGTAGGGTTTCGTGCTCATCATACCTCCGTCGGCGTATAAAGCCATCCCTAGCACATTGGGGAGAACCACCCAGTCATAGGCATCCACATAGACTTCTAAAAACCAGTCCGACACCTCCTGAGGCCTGACCCGAAGGAGATTCGCCCAATTCCCCAGTACCATCAGTCGCTGGATATGATGGTTGTATCCGTTAGTCATCACTTCCTTTACAGCGGTTGCTGCACAGTGCAGTTCGGTTTTCCCGGTCCAATAATAAGAAGGCAGGGAATTTTTGTGATCAAAATAATTGGTTTTCTCATATTCCGGCATACTCCGAAGATACACTCCCCGAATATACTCCCGCCAGCCTAAGATTTGACGAATAAATCCTTCCACTGCAGACAGCGGTGCCTTTTCTTCATGATAAGCCTTCTCGGCTTTTTCAATCACCTCTTTTGGAGTAATGAGACCGATGTTGATGGCCCCGGACAACAAAGAATGGGACATAAAAGGGTCCTGGGTAATCATGGCATCCTGGTAATATCCGAAGGTTTTCAGTCGCCGGTCGATAAAATGCCTTAAGACCTCAAGAGCCTCTTCCCTTGTAACCGGCCAGGAAAAGCTGTCTGCCTCTCCGAAATTGTGGGAATACTGATTCTGAACTTTTGCAATAACTTCCTTCGTGATCTTATCCGGAGTAAATTTAAGCGGCTCTTCAAAACGGAGACCCTCCTTCGGCGGCTTTCGGTTTTCCGTATCGTAACTCCATTTCCCACCCATGGGACGATCTCCATTCATTAAAACTTTATGCTCTTTTCGAAGCCGTTGATAAACTTTTTCCTGTTTCCAGGACTTTTCCTTCGGCAAATAATCCGGCCAATCATTTTTTCCCACTAGGAATAAGGGTTTTTCGCTGAGAATCTTAAAGTCTATTTTTTTAAAGATCTTCGCAAAACCCTCTTCGAATATCTTTCCTGAAGAGTCATCCATACATTCATCAGAGAATTCTTTCAATGTTTTAGCATTGGAAATTTCCATTTGATTAAACAGCTTACTGATAAAATAGTCCGTAGGTTCGTGAACCAAACAGATCTTTGAATTATACTTTTTAACATGCTCTTCTAATCCTTCGGTAAAACTATCGGCTTCCCGGTAATCCACTAAGTATCCCGACTCTTTTAATTCCTCGGCAAAATGTCTCATGGCGGAAAAAATCAGTACCAATTTTTGTTTGTGTACTTTTCTCCATTGGCTGCGCTCCTTGGATTCGATCAGTAAAATAACATCTTTCTTCGGATCAATTTCATTAAATCCCTCCAAACTTTTATTTAACTGGTTTCCCAAAATCCATAGGGTTTTCATAAGGGTTTTGCCTCCTTTTTCGTAGTTTCTCTTTATACCCCGATTTTTCAGTCAGAACATTACTAATGTGGAAGAATCAAAATATGCTTTTGAGTTTCTTTGATAAAAAAAGACCACTACAGTAGCTGTAGCGATCCCTAAAGCTTTATAATATATAAGAGGCAAAGCCTTGTTCTTCTCTTTGTTATTATGACACAAAAAAACTCCGTCCTCTATGTGTTTCTATGTGCTAGTTAATATATCTCTAGCTTCCTCTAAGGAAATATTTGATCGCATAAAGTCCTCCTAACACTTTCCAAAATGACAGTCCGGGAAGGTGCATACTTGACATTTCAAACACTGTCCGCCGTAACCCAGTTCTATTATATCCCGGCGGCGAATCTTTTCTTTCGCAAAGACCCTGGGCAGTAAGATATCAAATGCTGTGGTATGAGAAAACATTACGCAGCCCGGCAGGCCGAATACCGGTGTGCCGTCGAGATACGCAAAAAGCAGCATGGCTCCCGGAAGCACTGGCGTACCGTAGGTGACGATCTCCGCTCCCGTGGCTTTAATACCCCCCGGGGTTTTATCATCGGGGTCCACGGACATTCCGCCGGTTACGATAATCAGTTCTGCACCCATGGCTTTGGCTTTTTCCACGGTTTCTTTAATGATTTCCAACTCATCGGGTACCACAGTTTTAAAGAAAACATCGGAATGATACTTCCCCACTTTTTTCTCAATGACGGGACCGAAACGGTCCTTGATTCTACCTTTATACACTTCACTTCCCGTAACAATCACCGCAGTTTTTAATCGATGAAAGGGTTTTACCGAGATCATGGGCTCGTGACCTTCCAGAGCTTGTTTTGCCCGATCCAGCTTCTCCCGGTTAATCACCAGAGGGATTACCCGACAACCGCCGATTAACCCGTCCTTTTCAATCCGGCGATTCCCATGAATCGTTGCCAGACAAATATCTCCTAAATCATTCACATCATACAGCAGTTCTTTGTTGATCTTTACAAGACCTTCCTCTTTCGCCACTAAATTCATCTTTCCTTCCGAGGGCGGGGTGAGTTTGACCCCTTCTCCGATCACGAGATTGCTCAAAATGTGGGCTGCCTCATCCTCATGAACTTCCCCAGGTGAAAGATCCATAATATAGAGATGTTCCTTCCCGATATTTAACAGTTCGCCGATATCTTCCTCTTTAATAACATGTCCCTTTTTAAAGGCCACTCCTTTGAATTCACCGGGAATAATTTTCGTAAGGTCATGACCCAGTACCATTCCCACGGCTTTTTCGGTTTTTATCATTTTCATAGAGTTTATTCCTTTCCAAAATTGGAATTTATGTCAATTACAAATATTGTACCACAATTCTTCAGAGTATGTCTTCTATATAATCGATTCTTATTTTTTATTTATTTCTATATGGTATTTCATCTTTCATTTCATTTTCACAACTTATATATTACCAATAATCTCATAACACATTGTTATCGTATTTACGGTTCTATTAATTCTAAACTCTCCTTATGAACTTACTCATATTCTGCCACTTTTCACAGCTTTTGCAGAGAGGGAGTTTTTTAACCGACACCTTAAACTCTTTTGGATTAACGACATCCGGTACAAAAGATCAGATTCATTTTAAAAAATGGGTTTCTGCCCTTAATCAATGTAGTTTTATTTAAGCCCTTTTCCGAACTTCTTTGGGCCAAACTAGACTGCAAAGTTTACAGTTGATACAAAGGCTCCTGTCATTCAGATAGATTTTCCTGTTTTTTACTATAAAATCTTATTCTTAAATATTTACGATTCATATTATATGAATTTACTATATACAACTATTTTTTTGGAACTTCTTTAATTTCTTTTCGTCTAATGGGCATAAGAGCAGAAAGAGGTTTAATCTAATAGAAAGTTCGATTCCTAAATAACTCAGACATGTTTTTGGAGGTGTTGCAACGTGATAAAAAAAATGACGAAGATTTTACTCCTGCTGATTTTTGCAGGATTGTTACTGATCAGTTGTGCTAATGATAACGGAGAGCATAATGGAAATGGGACAATGAACGGAAATGATGAGGAACAGATCATGCAGTTTGTAGCTGCTGTTCTGGAAGTTGATGAGAATTCCATTTTGGTAGAGCCGGCGGAAGGAGAAGAGATCCTTCGAAGCGGAGATCGGGTCTCCGTAAGCACCGGGGCATTGGATCCGCAAGACATCCCGGAAATAGCAGAGGGCGATACCGTTCGAATTTTTTACAGCGGCGGCGTGATGGAGAGTTATCCCTTACAGCTTGGTGAGGTTCGAATGATTGAGCTGGTGGAGGAATAACGCTCTCAGGAGGCACCTTCGGAATTTACTAATTGCTGTGCTACCGGATAATATGCCACCCATAAACAGAACCCCCTCAAAAAGGCGAGGGGCATTTGTTTATGGAAAACCTATAATTCGAAGTTTGCTTTTCGAATCTGACTTTCATTCCCTACATCAGCCGCAGCAGCATCTCCAGTTTCAACCGAGTTGTGGGATCCTCCAAGTCGAGACTTAGCAGATCACTAACGGTCTCCATTCGCTTTCGTACAGTGTTGATATGAATATAGAGCTGTTTTGCCGCTAGACTGTAATTCATTTTACAGGCGAGATACACTTTTAACGTCTCAATCAGCTCTTCTCCGGAATCATGGTCAAGAAGCCCTTTGATATCCTTCGTCATGAGGTCAAACTCGTCCTCCTGTATATCCATCCAGGCAAATACCCCAAGCTCCGAATAGGTGTGGATCTTTTGATCCTCTTCGATCATAGATCCCACTTTTAATGTTTGTTTTCCTCTTTGGATGTTTCTTTTAAGATCCGCTATATTGCAGGGAAAATCCACAATGGCAAAATGCAAGTCCTTCCCGTTGATTTTAGATCTCAATCGTTTATCAAAATCCTCCAGCGTTTTTCGAATAGACTGCAGCTGCTCCTCTTTCAGCGGACTTTGATCAACCGGGACCAACACTGCCCATTGTTTACTGTTGATCCGGCTGATTCTTCCGTCGATCCGTCCCAGGACGTTTGCCGCTGCGTTTTTTACAGCCTCAACGGATTCGGCCGAGAATTCAAATCCTTTTACCGCTCCCATTAACATCAGAAGGTATTCCTCCTCAGCAGCAATGCCCAACTCCTCCGCCCTCTGGATTATGGTTTCTTTTCCCTTCAAACTACCGTCCTCAAGATCCTTCAGGAATTTTTCGAAACCTTGGTCTTCCAAACTTTGAGCCACTAGAATCTGCTCATAGAGAGACTGAATCAACAAAAATCCGATTCTCAAGGCGAACTGATCAAAATAATCAATCAGTTCCGTAGCCTCCACTACCACAAAGTAAGCTTTAGTTTTCCCTCCCACAGTAATGGGAATCGTAATCCAGCTATAGGGCCGTTCATATTAGATGGCCCGAAACTAAGGATCCGAAGGACCCCAGAATCATGGTCCATACAGCATTGGCAAAGGCTTCATTGGTCATGGCATCGGTTCCGACCTCCACGCCTACCGCTCCGGCACCGAAGCCCACGGCCATTAGCTCAAACATCACGCTGCCGATAAAAGAGAGCCGCATCCAGGACATCGGTCCTCCTACGGTAACCAAAATCGCCAGCAGACCGGTGAGTATAACTATAGACGGCCCGATGGAAGTGATTAAACTGCTTTTCATTGCTGATTTCATCTGTTTTTCCGTAAGACCGAATTCCTTACCTGTAGAATAGGACTTCCTTGCAAAAAGTATTGCTTGAAATAAGACTAAGGCAACAGCAACCCCGGCAGCAATCCACATCGGAAAACTATTGGCAATTTCTAAATAATCCATTTGTACCCCTCCTTATTTTCTCTTACTATCATCCTATCTTTTAGGAAGTCTAAAAACAATGTCAATATTTTTAAAGTTTTCACTTAATTGTGAAAATATTTTCATTATGACGAGTTTTTTAATTATAGGGATGTCCAAGTTGATATCACCAATAACACCTCTAAGCTATCTCCGTGCCAAGCTAGAGGATTTTTTCTGTGTTTTAAAAAACGAAAAAAACCACCAACCCTATGGTTTGGTGGCGAGTTTGTAATTCTATCGAAGAAGCTGCAATCCGTCAAGGATTTAATTGCCATAACCGTTGATAAAACCTGCTTCCAGTTCCACCAATAATTAGCAAATTCCACTATACGCTTGCTTTCCAACCCACCGAGGTAACATGATTCTCCAAACTGAGTTTTCCAACAATCTCCTCAATTTCCTTATGGGACTTTTCAAAGGCCACAATATCTGCAAAGATTTTCACATCCCCGGGGTCCTCCTCCTGGTCTTCACTTTTTAAATAACTAAGCAGAAGATCCTCTTTTGCCATCAAATCGATCAACAGAGAACGGACTTGGAATTCCACTTCCTCCTTACATCGGACCTTAATCCGATAATGGATCTCTTCCTGTTCCTCTTCCTGAGTGGTGGAGGGAAGATTGATTTTCTTCAAGAAAAGCCGCAAGTAAATATTGGCAAAGAGTATAAAAAGGGTCCCTACCACGGCTTCCGCAATAAATCCGAAACCGGTGAGCACACCGATAGCCGCAGCGCACCAGAGGGTAGCTGCTGTATTTAGGCCTCTGATATTGGTGCCTTGA
>SL_8KL_010_SEDDRAFT_10005079_pt1 | contig 10412 bp, 9 predicted proteins | sample SodLakKL_010_SED_4_FD_11160 | JGI IMG/M metagenome (IMG submission 11160) | reverse complement strand
AGGTTTTCAGCTGTTTCCCGGTCACTTCCCCCCACTGCTTTCGCTGCTTTAAAAATAGCATCGGTAATTTTTTCGGGATCGAAAGCAACCACCCGTCCATCACGTTTGCGGATCTCCTTAAATAAACAGTTTATTTCCGGATTATTTTCTGTTTTGACCGATGCTGCGCCGTTATTCAAGATAATAACCTCCCTTTACTTTTTTAGTTCTTCTTTTTCGCGAAGCATATCTTCCAACTCGGCTTTAAATGCTTCAACATCAGGAAACTGGCGAAAAACCGAAGCAAAGCGAACATAAGCAATTTCGTCGATTCTGCGCAATTTTTTTAGAAGAATATCACCGATTCGATCAGCGGTAACCTCCTTGGTATAGCTGCTGCGCAGTTCCTGTTCAAGGTTTTGGACAAGCTCTTCCCACCGGGAGAGAGGAATATCACGCTTTTGACCGGCCAGAATAAGACCTTTGAGCAGCTTGCCAGGATCAAATAATTCCCTGCGGCCATCCCGCTTGATAACAACTATCGGCTCTTCTTCCAATTTCTCCATGGTCGTGAAGCGTTTAGTGCAGCTAACACACTGTCTCCTACGCCTGATGGAAGAAGAGTCCTGCGTAGCCCGCGAATCAAGAACCCTGGTATCGATTTCCCCACAATAGGGACACCTCATGTTCACCGTCTCCTATCAACATATTGCATTGTAGTTATTATAGAACACAATATATTGTGTGTAAAGAGGTTATTTTTTAACAGTATTGAAACTCGGCCTTCCCCCCTACAGGAGAAGGCCGAGTTTAATTTTTCATTTCGTGACTAATACTAGAAACCTATAGCAATGTCTTTAATTACTGGTTAACGATCCTTTCCTGCTGTTGGTAACGTGCCCAGGCCGGGGCATCAATGTTTTCCCCGCGGGAATAAGAGCTGTTTCCAACACCGGCCAGGGTAGGTTTAAACCCCTGCTGCTTTTGTCTGAACCCGGTTGCAATTACAGTAACCCTGACTTGATCTTCACAGTTTTCATCGATTACTGCACCGAAAATAATGTTAGCATCGGGATCAGCATGCCCGGCCACAATCTCTGCTGCTTCATGGACTTCATAAAGCCCTAAATCTGTACCACCGGTCACATTGATCAGAACACCCCTGGCTCCTTCGATAGAAGTTTCCAGTAGTGGGCTGTTAGTAGCAGCTTTGGCAGCTTCAAGAGTTCGGTTTTCTCCGCTCCCCTGTCCAACGCCCATCAGAGCTGGTCCGGTTTCTGCCATGATCGTGCGCACATCGGCGAAATCAAGGTTAATCAGACCGGGAATCGCGATCAGATCAGAAATTCCTTGTACGCCCTGTCTGAGTACATCATCAGCAACCCGGAAAGCCTCCAGAATCGGAGTTTTCTTCTCAACCACCTGCATCAAACGATCATTAGGTATAGTAATCAGGGTATCTACCTTATCTTTCAGGATGTTTATACCCTCTTCAGCTTGCTGTTTACGTTTTTTACCTTCAAAGGTAAAAGGCTTGGTAACCACACCAACAGTCAGGGCTCCGAGCTTTTGAGCAATTTCAGCGATTACCGTTACCGCTCCGGTTCCGGTGCCGCCACCCATGCCGGCAGTTATAAAGACCATGTCCGCACCCTTAAGCATCGCTTCGATATCCTCTGTGCTCTCTTCAGCAGCTTTGCGGCCTATTTCCGGGTTTGCTCCGGCACCAAGTCCTTTTGTCAACTGCTCACCAATCTGCATTTTTATTCCTGCATTAGCCAGGTAAAGAGCCTGGGCATCCGTATTAACTGCACAAAAGTCAATGCCCTGTAAACCGGCTGCAATCATCCGGTTAACCGCATTACTTCCTCCTCCGCCTACTCCAACTACTTTTATTGATGCAAACTGTTCCATTTCAATATCAAATTCAATCATCAAAAGCACCTCCTAAAAATGATATGCTCTTTTAATCTACAATATCTGCCAAACAGTCCTTAATACGCTGCCAAAGACTGGGCCCGCGCTTCCTGGTCGGTTTGCCTCGTTCCTGAATATGCATTCTTGGCTGGTAGCGCTGCACGTAATAGAGCAGTCCCGCTACTGTCGAATATGCCGGGTTTTGAATCCCCGCCACATCAAAGTCAGCCAACCTGACCTGGTCACTTTCCATTGAGAGGCGGGCAACTTCGACAATGCCTTTCATAGAAGAAACTCCGCCGCGTAAAACAATCCCGGCTGGAGGCAAATAGGACCAACCCATTTTACTGATTTCTTCCTTTGCAATTTGAAAAATCTCCTGTATCCTCGGCTCGATATAACTAGTGAGCTCTCTTTCCGACACCAGCCTGAGCTCATTGCTGCCTAAATTCTGTATTTCAATTTTTGGTTCACTTTCAGCTAAAGAAAGCAGGGCTGAACCATAATTGATTTTTAACTCTTCTGCTTTAAAATAATTGATTCTCAAACCGGCTGCCAAATCGGTAGTAATATGGTCGCCACCAACCGGCACTACCGCCAGTTTCTGCAGTTTTCCATGCTGGAATAGAGATATCTCGGTTGTTCCGCCACCAATATCAAGCAGAAAAGCGCCCAGATCTCTTTCATCAGGAGAAAGGGATATTTCAGAATTGGCCATAGCTTGCAGAACAAGCCCATTGATTGTAACCCCTGCTCGATTAATACAACGCAGCAGATTATGCAGAGAAGTAATCAAGCTGGTCACAACCTGGGCATCGACTTCCAGCCTGACACCCAGCATGCCAACCGGATCCCTGATCCCATCAAACCCGTCCACAATGAACTCGCGGGGTATTATATCCACAATCTCGCGATCCATGGGGAGGGCAACAACCCGGGCAGCCTGCATTACTCTTTCCAAGTCATCTTCACGGATCTCCCTGTCGTCCGAAGTTACAGCCACTACACCCCGATTATTGATCAGGTCGATGTTTAAACCCTTTAGGCCAACATAAGCAGATTCGATCTTAAAACCTGCCATTCGCTCTGCTTCCTCAACTGCGCTAACTATTGATTCGACTGTTTTGTCCAGATCAACAATTACACCCTTACGCACACCATTGGAAGGACTTAAGCCCAAACCGATCATGTTAATTGTGCCATCGGGACGGGGTTCGCCGAGCCCAACCCTTACCTCAGCTGTTCCTACATCAATACCTACTATAAAGCTTCTTTTTGTCACTGTAATCCCCCTTACCCTCGCCAGCATGGTGCAATTACTACCAGAATGGTCCAAATACTACTTACGCATTTCAACACATTTCAACTATTTCCTTTTTTTTTATGGATCCACCCCCTTTTTTTCAATTAATTTGGCGCTGGAAACAACTAACCGATTTCCACAACGTACATCAAGGCGGGTGTTTTCATCCGGATCNATGTATAGGGAATACTTTTAGCAATAAGTTTTAGTTTATACTCCATATCTCCACCTTCACCAAACCAGATTTCCAGCTCATTTGTTGTATGCGCTACCAGGTTGTAGCTTTCCGATAAATCTATTTTATCTACTTCTAAACGGGTTTCCCCGGGCCAGGCCGAAAAGAAACTTTTTAAAGCTTCTTCCCTGGTTGAACAGGCCAGAGGATCACCCGGTATAACCAGGCTGCCGTCCACACCGGATATTAGGGGATGTTTTGCTGTCGCTTTTCCGGTATGGGCGAAAGGCACTGCATTCTTATCAATAGCCCAAAAACCATCTGCAGTCATTACATAACCGACCTTTTCACGTTCATCGAGTGAAATAACTATTTTATCGGGCAGGCTGCGTTTTATCGTAACATTTTTCGCCCGGGGCAGCTCTTTTACTATATTCTCTGCAATTCCCTGCTCGCTAAGCAGAAATATACTGATGCCTTCCTCGATTTCTGCGGCAGCAAGAATTTCCCCGGTGTGCAATTCATCAGCGCCTATAACTTCAATCTCGCTGATCCGGAAAAAAACTTCTCCTTCTTTTAACAGGAACAGAACAATCAAACCAATGATCAGTTTAGACAAAAACCGAACTGCCTTTTTCCAGGTAGGCCGATCGCTGCTATTCTTAACCAGCTTCAAATGTTCTCTTTCCTTTTTCATAAACTAACTCTCCTCGCCGATAATTCTAACTTCCGGTTGGAGTTCAAGATTATAATTATCTTTAACCAGCTGCCTGACTGCTCTAATTAAATTTAATATATCAGCAGCGGTTGCATGACCGGTATTAACAATGAAATTAGCGTGTTCTTCAGAAACTGCAGCTCCGCCTATTTGCATTCCCTTCCCACCGGCTTTTTCAATAATGAGGCCTGCAGGTTGATCAGGCAGGTTGCGAAACACACTGCCTGCACTGGGCAGGACGGGATGACGGTTGCGCCGTTCTTCTGAAAAATGCTCCATGGCCTCGAAAGATTTAGCGGGTTCTCCTTTTTTCATTTCCAGAACTGCTTCAACCAAAATACCCCTGCCGATCAGGTTACTGGTTCGATAACCGAAAGAAAGANCTTCTCGTGACAGGGTAATAAGCTCTCCACTAAAATCAACCAGTTTAACCGAAGATACCCTTTCTCCGACATAACTACCGAAGGCCCCGGCATTCATAATCAAAGCGCCGCCCAGGGAACCTGGAATTCCAATTGCAAACTCCAGCCCGCTCAGTCCTATTTCCGCGGCACTCCTGGCCATGTAAGCCAGGGGGGTGCCTGCTCCTGTTACGAGCGTGTCGTGTTCATGTTTAATATAGCTAAATGCTGCACCGATCTTGACCACCAGCCCCCTGATTCCTCCATCTAAAACAAGCAGGTTTGTCCCGTTGCCTAAAATATAAAGGGGCAGTTGATATTTATCACTTAAGCGAACGATTTCCAACAATTCGTCAAGATCAGAGGGGCAACTGAAATAATCAGCTGGTCCGCCAACCTGCCAGGAGGTATGTTTAGCCATAGGTTCATCTTTTTTGATACCACCCTTTAATTTTAAACCCAGTTCCTGCTCGATATTCATGAGGCTACCTCCTTTAAACATCGATAAAGCTTTTCTGCAGCATCAGGCATCCCCATTGCTTTGCTCTTCCCGCTCATTTCTCTGAGCTGCTCAGGATTACTAAACAGCCAGTTTATGTCTTCCTGCAGGCGATAATGAGTAAAGTATTTTTCCTCGATCAAAATAGCTGCACCGGCATCTGAAAGCAGGCGAGCATTATAATACTGGTGATTATTAACAACATTCGGAGAAGGCACCAGTAAAGCCGGAACACCCAAAGCGGTAAGTTCGGCCAGGGTAGTCGCTCCACTCCTTGTCACAGTCAGATCAGCTGCAGCCAAAGCTTCAGGCATCTTGTCAAGGTAAGAATAAAGCCTGACCTGTTTGGGAAGATCCCCGAGTTCAGCGATAACAGCTTCGTGATATATGTCACCGGTCACATAAATCAGGTTTACACCTTCCGGAAGTAGTTCTTCTTTCAGATATGCTGTGATTACCTGGTTTAGTTTTAAAGCTCCTCGACTGCCACCATAGATTAAAATATTTTTCTGACCGGGATCAAGACCGAAATGCCGACAACCTTCTTCCCGGCTCAGAGCACTAACTTCACTGGCCCGTGGATTGCCTGTAAAAAACCCTTTGCTGAAGGGAGGCATTCTTTTAGCCGTTTCTGCAAAAGAAAGACAGACTTTGCTAACAAAAGGTGCAAGATAACGGTTAGCCATTCCAGGCAGAGCATTTTGTTCATGAATAACTACCGGAATCCTTTTTAATACAGCTGATAAAACCAGCGGAGCAGCAACATAACCTCCGGTTCCCAAAACAACATTGGGCCGGTATTCACCAAGCAGTTTCAGGGAGCGTTTCAAACCCCCAAAAAAATCTTTCAGCATAGCTCCAAGCTGCTTAAAGCTGCGCTGAAACCCCCGGGCCGGTATTGTAACCAGGGTAAATCCGGCGGAAGGAACAATTTTGCTTTCCAGACCGGCTGCACTGCCGACAAAAATTATTTCTGTACTGCCGTCTTTAGCCTGAGCATATCGCGCCAGGGCTAAGGCAGGATAAATATGGCCGCCTGTTCCTCCTCCACCGATTAAGATTCTCATAATTTAAGCCGCTCCTTTAAGGCTTTTTGCTTCCTGACCATGTTTTGATATGTTGAGCAATACGCCAATTCCAAGCAAAGTAAAAACTATTGAACTGCCGCCGGCGCTAATCAGGGGCAAGTTGATCCCGGTCACAGGTACTGAACCGGTTACCACTGCTACATTAATAACAACCTGGGCAGCAATCATAAAAGTAATCCCGCCTGCCAGCAAACTGCTAAAAAGGTCGGGCGCTTTAAGCGCAATCTGTAAACCCCGCCAGACTAAGACCATGTAAAGCAGCAAAATTGTCACCGCTCCGATAAAACCTAACTCTTCGCCTATAACAGCAAAGATAAAATCATTCTGAGGTTCAGGCAGGTAAAATAGTTTCTGTTTACTGCGACCCAGGCCCATTCCGAAAATATGACCGGGGCCTAGCGCATATAAGGACTGGATAATCTGGTATCCTGCTTCCGTTGGTTCAGCCCAGGGATCGAATAATGTAAACAATCGCTGCATTCGATAATCTTCCTTCATCGTAAAATAAGCCACGGGCGGCAGAAACAAAAGAAACAAGCCAACTAACTGTGATAAAGGCATGCCGGCAAAAACAATAACCAGGCCGCAACCAACTATAACCACCAGCGCTGTCCCCATGTCAGGCTGATACAGAATCATCAAGAATGCTATTGCGCTCATCACAATAGGAATCAGAGCGCCAGTCCAAAAATTGTGTAGATTTAGCCTGCGGCTGCTCATATAGGCTGCAGTAAAAATAACAATTGCAAACTTGCTGAATTCAGATGGCTGAATAACGACAGGACCCAGGTTTAGCCAGCGGCGGGCTTCTGTCCCCAGATCAGTTCCATAATTGCTGAAGATTAATGCTAAAAGAACAAAGTTAAGCACAAGAATTATTAATGAATAACGTTTCAGGTTTTTGTAGTGAAACTGCGAAAAGAAAAACAGACCGGCTAAACCTATAGCTACCCAGAGCGCCTGGCGTTTCAATACCTGATAGGGATCACCACTGTTTTCCTGGGCAGTGATAAAACTGGCGCTAAAGACCATGACCAGGCCGACAGCCAAAAGCAAAACGGTCACTAAAAGAAGAACACGATCGTATTTATAAGCTGTATTTTGCTGGGTCATTACCATGCCCTCCTTTACTTTTCGCTTTGCCTTCTATATTTTGAACAAGCTTTTTGAAAAGTTTACCTCGTGCTTCATAATCGGGAAACATATCCCAGCTTGCACAGGCTGGCGACAAAAGAACTATTTCACCGCTTTCAGCTTCATCGTGGGCGAGTTGCACCGCTTCTTCCAAATCAGTTACCTGCCGGTAATTCGAAAAACCTGCTTCTTCCACGGCTCGGGCAATCTGATCTTTTGTTTCTCCATACAAGATAAGATAACGGACTTGATCCGCTATAACAGAAGCCAGGCTGCTGAAATCACTACCTTTATCTTTCCCCCCGGCAATGAGAATTTTGCTGTAACCCGGGAAAGATTGCAGCGCTTTAATCGACGCCCCGGGATTTGTTCCTTTCGAATCATTGATATAAGAAATCCCCCCGGGAACAGATACTTTTTCCAGGCGGTGTTCAATAGCCTGAAAACTGCGCAGCACATCACCAATAGACTGTGCATCGGCTCCGGCTGCCCATGCTGCCGCTGCGGCGGCAAGAGCGTTTTCAAGATTGTGATCGCCGGGCAGCGCAACTTCGCTCCGGGCGCAGATTCTAAGCGGAGGAGCGCCAGGATTAAAAATAGTAACCCAGTCCTTATCGAGTCCAACNCCCACGGATACCTCCGAACGATCAAACCAGATTACTTTGCCACGGGTCTTGTCTTCCAGTGAAGACAGGGCAGAATCACCTGCATTAAGCACAGCGTAATCACTTTCAGTTTGATTTTCAAAGATACGGGCCTTGGCCGCAAAATATTGTTCAATAGTACCGTGATAATCGATATGGTCTTCGGCAAAATTCAAGAAGACTGCCACAGCTGGACGAAAACGGCTGATATTTTCAAGCTGAAAACTACTCAACTCAGCAACGATATAACCTTGTGAACTAATATTGCTGACCTGCCCGGACAGAGGATTTCCTATATTCCCGGCAGAAACTACCGGATCAAAGCGGGCTTCTTTGAGCATCGCCGTAATTAAAGCCGTCGTGGTCGTTTTCCCGTTTGTACCAGTGACACCAATTATCGGTGCCCTGGCATAGGCATAGGCCAGTTCAACTTCCGAGAAAACCGGTATATCCATTGATTGAGCCTGCTTAAATATCTCCAAGGTAGGCGGCACGCCGGGACTTTTTATGATCATCGATAAAGATGAGGTTACTAGCTCAGGCGGTGTTCCACCGGTTACGGCACTGACAGTCGGATAACGGTTCATTTTGGCCAGCGCAACGGAGAGCTCATGATCTTGTTTTTGGTCCGCTATAGTGATTCGGGCCGCACCTATTCCAGACAGCAATTCTGCAGCAGCTATCCCGCTGCGGGCCATGCCGACTATCAAAACCTCTTTGCCTTTGATCAAATCGATCAAAACAGCCCCTCCTAACGAATTAACGGCTGTAAGAGAGTACCCCCGCTGCAGCAAATATTAATGCTGCTCCCCAAAAGGTAGTAACAACCCGCCATTCTGACCAGCCTTTCATTTCAAAATGATGATGCAGCGGACTCATGAGCAGGATCCGCCGACCGGTTAAACGAAAACATATGACCTGTAAAATAACTGACAATGCTTCTATAACAAAAACTCCGCCGATAATCAGTAAAAACAATTCTGCCATAGTCAATACAGCCACCGCAGCGAAGGCTCCGCCCAGGGCCAGCGATCCGACATCACCCATAAACAAGCTGGCCGGATAGCGGTTAAAAACCAGGAACCCCAGGCAGCCACCGGTCATCGCCGCACAGAAAATGGCAACCTCGGGCAAACCAGCCTGTTGAGCTATAAACATAAATGCTATCATACCAATAGCTGATACTCCTGCTGCCAGGCCATCAAGGCCGTCAGTCAGATTAACGCTGTTGCTTGATGCTGAGATGATCAAAAATATGAAGATCGGATGAAAAAACCCGAAATCAATTGTGAAGTTAAAATAAGGAACCAGCATTTCCGTTGAATAAAGTTCGAAATGACGCAAAAACAGAACTAAAAGCACAGTAATGATGACTTCCCCGGCCAACTTTGACCTCGCTTTCAAGCCTAGTGAACGAGCCCGTGCTATTTTCCCAAAATCATCGAGAAATCCAATTAACATACAGCCAAGGGTGACCAGCAATGCGCCATAAAAGAAGGGTGATGTACCGGCGAAAATGATACTGGTTAGCACTGCAGCAGGGATAAAGATAAGGCCGCCCATGGTCGGCGTCCCGGCTTTGACCGCATGGAGGCGGGGCCCGTCAGCCCTGATCTGCTGGCCGTACTGGAGGGATTTCATGGCTTTTATAAAGAGTGGAGTGACAATAACGGTTAATAAAAAAGTACCCGCTAAAGCAGGCAGGATATCAGCAGCCATTATTGACCCTCTCCTTCCTGCAAACTAAGCTCTGAACAATTTTTTCCATGCGCATGCCTCTGGAACCTTTAACCAAAACGAACCAGTTTTGATCAAACGACATACTATTAAGCGTCTCCAGGGCCTGGTCATGATCGAAACAGGGATAAACAGTCATTCCGAAACTGCGGGCTCCTTCTGCAGTATCTTTAGACAGTTCTCCCACTGTTACCAGGCAGCCGATCCCGCACTCTGCAGCAAAATGTCCGACTGACTTATGCGCACTCCGGGCGGTTGTACCGAGTTCGAGCATATCACCGAGCACTGCGACTGTCCGGGATCCACCCAACTCAGCAAGCAAGCTGAGGGCTGCTCTTACAGAACTAGGATTAGCATTGTATGTGTCATCAATGATCTTCATCCCCTGATCGCTATCTAAAACCTGAAACCGGCCTGCCGATGATTGGCTTTCTTGTAAGCCCCTTTCCATCTGCGGCAAACTCAGACCAAGTATGTAACCGACGGTAAGAGCCGCCAGGGCATTGTTGACCGACTCCCGTCCAGGTAGAGGTGCTTTAAACCACCCCTCATTATTATTAGGAAAACGCACCCGGGAAAAGCTCTCTTCTCCCCTTTGAGACAACTGTAAGCCTTTTATATCGCCCTGGTTAAAGCCATAGTAGTATACTTTTCCCGGGAAGCGTTTACCTAAATCTAGGAGGCGGGGATCATCACCGTTCAAAACAGCTACCCCGCCTGAGCCGAGGTAATCTAGGAGTTCTCCTTTCGCCTTGGCAATAGCTTCTATTGAGCCAAGTAATTCAAGATGGGCCTCTCCAATATTTGTAATGACTCC
>SL_8KL_010_SEDDRAFT_10005078_pt1 | contig 10413 bp, 6 predicted proteins | sample SodLakKL_010_SED_4_FD_11160 | JGI IMG/M metagenome (IMG submission 11160) | reverse complement strand
CGGACTGGCTACTACTTTAAAGGAGATAGCCGGGTTTTCAGGATGTGATTTTATTATCCATGAAGATAAAGTGCCGGTCAAGGAAGAAGTAAGAAGCACAGCTGAAATGCTGGGCTTAGATCCTTTATACCTGGCCAATGAGGGAAAATTTATCAGTATTATAAAAAGCAGCCAGGCTGAAAAGTTTGTAGAATTTTTAAAGGAGGGCTCCCTGGGTAAGGATGCTGAAATTATTGGTGAAGTACAGGAAGGAAGGGGGAAAGTCTTTCTGAAAACCTTTTTTGGAGGAACTAAAAATCTTGACTATTTAGCAGGAGCCCCCCTTCCCCGTATTTGCTAGATAGGTGCAAGTTCCCTGTCTAGCTGAACCGGTTCCTCAGTTTCTAAAGATTTATTGGCAAATATAAAGAATAATATTTTGGTTAAACTTTACATTTTAAATACTTCACTGTAAGCTTTGCAAAACAGCTGTAAAATATAGCTGTTTTTTTATATTTTATTTTTTTAAAAAGAAATAAAAGTGACCAAAATAGCAAAAAATATAAGCAACCAAAGAAGGAGGTTTTTATTATGCGTCACAGGGCAAGAATTCATTATGACAATAACAATGGTTTTTTAGAACCTGTTTTGTGGATTTGGGTGAGTGATGGAGCTACTTTAGAAAAGGAAATAGCTCCCTCTGGAAGAGATGATTTCGGTGTATATTATGACGTGCTGTACAACCGCAGCTGTTTTAATTTTAAATTTAAAGATGGTAAAGGGGAAAAAGTTACCTGGGAGGACAATTCAGTAGACAGATATTACCATGTTCAGCTGGGCCAAGAAATTTGGACCATGGCTGACAGGCACAATATATATGAAGTTCGTCCTGCTGAGCCTCGGGGTCATGTAAAAGATGTTTACCAGTCCATAAAACACCTTGTGCCTCAGGATAATTTTTATTTTCCTGATACAGATGTTTCGGGAATGGGAGTAACTTCTATGTTGGGTGCCAATATTTTAAATGACGGTTCTATTCTTTTTGGTTTTTTTCACCCGCGGGCAGCACGAGTGTACCTTTGCGGAAATTTTAATGATTGGCAGTGTCCGGGCTATCCCTTTCCCCAGAAGGAAAAATTTATAGAGATGGGGCTTTATAGGGGGTTTTACTACCAACCTAATATCTGGCTTGCCAGGATAAAGCCGGATAAAAACATATCAAATATTGAATACAAGTTTTACCTTCAAGGCGGGTCGGTAGATACGGAGAGATATGTGCCAGATCCATATACCAGAGTTTTCAGTGAAGATTATAAAAACAAAAATTCAGTAGTAGTTGATCCCACCACATTTAAATGGACCGATCATAACTGGAAAGCATACCAGGTTAAGGACCTTATACTGTATGAGCTGAACGTTTACGGTTTCACAGATAATGATCCGGATATTCCCGAGGAATACCAGGGAACATTTAAAGGAGTCACCCACCGTATAAAGAAAGGCTACTTTAATGAATTGGGGGTTACTGCCATTGGGTTAATGCCTATAACGGAGGTACCATCGCCCCGGCGAGGACTGGGTTATGAGCCTTGCACTTTTATGTCTGTAGAAAAGGATTTTGGCACCCCTGATGACTTTAAAGAAATGGTTGATACAGCTCACCAGCATGGGTTGGCAGTTTTAGTTGACAAGGTTTTTAACCATACCTCCAATGATTTTAATCCTCTGTGGAACTTAATAGATGACGGAAGTGAGGATGGCGGTTTTTATTTTTCCGGTGCCACCATGTGGGGTAATAAAGTAGCTACCGGCAGGGAAGAGGTAGATAACATGCTGATAGATTCCTGCAAATTGTTTATTAAAGAATACCATGTTGACGGGTTCCGGTTTGATGCAACCCATAGTTACTTTTTAAACCATAAGCTGCTGCATCGTTTAGCTCATGAAATAAAGGATAAGGGATTTAAACCAGATGCTATTTTAACTGCAGAAAATTTACCCAATGAGCAGGATTTAAACCTGGATGGATATAACGGTTATGCCCAGTGGTCAGATATTTTTCACGATAAAATAAAGGCCGTTTTAAGGGAAGGAGAATTTGAGGGCGTTGATAACAGTATTGAAAACTTTGGATCACCTTTTTATTTCAGCAAAGATTTTTATGCCGCCCATACCAATAATGTAGTAAATTACTGCGAAAGTCATGACGAAAACAGTGTTCAATTTGAGGTGGCTACGGGGGGAGAGCATCTACAAGATCCCAAGATTAAAAACAGAAAAGCAAGGTTAGGATTAATGGCTACCATCGTAGCACTAGGTCAGCCTATGATTTACATGGGTCAGGAGTATGGAATAGAAAGAGAAAGAAACAGGATAGATGTCAACTGGGTAAAATACTCGGAGGATATAAACAGTTTTTACCAGTGGACAAAGGGATTAATAAATTTGAGGAAGAATCTTGATGCTCTTAAGGTAAACGGTTACGATCCTATGAAAGAGGGAAAATTTTCCTGGATACTAGGTCCCTGGTTAGAGGATAATAAAGGTGGTCATAAAAGGGTTATCGGATGGAAAGCTGTTGAAAAGGGAGTAATTAAAGAGGAAGTGGCAGTTATGATGAACTTCGAGGGCTTTGATATTCCTGTTAAGCTGGACTTGGATACTCCTGGCCGGTGGATAAAGCTTGCTGATATAAACCATGTTAATGGAAACAGCAAAACCCTGGAAGACTGGGATAGCTTTGTTACAGAAAACGGTATATTTGATAATTTTATTTTACCGTCTTACAGCGGGTTTATCTACAAGTATCAATCTTTGTAGTTTAAATAAAAGGAGAGACGATAAGATCATGAAAGATGTTTACGTTGTGCTGGCCTTTCACGCTCATGAATTGCTATGGGACCTGCCGGAAATATTGTTAGAAAACTTAGAAGATAACAATCTTATGAAAGATACTTTCTTAGATGATAACTATATTAAAAAAAGAAAAGAAGAAAGCCGTGATATNTATTCCTTATGCAGCAAGTTTGGTGATAAACTTAAGGCTCCTTTATGTGTAGAATATAGCAATGAGCTTTTAGCCCAGATTAAGGAAGTATTGCCAAAGACCTTTAAAAATCTTCAAAAAGATTATCAAAGAGGAAGGTTATATCCTCTGTATGGGCATGCTCACCATACCCACGTTTCTTTATTAAAGCCTGAGGAAATAATCCAGGAAGTGCAGTGGAATATGCATTACCTCCATGGTGAAATGGAAGTTCCTTACCCGAAATACAAAGGCTTATTTCCCGCAGAAGCTTCTTTAAGCTATGATAAAATGGAAGGAATTGAACAGGCAAATATAGATTATGTTATTTTCCCACACCTTTCAAAGAATAAAGTGCCCTTTGAGTTTCAAGGTGACGGAGATTACCAGTATAAACCCTTCCTGCTAAGGACAGCTCAAAAGAATATATTGGCTTTTCCCCGTAACTTTCCAATATCCCAGGAAATCTGGCGTCCCATTACCAAGATGAAAAGGGATGAAGTTAAATCACAGGGATATTTGTTGGGCAAGTATCCTGTTTTTTCAGAAGAGTATTTGTACGATCATAAGGAAGAATACCCCATAGAATTAAAGGAAGGGGTAGAACTTTATAAGGATGTTTTACGACGTGAACTATCCAACGCTCCTCAAAATGGAGTTTTAGTATATATTCAGGATATGGAGCTTATGGATTTCGGGGATATAGCTATAGAGATCATGGAAAAATCCTGGAAAGATATACTAAAGGAGGAACAGGATAATTATAAAATACATTTTGTTACTCCCGACGAGTATATAGACCGCATTGTAAAAGATGAAGGGATTAATAATTTACCTGTACTCTCATTTAGTAAAATAAACTGGGCTCCGGAGATAAGGCTGATACTCAGGGTAGACGGTCACTATCCTCCCCTGGGAGTTACCGGGATAGGAAGATATACTAGAAAGAATGGTTTGTATGATTATCCCCATATATTCTGGGAAAACGGAAAATATTACTGCGGTATATTCGATACTTTGTTGGATAATTTCAATATCTACCAAAATGTACCAGTTCAAGCAAGCTGGCTTAATAATCCTGAATATGAATTAAACAGGGATAACAGTCAAGAGGTTAAAATAATACTTTATAACCGCTTAATGAAAAGAGCCTGTAACTGGGGCTGGAGGCCTACCGAGGGCAGGCAAAAACTTCCTTGCTTAAAAGGATATTTGATATGTTCTATCCTTCTGGAAAAAATGCAAAATTATCCTCCCGAATTAATTCTCAACCGGAATCCTCAAAACATTAATCCAAAAAATATAGCGGGTATTGTAGAAATTTTAAATACATTTATCGTTGGACGGGTAGACTATTTAAAATACGGCATGGGAAAACTTGCTAAGGAAAAAAATATGGATCTAGCTAATGCTTATTCTCATCTTGAAGAAACTTTTTACTGGAAGGATATGGCGGTTAACAATGCTAAAGAGCTTTACAGAGTAAATGAAAGTAATATAAATAATGTTGACAAAATGTATAAAACCCTGCTTTTAGTTCGGGATTATTCTCATGCAGTTTTTATGGCAACAGAATATATACAGAGGATCTGGTCTGAAGTACACGATGTAGAATATTTAGTTGAAAAGATGTATGAATATCTTTACGATATTTATCCTCCCCACTTTCCTTCTATGCTAGATGGAATAGATGCCATGGAAAAAGAAGATATTGAAAAGTATTTTGCCGGGAAAAAGGAATTAATCCGGTTGTAAGATAATCATGTTTCCCCGGTACAAAGTAGTGCTGTGTCCTTCATCTTTTCCGCCATACTGTTTCCATTGAGAGTTTAAGATTTGTTTATCTTTATAATCAGTAAGGTCTTTGTTTCCTCCACCTAGATTAAACAGGCCCGTTATTTTATCCTGATTGTTGTTCCAGCGGTCTATATTTATTATTCGTTTTTCCTTATTTACAGTTACTTTAAGATTATTTTTATCAAGGATTTTCAGCACGGGATGGTTTTTTCTCAAATTTATGAGGTCCTTGTAAAAGGTAAACATCCATTGATTTTGTTGGGTCCACTGTTCCGGCGGTGTCAATTTTGAGTTATAGTATGTCTGGTCATTTTCCGGGTCTGGCACATCGCACCAGTTAAATCTTTTAAATTCCTCCTTTCTTCCCTGGGAAACAGCTTTCTTCAACTCGGGGTCCTGAAAATCGGTGAAGAATAGGAAAGGCCTTTTTTCTCCATATTCCTCACCCATAAAAAGAAGCGGGATATAAGGAGAAAAGAAGATCAGACCTGCAGCTGCCTTTAAAAAAGGAAGTTCTAGAAGGACCGAAAGACGATCTCCTTGGGCACGGTTTCCTACCTGGTCGTGGTTTTGCAGGGCTACTACGAACTGATGCCCCGGATTTTCCGAGGCATTAGTTCCCCTTTCTTTTTCCCAAAACTTGGAATACTCCCCGGTATAAAGATAATTTTTATAAACCTTTTCAAGGTTTTCTATTGGCCCGTAGTCCATGTAATAGCCGTTCTGTTCTTCAGTTAGAAGAACATGAATACTGTGGTGCAGGTCGTCCATCCACTGTGCATCTATACCGTAACCTCCTTTTTCAGGAGAATTNATTAATTTAACGTCATTCTCGTCTGTTTCAGCTATTATAAAGAAATTACGGCCATTAGCAGCAGCTAATCGCCTGGCTTTAGAGCTAATTTCCCGGAGAATATGGTCAGGTCTTTCATCCTGAATAGTATGTACGGCATCCAGCCTTAAGCCGTCAAAATGATATTGTTCCATCCAGTAACTGACATTATCTAGGACCATCTGTCGGGTAAATTCACAATATTTATCATCAAAATTAACTGCTTCTCCCCAGGGAGTTTTGTGTTTAGCGGTAAAATAAGGACCAAATACCGGGAGATAGTTTCCTTCTGGTCCAAAGTGATTATATACCACATCCAAAATAACAGATATGCCCTTTTGATGACAGCTATCTATTAAAAATTTTAAGTCATCAGGTGTACCGTAATTTTTATTTACACTAAAAAAATTTGCGCCGTCATAACCCCAGTTCCATCTGCCGGGAGTTTGGGTGATAGGCATTAATTCGATAGCGTTGATACCTAACTTTAGAAGGTAGTCTAGCCTGTTTACTATAGATTTAAAAGTACCTTCCTTTGTAAAGGTTCCAACATGAATTTCATAAATTACGTATTTATATAGTTCAATTCCTTTCCAATGGGTATCTTTCCACCCATAAGAGTAGTGGTCTATCATTTGAGAAAAACCATGTACACTAAAGGGTTGGTAGTTGGAATAAGGGTCCGGGAATTCTCCTTCATTTTCGACTTTAAATTTATATAAGAGGTCAAGACCTAATCCCTCTATAGTGGTGCTGTAAACATTGGGTTCTTCTTCTTTCATAGGAATTAATTTTTCTTCATTGTCAATCTTTATGATCAGGCTGACTTTTTCTTTATTAAAAGCGAAAACGCGGAATTCAACTTTTTTTTGATCCCGGCTTAAAATATTTACTCCCATTTTTTTAGACATATCATAACTCCTNTCAATGAATATAGTTTTCATAATTTCTTTAAAATAATATAACCATAATATTAAGTTAATATTAAATTATAAGGAGAATGACAATAATGAAACTTGTGAATGTTGCAAAAAAAAGCTATAAAGATTATCTGTGTTTTATGAGTGAGAAAGATAAAAAAGAGCTGTATTTTTTAATTGAAAAATTTAAGGATAAAAAAATTGCCATGGTAAATGCTACGGAATTTGGTGGAGGCGTAGCAGAAATATTACATTCACTGGTGCCTTTAATGAATGATTTGGGATTAAAAATAGACTGGTGGAAAATGTACGGAGAAGAAGAATTCTATAATGTTACTAAAGCTTTTCATAACAGACTCCAGGGTGAAGAGGGAGATTTAAATGAACGGGATATAGAAGTGTATCTTAAATACAACCGGTTGAACGCTATGGAAATGCAAGGTTGTGACTACGACTTTATGATAATACATGATCCTCAACCTGCCGCAATAATTGAATATAGAAGTATAGAGAATAAAGGTAAATGGATATGGCGATGCCATATAGATACTTCTACCCCTAACTTACAATACTGGAATTTTTTATATAATTATATCGTTAAATACGATGCAGCTATATTTACCATGGAAGATTTTGTTAAAAAAGGGCTGCATTTAAATAACATTCATTTCATAACTCCCTGTATAGACCCGTTGAGTCTTAAAAATGTTCCACTGGAGATGGAAGAAGCAAAAGAAATTATCAGCAAGTTCGGAATCGATATTAACCGTCCTCTTATTACTCAAATTTCAAGGTTTGACCCGTGGAAAGACCCCCTGGGAGTTCTTGAAGTTTATAAAATTGTTCGCAAGGAGTTCCCCAGCGTACAGTTGGCGCTGCTAGGTTCAATGGCCTCTGACGATCCTGAAGGATGGGAGTACCTGTACAGAACCCTTCGAAGGGCTGGGGAGGATTACGATATTAAAATAATTACTAACTTTAACGGGATATCTAATAAGGAAGTTAACGCTTTTCAAACTGCCTCAGATATAGTTATACAGAAGTCAATTAAAGAGGGATTTGGCCTTACTGTGGCAGAAGCCTTATGGAAGGGAACTCCGGTAATAGGCGGTAATACAGGGGGTATAAAGCTTCAAATAGAAGACGGTGTAACCGGTTATCTGGTAGACACGGTTGAAGAATGTGCTCGCAAAGTTTTAAGACTGCTTAGGAATTTGTCGATAGCCGAGGAAATGGAAAAGGCAGGTCGGGAGAAGGTTCAAAAAGAATATCTTATAACTAATAAAATTTTAAATTATCTAAGATTATTCAATAAAATGTGCGATTCTTAAATCGAATTGGTTCTCTTGATTTTTGTATCTTTAACATGTATAATTAAAGAGACAATAAATGAGTTAAAGTAAATAGACAATTAAATAAGGGTCGTTAGCTCAGGGGGAGAGCACCTCCCTGACGCGGAGGGGGCCGCAGGTTCAAATCCTGCACGACCCACCAAAACATTAAACACCTTTAAGGTGTTTTTTTTATTGATATTTGGAGAAGTATCTGTCACCTTTTATGTCATCTAATTTAATCAAAGCGTATTTGATAAGTAACAGGGATTCCCTGTGCCCACCTTAGTACCTCCTGTTAAGTTATAGTATACAAAAATAAATCTGAACATATAATATACTAGGCTGAAAGGAGGAAAGGAAATGGAACATCTGGGTTTAGTTATTATTGTTACCCAAAAATATGGTTCTGATTTCAGTAAGAAGCTTGAGTCAGGCATTAACGCTTTAAAAGAAAGAAAGATTATTATAAATGTTGAAGAGAAACTAAAGCCTGATAATTGGGCCTGGTATTGTTTTTTAGATAATAAAAATAACCTGATAGGCGATTTAAACAGTATAATAAAGCATTATTTATCTTGTGTTATTTCTGATTTTATAATGGAATATATGAGAGCATCTATTTTAGAGGAACTTTTAAAAAAAGATTATTCATATTTTAATAAATCGGAGAGGGGGTTAATACTTCGCTTAACTTTGCATAAGTTAAGTCACAAGGAAAATAAAAATAAATATTTATATGACAGAAATGAAGTGCTTTGTAAGCTGGTGGAACATTTTCAAATGAACCATTATATAAATTTGGAAGGTTTTTTTAATTTTAGATTAAAAAATCAGATGGCAGAACTAAAAAATAATATTGAATTAACTATTGATGATTTCTTGGCTGAGCAGGAATACCAGGATTATATTAATCTTTTAAAGTATTTTGTAAATCTTCAGGAGCCTAAAATTGACGAAATACACATAATTATAGATGATACAGGTAGCTTTCAGCTTAAAGATAACAATTTGAAGCTTCTGGATTATGAACAAACAGAGGGCTTAGGTCTTAATTTTTACAATGCACAGATCGAAAAGGCAGATATTCTTATCAGTTCTCTGATAAAGTTTGTCCCTCAAAATGTTATTATGCACAAAAATTTGTACCGGTTTTATCCTAAAGCAGTTGAAGCTATTCTAAACATATTTGGAGATAGAGTGACTGTATGTAAAGATTGCCAGTTATGCCTGAAACAAAATATTATTTTTTAGAACCGTTGTAATCAACGGTTTTTTTTGTTAAGGTATGCTAAAATTAATATTAAAGTAAAAACTTAAGGGGGCCCTTCTATGCTAGTCTTTATTTTTCTACCTATAGTAGGTGCCATAATCGGCTGGATAACAAATATTATTGCCCTACGTTTACTTTTCCGCCCGCTGCATCCCCTGGCTATTCCAATTATTAATTTCAATTTCCAGGGATTGATACCCAGGCGTAAGCGGGAACTTGCCCGCTCAATAGGAGATATAATTGAAAAAGAGCTCTTTTCAAAGAAAGATATCATAAACCAGGTAAACTATAATGCTATGCAAAAGGAAATGTTAAATGCAACGGAAACAATAATAAAAAAGTGGTCGGAAGAAAAATTATCTAATTTTATACCTGCAAGAATTAAAACTGCTATAAGAGAGCATGTAACAGATTTAGTTAAAAAGGAGATAAGCGCACATCTTAGAAAAGTAATGGAGGATATGGTTAACAAGGCCTGGGATGAAATTGAAGTAAGTGAGATGATAGAAGATAAACTAAATAATATTTCTATCGAAAGGGTAGAACAAATGATATTATTTGTAGCTTCTCGGGAATTAAAACATATAGAATATCTTGGAGCTGTTCTTGGATTTATTATAGGTTTTGTACAGGCTTTTGTAGTTTATTTCATAGGTTAGCTTGACATGTTTATCTTTAAGAATTATAATTTTTATAAGATTTTTTAAAAAGGCTATGATAAGAAGAGTAGGCTAAAGAATTCTCCCAGAGAAAGGTGCCTAAGGCTGGAAGCCCCTTGAGAATGATTTTGCTGAAAACCATCTTGGAGCCGTGCTGGTGAAAGGCCAAAAGGTTATTAGCTTGCACCGTTCCCCTCGTTACGGGAAAAGAGTTGATTTACTACTATATTATATAGTGGTAAAGTTAATCAGGGTGGAACCACGGGAATAGCTCTCGTCCCTTAAGGGATGAGAGTTTTTATTTATTTAAAATATATGTATTGAACTAAGGAGGCTAAAACAGTTGGAGAATATAAAAGTTGTAATGGCTGATAACACACATAAGGATTGCCCCAAGGGGATAACACCCCAGGAAATTATTGACCAAATTGGCGGACGCCTCAAAAAGGAGGCTGTAGCAGCTAAAATTAACGGAGCAGTTATTGACCTGACAGCTACATTAACAGAAGATGTTAAACTTACCTTTATTGGTTTCGATGACCCTGAAGGAGCCAGCATCTATCGCCATAGTACCAGCCATATCCTGGCTCAGGCAGT
>SL_8KL_010_SEDDRAFT_10005077_pt1 | contig 10414 bp, 9 predicted proteins | sample SodLakKL_010_SED_4_FD_11160 | JGI IMG/M metagenome (IMG submission 11160) | reverse complement strand
TTTGCTGACCCGATGGAGTTAACCGGAACGGTTACCGGCGGCAGGGGTGGAACCATGGCCATAATTGAATCAAGCGGCACTTCCTATATCGTTGCTGAGGGAGACTATGTAGATGACCTGTGGTCGGTACGTCATATCGATGCGACCCAGGCAATTTTGCGTGCTCACGACAAGGAAGTCACCCTCCATCTGGATCAACCTCCGGAGACAAGATCTTTATACGGTAACGGGGATGAAGCTGATCAGGAGGAGGATCAATAAATGAGGACGAAACGCAGAAGGAATCCTTCATATACTCTGGATCGACGCTGGTTATTTGCGGGAGCGGTTGTACTGGCCTTTATCTTTGCAACTCTCAACTGTTCAATTCTTCCGGGAACACATGGTACAGATCAATATTCTGCAGAGCAAACTCAAAATAGCGCAGAAGTGGAAAATGCAAACCTGGAAACCGCATCAGCAGAGGGCGATGGTGAGGAACAATCCGGCGTCCTTTCCGATCAATTATATGCCGATGCGCTGGATATTGATGAGGAACCCCGAACCACCACTGGTGTCACCGACACTATTTCGATCGATGTCCGCAACGCTGATCTGCTTGATGTATTATCGATGATTGCCATTAAGCTTGACGGCAACATTATATTTCTCGGGGAATCCGACGAAATAACCCTCAAAACTTCACAGCTTTCACCGATTACAACTCTACAAACTGTTTTGCAAAAAAAAGGCCTTGATTACCTGACCATAGGGCGCAACTACATTGTTGGTGATCGAGAACGTCTCTACGATGATTTTGACAACCGGATGCTTTTAAGCCGCTATAATCTTTTTTATGTTGCTGCCGGCGATATGGAAGACTACATTTTAGATGATCTGGATGTGCCGGTAGAAATACTTACTACTGATACAAACCAACAGGCTCTTTGGATGCAGGGAACCCCAATGGCTCTCGGCAAAGCCAGGGAAGTGATTAATGCCCTGGATGTGATCGAAAATGCAGCTTTTGCAGAAGGTGGCGGAAGAAATATCCGCATGCCGATTAATATCGCTACCGGACCAAGGGCGGTAGAGGAACTGGATTCACTGATCCAGCTGTTAAGCATCCTGCTCGATGGAATCCGTGACAGTGAAGCAGGTTGGTCTTTATGGGATCACCCCCATCCGATTCCCCGCGTTATGTCCTGGGATAGTCCGGTTATCAAACCTAACCATATCAAAATGAAAGTTACTCCCGATCTCGATCCGGATCCCAACACTCATCTCCACTACCTGCTTGTCGAAGGAACTCCGGACAATATTGAGCTGGTCAAACTGATGATCGAGGAGATTGCCGGAACGCCCGGTTCTCCATTCCCCTTTGTAGAAGAAGATATTGAGGAGGAAGAAGAAATTGATTTAAATGAAAACATTCGTGATCTCTTTCCTGATAATCAGTCCGATGCAGATGACCAGTCTGCCCAGGGCGGAACTCAACAAGATTCAGCGGCCGTCCAATCATACGAGGTTGATTTAAAAGCTGTCCCTGCTGATGGTGGCCGCTTAAGCGGACAGGGTTCGTACAGCCAGGGCACCAGGGTTACAGCATCCGCTTCACCTGCTGAAGATTATGAATTTGTGCGCTGGATAAAAAACGGAGCTGAAATGTCTACCGCTGAGTCGTATACCTTTAGCATTCACGCAGATTTGACTTTAGAAGCAGTATTTTCACGAACCGATTCCGGCGCTGATGATCAGCCGCAGGATGACCTTGAAGCAGAAGATGAAGAAGTTTCCACCGATCAAGAATAACAGCTTTGGAGATGATCTTAGATGAGTAAAGGACCTTCATATCCGCTTAGTATGGTGCAAATCCTGACCATGGCGGTCGAACAAAAGGCATCGGATGTCCATATCGTCCCGATGGATCGCCCTATGTTCCGGGTTGACAGGGATATGATTAAACTTGATTATCCTGAGCTGAAGCCTGAAAATGTTAAAGAACTCCTGGTCCAGATTATCCAGCCTTACCAGGTGGAAATGCTAAAAAAAGATCTTGAGCTTGACTTTTCTTATGCCATACCGAATGTAGCCCGGTTCAGGGGAAACGTGATGTTTCAGCGGGGCACGGTGGCCATGGCCCTGCGGATTGTTCCTTTTGAGGTGCCAAGCTTAGATGATCTCGGGGTCCTGCCCGGGGTGAAGGAGCTCTGCCACCTGCCCAGGGGGCTTGTCCTGGTTACCGGACCGACTGGGAGCGGGAAATCAACCACCCTGGCGGCAATGATTGATATTATAAACCGGGAAAGGGATTTAAATATTGTCACGGTTGAAGATCCGATCGAATTTTTGCATTCTCATAAAAAATCAACAGTTAAGCAGCGCGAGGTCGGTATAGATACCAAATCTTTTGCTAATGCTTTGCGCCATGTTTTACGTCATGACCCCGATGTTATCTTAATCGGAGAGATGCGTGACCTGGACAGTATTAGCATTGCCCTAACTGCAGCCGAAACCGGGCACCTTGTTTTTTCGACCCTCCATACGCAAACAGCGCCTTTAACGATCAACCGGATTGTTGATGTTTTTTCCGAAGAACAAAGAGATCAAATCCGTCAGCAGTTAACCGGTTCTCTGCAGGCCGTGCTTTCTCAGCAGTTGATGCCCAAAGCCGCTGGAGCGGGTCGAGTAATGGCCATGGAATTTTTAAAAAGCAGCACTGCTGTAAAAACTATGATCCGCGAGGGTAAAGAGCACCAGCTTTATTCTGTCATGCAGGCCAGCCACGCTGCCGGTATGAAGACGATGGACCAGTCCCTGCTTGATCTGTTCAGCACCGGGACAATTACTCGCGAAGAAGCTTTAGAAAAATGTATCGACAAAACAGAGATGGAAAGATTGATGCAAAGATCGACAGTTAATTAGCGAGTTTAACACTTAAACTGGAGACGTGTTTCAGATGACTTCTTATAAATATGAAGCGGTTAACAGGGCAGGTGAAACTGTCAGCGGCAAGTTAGAAGCCGAGGGACAGAATATTGTAGTCGAAAAGCTGCGCGGGATGGGCCTAATGGCCGTAGATATCAAAGAACTCAAGCAGTCTTCGTTTGCCCAGCTTAAAATGAAATCAAAAGTTAAGCTGGGTGATTTGAGCCTTTTTAGCCGGCAAATGGCAGCCATGCTCAACGCCGGCATTCCGCTCACCAGGGCCCTTTTTACTCTCAGCCGCCAGGTTACCAACAAGAGCTTAGGAGACGCATTGAATGATATTGCAGGCAATGTTGAAGGTGGAATTAGCTTCAGCGAAGCCCTGAAAGGATACCCTGATGTTTTTAATGAACTTTACGTGAATATGATCAGCGCCGGAGAAACAGGTGGTAACCTTGAAGAAACTTTAAACCGCCTTTCCAACCAGCTGCAGAAAGACAAAGAACTGCGCGACAATATTAAATCTGCTTCTTTTTATCCGGCAGCTGTGTTCAGTTTTGCGATTATTATACTTTTTGCGATGCTTTTTTTCCTGGTCCCGATTTTTGTCGGTTTTTTCCCGCCGGATGTGGATTTACCCCTGCCGACGCAGGTAATAATCAGCCTGTCAGATGGTTTGCAGGCATACTGGTATATTGTTTTTCCGGTTATTGTTTTAATGTTTTTTGGGCTCCGTGCTTATGCTAAAAGTGAGGTTGGAAAAAGAACCCTGGACCGTTTAAAATTTCGTATCCCGGTTTTTGGTGAGTTAATCAGGAAATCGGTGGTGGCCAGTTTTGCCCGCACATTCTCAACCATGATGGCCACCGGTCTTCCGGTTGTGCAATCCTTAGCAGCTTCCGGGAATGCTACCGGTAATACCATGGTAATCGATGCAACCCGCCTGGCCGGAGAAAAAATCCAGGAAGGCAGCAGTGTGGCTGGCCCCCTTGAGGAAAGCGGGATATTCCCACCAATGGTCACCCATATGGTTGCCGTAGGAGAAGAAACCGGTGATATCCCGGAAATGATGGATAAGGTGGCAGCCTTTTTTGAAGAAGAAGTATCAACCATGACCAAGGCCTTAACTTCACTGATTGAACCGCTGATGTTAGTTGTAATCGGAGTTCTGGTCGGCGGTATGTTAATTGCCCTTTACTTACCAATTTTTACTGTTATTACGGAGCTGTAATAAATGTAGGGAGTTGTCTTTTAATGGATCTTGGGGTTACGAACAAAGCGGTGGGCCTAGAAATTGATACCGGCGTAGTCAGGGCTGTCGAAGTTTCCGGTACGGTTCGGAAACCTAAACTGCTCAATATGGCCAGTATAAGTTTGGCTGACGGCGCAGTAGAAGAAGGGATGGTCGTCCAGCCTAAAGAAGTCGGGGAGGGCCTGCGTGAACTCTGGTCATCAGGGGAAATCAAGCACCGCAATGTGCTGCTTGGTCTGTCTAACCAGGGCGTCCTGGTTCGTTATGCAACGATGCCCAAAGTCTCGCCTGAAAAACTGGAGAACGTAATTAAATTTCACGCCCAGGATCACTTGCCAATTGCCATCGAAAATGTGGTCATGGATTACCAGGTCATTGGGGAAACTACTGAACAGGACAAAACAGTCTTAGAAGTCCTTCTGGTCGCTGCCCGCCGCGACATGCTCGATGGATTTTTAGAAGCCCTTTCCATTGCAAACTTAGAACCGGTTGATATAGATGTTTCAACCCTGGCTTTGCAGCATACCCTTCCTTCAGTTGCAAACGACCGGACAGTTGCCGTGGTTAATGTAGCTAACGGTTTGAGCAATATACTGGTTTCGGCCCAGAATAATCCACGTTTAGCCCGCCTGGTTTCAGTAAAACTAAAAGATCTTGCTGATAACCTGGGCATTTCGCTTGATGAGGTTTTGGATATAAATTCCCGGGCAGAAGTAGAGACCGAGCAAATATTTAATGCCTGGACCAACAATCTGATTTCAGAAACACGATCTTCGTTGACCTATTATCAAAACCAGGCCAATGCATCTGAACTTGAAGCGATAGTATTTAACGGCCGGGGAGCCCGTTTAAAAGGCCTTTCTGCTAAACTTGAAGAGGCATTGGGCTTACCGGTGCGTATTGTTAACCCTTTTAATAATTTTACTAACGGCAGTCAAAAAACTGAGGAATCTGGCCTGGAGGCAATAGAGTACGCTATCTGTGCCGGCCTGGCCCGACGCGGCCTGGAGGGATTATAGCTTGAAGTACGTCAGCTTACTACCACCTGAAATTAAGCAGAAGCGAATCCGCGAAAGCAGGCAGGGCAAAGTACTGAGGATAATTTTCCTTGTTTTCGTAGGCTTGCTGGGCATTTATGCATTTTTACTGGTCAGCACATTTATGACCCGCAGTAACCTGCAATCTCTGCAAGCTGAACGTCAATCAGTCGAAAACCAGGCAGCAGCGCTTCAGGAATACGAAGATCTTTATAACCGGATGGAAAGTGCAGAAGGTAAAATCAACACGGCAATGGAACGGGTCCCCGAGTGGGGCGACTTTCTAAGCGACCTCGGCAGTGTTCTCGATCCCGACATCTCTTTGAGAAGCATCCAGCTCAGCTATCAAGCAGAAAACGGAAGTTTCAACATGGACGGATGGACTTTTGCTCATGGCAATGTGGCTAATATGCTTCAGCGGGTTTACACTTTAAATCAGCTCGAAGATGTCCGTATCCAGGTTTCATCAGAAACCACGGTCGGTGAGCGTGATGCCGTCCAGTTCACAGTTGATGCAGATCTGCTGCCCGGTCCGCAGTTTTTTGATCCTGACGGAGAGGACAACTGATATGGAAAACTTAACCGTTACAATAAAAAATAATCTTAAAGTTATCCTTACCGGGTTAGCAATTATCTTAGTAGGGATCTTGATATATATGCAGTATAATACTCTTGTCGACTTGCAGGCTGAAGTTGAAGAGGAACAGTTAGCGCTGGATTCAGCACAGGATTTACTGAGCCGCCGTCTTGATCACCAGGAACGGGCGGGTGAATATGAAAAACGTCTGGAGTATGCGGAAAGCAAAATTCCTCCCACAGCAAAAGAGGATGAACTGCTGAACTATATTCAAAGACTGGCTCGTGCACACGATTTGCAAGCGCAAAATATAAGCTTTGGAGCTCATCAAACTGACGAAGATGAAGATTATGTTACCATCCCCTTGGATTTAACTCTTCAAGGCGAATACTCCGGTTTAAGGCAAATGCTAAAGGATTTGCATGGCGGTGAACGCGCTATTCGCATTGATGATCTCAATATCAGCCGTGCCGGGGGTAACGGAACATCTCTGCAAATCAATATTTCTGCCAATACTTTTTACAATCCTTAAGATCAGTGTTAAAATTAACCCTGCGATAGGAGGCTACTTGTAGGAAATTGGAGATCTTCCTACCGACCAGAAAGAGTAGACCAGAGGTGTTTTAGATGGATCAACCCACCCGTGGTTTTAGCGGCACAAGAGATAGCATCGGTGAAATCCTGGTTAAATCCGGTGAAATAAACCNGGAACAATTGAATAAGGCCTTAGAAACCCACCGGGAAAATCTACAAAAAGGCGNCCGTGGTCTGCTGGGTCAGACTCTGATTGAACTCGGTTATACTGATGAAGAAACAGTTACTAAAGCTATTGCCCGGCAGGCCAATGTTGAATATGTATCCTTGCATAGCTATGAAGTTGACACTACTGCAGCAGCGCTGCTTGATCCTGATTTTGCCAGGCGTTATAATTCCCTGCCCATCGGTTTTGAAAATGGCCGCCTGATCGTGGCCATGATGCACCCCAATGATATCGTAACCATCGATGACCTGCGTTTGATTACAGGCTATGAAATAAAGCCGGTCTGTGTATCAGACAGCGAGCTTAAAATGGCTATCGAACGCTATACCCAGGCTATATCGGGGATAGAAGCGGGGGAGGAAGACTATTATTCTGAAGAAGCTGATACCCAGGAAGATATTAATACCTCAGATACCGATAAACCTGCAGTACAACTGGCAAACCTCATATTCAACCAGGCCATCCGTAACGGGGCCAGCGACGTGCATATCGAACCCCAGGAAAAAAGCTTGCGGGTGCGCTTCCGGATTGACGGGGTGCTTCATAATACTATGCAGCCTCCGACCCGTCTGCACCCTTCCCTGGTCTCCCGGGTTAAAGTTATGGCCGGTATGGACATTGCTAACCGGCGATCCCCCCAGGACGGACGGACTACCCTGAAACTAAACGGCAGAGTGATTGACCTGCGGGTAGCCTCACTGCCCACGGCTTACGGGGAAAAGCTGACCCTGCGCCTGTTGGATCGCAGCGAGCGAATGATCACCCTTGAAGAGCTGGGCTTTCCTGAAACACAGTTTAAACGTTTCCGGGGCATCATCAATAAACCGCATGGTTGTGTGCTGGTCACCGGGCCAACCGGCAGTGGAAAAACCACCACCCTCTACGCAGCTCTGGCTGAATTGAATTCGGTAGAAAAGCATATTATTACCGTCGAAGACCCTATAGAATACCGTTTAAGCGGTATCAACCAGGTTCAGGTTAATCCGCGGGCCGGTTTAACTTTTGCATCCGGGCTTCGTTCCATTTTACGCAATGACCCTGATATTATTATGATCGGGGAGATCAGGGATCGTGAAACAGCCCGCATTGCTGTGGAATCCGCGTTGACCGGCCACCTGGTGCTTTCAACCCTGCACACTAATAATGCGGCCGGAGCTTTAAGCAGATTGGGTGATATGGATATCGAGCCTTACCTGACTGCTTCTTCAGTTATCGGGGTCCTTGCGCAGCGCTTAGTAAGAGTCCTCTGCAAACAATGCCGCAAACCCTATACTATCAGCCGGCCTGAAATGCATAATAACATACCGGATTTTCCGATGATCAGGAATGAACAAGAGATAACCATCTACAGCGCTGAAGGCTGTTTGCGCTGCAGCAATACCGGTTACCGCGGACGGATGGGAGTCTATGAACTGCTCCTGGTCACCGATAAAATCCGGCAAATGACCCTTCAGAATCGCACATCCAATGAGATTGCCGAAGTTGCAGTCAAGGAGGGGATGATTACCCTGCGCCGCGACGGATTTATAAAGGTCAGGGAAGGGACTACCACTTTAGAAGAGGCGCTGCGGGTTTTAGCTTAATATATTAAGAATATAATATTTAATTTGACTGGTTCCTAATTATATGACATAATGAATATAAAGAAAGCACCGAAAAAGGCTAAGCAACTGAAAGGTTGTGGCGCAAAGCTAGAGGGGTTCCGGACGGTATATGCCGGTGCCAGCCAGCTGCCGGTTTATATGGATTGGGATCTATAAGCCCCGCCTATACCTGCAGGTGGGGTTGTTTTATATCTCCACCGTTCAGAAAAGAACAGTATTAGATCTGTTTTTGCCCCGGGAGGCAGAGAAGATGAAGGGTCAAGCCACAAAAAACCATACCTTGGAAACGGCCGCTAAAACCTATAGCAAAACCGGCTGTGCAGAAGCCAAGGGGCAAGCAGTCAAAGCAGGCGGGGCCCTGGTTAATTACTACGCCGCACTGTATGGTTCCGGAAAGACCGATGAAGACTTGATACAGGCCGGTTACGAAGGGCTCCTCAAAGCGCTTAATCGTTTTAATCCGGACCGCGGTGTGATGTTTTCTACCTACGCCACGCACTGCATCATCGGTGAAATACGCCATGAACTGCGTGACCGCGGGCCTTTTAAAGTCCCGGAAGTTTTACAGAAACTGCAGGCAAAAGTGCTTACAGCCACCGAAGAATTAGCCCAGCAAAAAGGAACAATGCCTACCATGGCAGAAATTGCCAGAGAGATAAATGTTACCGAAGACGGTATTGTTGAAGCGATGCAGGTCGGCTGCCTTTCATTAGACGAAGTGGATCTTTCTAAAGTCCGGCACCTGCGCTATGAAAACTTTAAACTACCCATTGAAGATAAAATAGCGGTGCAGATGTCCATTGAAAAGTTGGATGAACTGCAGCAAAAAGTGATCAAGTACATCTATTATGAAGGCTTAACCCAGGAGCAAACGGCCAGAAAGCTGGGTATTAATCAAAGAAAAGTATCCCGCCTCCTCAACAGGGGCTTAAATGAAATGAAGCCTTATGTTGTATGAGCATTATGAGACACCTCGCTAATCTTTCACCCTTTATACCCCCGGCACAAAAACTTAGCTGATTATTGCTGCCAGCACCTAGCAGGTAATGTCACCTGCCCAAAATGCAGCACGACCATAGTTGGGCAGTAACAAAATAATTTATGAAAAAGTGTCTAAAAAATAATTTCAGCGGTATAACTCTAGTTAGAAGAGCAAATGAAAAAGTTCTTGCTCAGGTAACAAGCCTGACGATAATGGCAAACCTTTTGAAAGGAAGGGGCGCAAAGCTATGGGTCTAACCCCGCAAAGGGCATGACTGCCAGGCCGCCGAATCAGGATTTGCTGTTTTTAAGTTAATTATCGTCAAGAACCAGGGCAGGGGAGGTGAAGGAAAAGAAGAAAAAAATATTTTACTCGCCCTGGGCGCCGGTCGGTAAAAAGGCTTCAGCCCTACAATACAAATTTGAAAAGGAGATTGCAGAAATGAAAAAGTTATTAAATGCAATGCATAAGAATCAGGAAGGTTTCACCCTGGTTGAATTGATGGTTGTCGTTGTGATCATCGGTATCCTGGTAGCTATCGCGATCCCGATTTTCAACAATGTAACGCAAAGTGCGGAGAGGAGCACAGTTGAAGCCAACTTAAGAACAATTGATGGTGCAGTGTTAATGTACCGATCTGATCAAGGTAATTACCCAGGTGCAGATGATTTTGATGATGCTTTAGAAGGTGAATACTTTGAAGAAATACAGTCAGCTGATGACGAAAATTATAGTTTGTATGAAGTTGAGGATGTCCCTAAAGCTGTTGTGAGTGGTGATGTAGGTGGAGGAAATGTAGGCGATGATACCACCCTACAAGATTTATTAGAAGATGGTTGGGATGAAAATTTCGAGGAATAGCAACACTGTGTATCAAGTTATCAAGTTATTGAGTTTATCTCTACCTCCTACTATATTATTTAGTAGGAGGTTCTTTATGGATTGAAGGCGAATTGATTATAATGGATTTTGTCATCAAGTAATCCAGCAGGCAATTTGGATTAGAAAAGATATAACTTAAAACTGTTTGGTTATTTTTGTAGATCAACAAATCATTTTCTGATTAAGAAGAGGTGTTTGCTTGGCAACGATAAGAGTAAGTTCCACAATAGTTTCTCCCGCTGCTCTGGCCTTAATGTTGACAGTGGTTATATTATCATTGTTTGATGCCGGCTTTGATAACAATGCAGTACACGGAGTTATTTTTATGCTTACAGGAGTGGCGATATTTCTTTCTATCAGAGGCAAGCTCCCTTTGTATTTTAATGTAAAGCACCCCTTATTATGGTACACAT
>SL_8KL_010_SEDDRAFT_10005076_pt1 | contig 10414 bp, 11 predicted proteins | sample SodLakKL_010_SED_4_FD_11160 | JGI IMG/M metagenome (IMG submission 11160) | reverse complement strand
TCGGTTGTGCTCCCCGTGCGAATCGCTCGGTCGACGGCCTCGGTGTCGCCGGCTTCCATACCGGCAAACCAGCCCGCAGCCGCAGCGTCGGTGTCGTCAGTCATTGATCATCCTTGTGACTGCGGTTGTATAGGCGTTCCCGAATGCCGTCGGGTCGTCCGCCCCGGCAACACCAGACACTCAGCGTCGACGACCTACCAACAGACTCACCGCAAGCAAGCTGAGGACTGCCACCGCAGGGCCGAATCCTGGCGCAGCGCTATCGATCTCTTCGTCGGTTTCGTCATCGGCTGGTGTCCCGGGTTCGCCTGCTGTTTTGTCGTCGACTGATTCTTCGATTTCGTCGTCAACTGGCTCCTCGCTCACCGTGATGACGACCGTGTCTTCGATACGATCACCCGCACCGAGTACGACGGTTCCGGGCTCATCAAACCGGAACTCCTTGGATCGGGTCGTCTGACTGTTGGCGTCTAGCCGGATCGTTTCAGTATCGGTCACCTCACCGTTGGTCGTATACTGCAGCTCCAACGCGCCGGGGTAGGCCGCATCGTTGCGGACCTCCGCGGTCAGCGTCACCGCCTCGCCGGGGGCAACCGTGGTTCGATCGACGCGGACCTCGCTGACGCTGGCGGTCGCAGGCTCTCGGACCTCGACCAGCAGCGAGACATCACCGACCGAGACGGTATATAACCCGGGCTCGTCGAACATGTGATCGAACGTGAGGTCGGTCGACGCACCGGGATCAAGCCGGCCCGACCGGGTGGCCTCTTGGTCGTCGTTCACTCGGAAGACGGCCTCGTAGTCGCCTGCGATTCCACCGAAGTTCTCGGCAGTGACTCTCAGCGAGAGCTGTTCGCCGGGGACAACGGTAATCGGCTCGGCTGGATCGAGCGGCCGTGTTCGGTACTCGCCGTCGACGCGGAGTGGGTCGGTACTCGACAACGCGTAGGTGATACGGGCAGGCTCGATGTCACCAAACGCTGTGTGGTGTTGTTGGTCGGTCCACATCGCGGGTCGCTCGGTCGTCGTGATGTACCGCTGGCCGCTGTCAGCAACCGACCGACCGCCGGCCTCGCGGAGAGACGTCTGGACATCGGCTCCCGAGACGGTCCCCTCTTTGGCGTTCATCTGTCGGAACACGTCCTGAAACGAGCGTTCGCCGTCCGAGGCGAGCCTGATCTGTCGGTCGAGTTCGCCCGCAGTCAGTGCGCCGACGTGGTAGTCGGCGTTGCCGCTCCACGTGTTGGGTCGACTCATAATTGAGCCCGAATAGCTGCCCTCGCCGCGCTGGAGGCGGTTGCTGAACTGCGAGAAGCTGATCCGCTCTTGTTCGAGCGACAGCAGCGCGGCGTAGTAGGTGGCTCCGCCCTCGGTGAACCAGCGGGCGTCGGATTCGGCGACGTACCCTTGACGGGTGTGGACGTACTCGTGGAGCCAGACGTTGTTCGGATCACTCAATCGCTCTCTGTCTCTGACCCACATATCAGCCGGCCCGGTCTGGAGGCCGCGAACACCCCACTCGACGCCGCTGTCGGTCGGCGCGGCGATCATGAACACCTCCTCGTCCCGCTCGCCGACTCGAAGCTGGTCGGAGGCGTCCGACAACGACTCAAACAGCTCGCCGGGTCGCTCCCGGAGTGTGGCCTCGCCCGGAACGATCAGCCGAAACCGCTGTCCGTGAGCAGTGTGGGTTCGCTCCTCGTAGGGACCGAGATACGCAATCGCGTCGCTCGTGGCTCCTTCCGTGGTTGTCATCTCCGAGTCGAAGCCGACGCGCTGGGTTCCCTGTTGCCAACCCCACCGATGGCTCGTCTGTGGCTGTGAGACGATGGCCCACTCGCCAACGTCGACGAAAATATACTGTCCCGGCCCGGCAATCGGCCCCGTTTGATCGACAGAGCGGTTCGCAGGGTTGTGGTAGTCGAGCCGAGGCCGATCAGTCGAACGATCCCATTCGTAGGTGCGGCCGTCTTGGTGGACAAACCCCTGCATCGAACGTACTTCCGCACCCTCTGGGACGGTCACCTCCAGGACGCCGAGAGCGTCGGGTAGCTGGTATCGATGGCTCACCCCGTACATTCCTGGCTGGTCGGGAACCAACGAGAGCCGCTGAGTTAGCTCGACGTTCCCGCTCGTGCTTGTAAGGTCAGCCTCAACATCCTCGCCCGCCGCTACTGATTCGACAGCCAGGTTCTCGGCCGGGAGCTCGGCGACCGCTGGTGCGGCCCCACCCGTGGCAACGACGAGAAACAGGAGGCCACCAAGCAGGATTCTTCGGCCGACGATAGTCATAGAATGCTGACTGTCGACAGTTGGCTTAATGATTCGGTCGACGACCACACTGGAGCCGCGGATACGCAACTACTTTGGCCGGCCACACAAAGCCGCAGGTATGCTCTCAGTTGGCGATACTGCCCCCGGGTTTTCGCTTTCGAACCAAGACGACGAGCCCGTCTCGCTGTCGAGTGTCGACGGCTATGCGGTGGTGTACTTTTATCCACGAGCCGACACGCCGGGCTGTACAACCGAGGCCACGAGCTTTCGTGACCGGTTTGCGGCGTTCGACGACCGCGGCGTCCGGGTGTTCGGCATTAGCGACGACCCAGTCGATGATCTCGCGGCGTTCGCCGAGAAACACGACCTTCCGTTCGAGCTGCTTTCGGACCCGGATGGCGAGGTTGGCCGTGCCTACGAGTCGTACGGCGAGAAAAACATGTTCGGCCGGACGTTCGACGGTGTGTTTCGGAACACGTACATCGTCGACCCCGACGGCGATATCGCAGCGGTATTTGAGGGAGTCTCACCGGATGAACACGCCGAAGAAGTCCTTTCGGCGCTCGATGAATTGAGTGAGTAAAAACCCTGTTTCGGAGCCGATCACACCGTATTTCCGGTGAATAGCGGTCTTGGTTTTGTCTGAAGTCGGTCAGTAGCCCCGTGAGATCAGGTAGTCAGCCAGATCCGCAAGGAGGTCGCTGGCCTCGTTGTCCGGAAGTACGTCGAGTCGTTCTTTACTCTGGGCAGTGAGCTCTTCGGCCATCTCGCGGGCGTACTCGATGCTGCCTGCCTCTTCTAGTGTCTCGACAGCCGCGTCGATCTCGGCTTCGGATGCTGCCTGCCTCTTCTAGTGTCTCGACAGCCGCGTCGATCTCGGCTTCGGTGACGCTTTCGACCGTCGAGTCGCTGAGCAATCCGTCGACGTCGACGCCCTGCTGGCGGGCATGGAGGGTGATCAGCGTCTCTTTGTTTTCGACGAGATCCGACCCACGCTGTTTGCCGAGTTCTTCGCTTGGGACGGTGAGATCTAACACGTCGTCTTGAATCTGGAAGGCTTTGCCCGACTCGACGCCGTAGCGGTACATGGCGTCGACGACTTCCTCGTCGGCGTCCAACAGCAGTGCCGGCACGGCTGCGGCCGCCCCGTAGAGAACGGCAGTTTTGCGTTCGACCATCTCCAGATACTCTTCGGGCCTCAGGTCGTCGCGAGACTCAAAGGCGACATCCAACGATTGGCCCTCACAGATTTTGGTACAGGTCGACGACAGTTGGCGCATGACTTCAAGCGTGTTGGCCGGATCGCCACCGACGTCTGCCATGATCTCGAAGGCTTTCGAATACAGCGTATCGCCGGCCAGAATGGCGGTTTCGGTGTCGTAGGCGTTGTGGACTGCTGGAACCCCACGCCGCAGGTCATCGTCGTCCATAATGTCGTCGTGAATCAACGTGAACGACTGGATGATCTCGATGGCGACCGCCGCTCGCATGAGGTCGACCTCGCCGCCTGCGGCCGTCGGAAACGCCCGATACTCGGCCTCACTGGCGTCGAGTTCTGCCAGTGCCTCGCCGACAAGGAGCGTCACCGTCGGCCGGAGTCGTTTGCCGCCGGCCTGCAGAATGTATCTGGAGGCCTCATACAGCCGTTCTGGCTCGTCAAGTGGCAACTCGACCTCGATTGCGTCGTTGACCTGCTCGCGCCGCTGGCTGATCGCTCCAAGCACCCGTTTTTCCGTGGCGTTCTGGGTCATTCCTCCACCAGTTGGATGAGATTACCGTTGCGCGTGACGTGCAGATCACGACCCAACTCGTAGCCGAGCGATTCACAGAGATCGACGTAGGGTGCAAAGCCTTTGAGGTTCTGGTGGGCCGGAATAACGTGCTGGGGCTGGAGTGCATCCAGCATCTCGAAGTGACCTTCTTCGCGAAGGTGTCCAGAAACGTGAATGTCGTCGTAGATTCGGGCACCCTGCATTCCCAAGAGCCGCTCGGATTGGTATCGTTGGCCCTCGTTTGTCGGCTCTGGAATCACGCGTGCCGAAAAGATCACCTTATCACCGGTATCGAGTTCGTACGGCGTCTCGCCGCGACCCATCCGGGTTAACATCGCCCGTGGCTCGCCTTGGTGGCCCGTCACAATCGGCAGGAAGTTTTCTTTGCCCTCTTTCATAATCCGCTTGAACGTGCGGTCGACCGATTTGCGGTGGCCGTACATGCCGAGGTCTTCGGGGAACTCCACGAAATCAAGGCGTTCGGCTGTACCCGAATACTTCTCCATTGACCGACCCAACAGGACGGGTTTGCGACCCATATCCTCGGCGAACTCGACAAGCGATTTTACGCGCGCGATGTGACTGGAGAAGGTGGTCGCCACAATGCCGCCGTCGTAGTCCTCTATTGAGGTCATCACGTCTTTGAGATGTCGACGGGCGACTGCCTCCGAGGGAGTCCGACCTTTCCGGCCAGCGTTCGTACAGTCTTCGATGTAGGCCAACACACCATTGCCTTCGCGGCCGATCTCACGGAACCGATCCATATCGATTGGATCGCCGATGACGGGCGTGTGGTCCATTCGTTTGTCGAGCCCGTAGACGACCGCGCCCTCGGGCGTGTGGAGAACGGGGTTGATCGCATCGATAATCGAGTGGGTGACGTTGACGAACTCCAAGTCGACTTGGCCGGTCTGGCCAATCGACATCGTCTCGCCGGCTTCCATTTTGACGAGATCGTTTTCAACGTTGAATTTGGATTCGCCCTGAATGTGCTGTTTGACCAGCTCAACTGTGAAGGGGGTGGCAACGATTGGTGCGTTGTAGCGATGAGCCAGTTTGGAGATTGCCCCAATGTGATCCAGGTGGCCGTGGGTGGGGACGATCGCTTGGACGTCGCCTTCGAGGTCGCTCATCACCCGGTCGTCGGGGATTGCACCCATATCGATCAGATCGAGACTGTGCATCTGTTCGGTCTGGACGTTATCATGGATCAGCACCTGCGAGAGGTTCAGACCCATATCGAAGACGACGACATCATCGCCTGCGCGAACGGCCGTCATCTGCCGTCCAACCTCCTCGTAGCCGCCAATTGTTGCGATTTCGATTTCCATATGTATCAAATCCTGCCCGCATCTGGGGGCCAAACGCCCCGGCGTTGTCTGCGTCGGTCTGGCCCCGCTGTGTCGACGTCCGCTGTGTACTGTGCGTCGACAGTTTCCCGCGGGTTCGTTGGTACGAGGGCGTTGGACGTGTGGTGTTAAAAACTGCATGGGTTTTCGTGATTTCGCCCGCCGAGGCCGGACCAACTGTTCGGTCAGTGTGGGTGTGTCGTGGTGTTCCGGTACGTTTATTACCGAAACCAGAGGCTGTGACCGTATGAGTGGACGACCCCTCGATGTTCTTGAGGCGTCTCTGGATGAGACCGTAACTGTCGCCCTAAAGGACGGAACCGCCTATGTCGGGACGCTTGCGGGCTATGATCAACACATGAATGTGGTGCTTGACGCTCCGCACGCGGGCGATGAGATCGATAGCTTCGATGAGTTGACCGTCGAGTCGGTCGAAGACACAACCATTATACGCGGCGATAACGTCGTCTCGATAACTGTATGACCGGATCAGGAACCCCAACGCAGGGCAAGAAGAACAAAACGACACACGTCAAATGTCGACGCTGTGGCGAGAAATCCTATCACTCCCGGAAAAAAGTCTGCTCGTCGTGCGGCTTCGGCAAATCGGCGAAACGACGCGACTACGAGTGGCAGTCGAAAGCTGGCGAATAAATTCTTCTCTCGGGTCGATCTCGTCCCGATCACCGTTCGACGATACACACCTTCCCAGAGTGTCAACGCAGCCGAGATCACGACAGTTGTGGCCACTGTGGCGTACGCATCCAGCCCACACCGTGTCCTGAGAGAGGCGGTCGACATCGACGTCCATTAGCAAGCAACAGCCGAATCGTCCGTCGAGTATGCACAGACGTGCATATTCAAGACGCCAGTACACACGAGGACAGCACAAACACGGGGTTTTTAGCCATCGACTGTTCTACCAGTGGTATGGAACACGGCCGGGATTCGCACCGTCAACCCGTCGACGGACCAACCGAAAAATGTGGCGTCGTCGGGATTGCACTAACCGATCGCCCTGTCGCACGACCGCTGTACTACTCACTGTACGCACTTCAACACCGAGGCCAAGAGTCCGCGGGTATTGTCACCCACGACGGCTTTCAACAACACAGCCACGTCGAGATGGGACTCGTCGGAGATGTGTTCGACAAAACCGACCTCGACAACCTCAACGGCCCGAACGGAATCGGCCACGTCCGGTACCCAACAGAGGGCTCGATTGGAACCTGCTGTGCCCAACCGTTTTCAGTCTCGTTTAAATCCGGCTCGCTGGGGCTGTCGCACAACGGTAATCTCGTGAATGCCGATGAGATCCGCGAGCAACTCGCCGGATTGGGTCATGCCTTTACATCGGATGGCGACACCGAAGTGATCGCCCACGACATTGCCCGCAACCTTCTGGAAGAAGACCTCATCCGAGCGGTCAAACACACGATGCAGCGAATCCATGGCTCATACTCGCTGACAATTATGCACGACGACACCGTCATCGGCGTTCGAGACCCACAGGGCAACCGTCCGTTGTGTATCGGCAAACTCGACGACGGCTATATGCTGACCTCCGAGTCGGCAGCTATCGATACTCTCGATGGCGAACTCGTTCGGGACGTGCGGCCGGGCGAACTCATCGTTCTTAATCCCGACGGCACAGGCTACGATTCCTACCAACTCGTCGACAACGAACACACCGCCCACTGCTTTTTCGAACACGTCTACTTTGCGCGCCCGGATTCGGTGATCGACGAGAGTCTGGTGTACGACGTTCGGCGAACACTCGGAGAGAAACTGTGGGAAGAAAGTGGCATCGAGACTGATGTCGTCTTGCCAGTTCCCGACTCGGGGCGGGCGTTCGCCTCCGGCTATGCGGAGGCTGCAACGCAGACGACTGCCGACGGCGAACCGCGAGACGAAGACGACCCCGGCGTCGAGTTCGCCGAGGGGCTGATGAAAAACCGCTACGTCGGCCGGACGTTCATCATGCCAACCCAAGACGAACGCGAACGCGCTGTGCGCCTGAAGCTCAACCCGATCAAAAGCACGATTGAGGGCAAAACCGTCACCATCATCGATGATTCGATTGTTCGGGGGACGACCTCGAATCAGTTGATCGAACTCTTGAACGATGCAGGCGCAAAGGAGGTTCACATGCGTGTTGGCTCTCCACAGATTCTCGCACCGTGTTATATGGGGATCAACATGGCAACCCGTCAAGAGCTTATTGCTGCTGATAAAACAGTCGAGGAGATCCGCGACGAAATCGGTGCAGACAGCCTCGCGTATCTGTCGATTGATGCCATTGCTGAGACTCTCGATTCCGACCGACAGGATCTCTGTCTGGGCTGTGTAACCGGTGAGTACCCCTATGATATCGACGGCGAGTCGACCGACCGAGCGGTCGACCGGCCCGTCATCGACGCTGCGGGGCCGTTTGCAGCCGACGACTAACAGACTCAGTCGATCCGTTTCAGTGGCACTTATTTTCCGTGACTCATAGCCCTTGGTATGGATATCGAAACACCGAACTGTAATCGCCGGACGCTCCTCCGTGGGAGCCTCGGGATCGCAGCGACTGCTGCAGTTGCCACACCCGCAGCCGCACAGGACGATCCGTACGACGGCTGGTTCGATGACGTCCCGAACTACGACGGAACCGTTGACTACAGCGGCGAAGACACCGTCGAAATCTCAGTTGGAGAAGGCGATCAGGGTCTGTATTTCGAGCCAGCAGCCGTACAGATCGACCCCGGAACGACAGTCGTCTGGGAGTGGACCGGCGAGGGTGGCGAGCACAATGTCGTCGACGAAGACGGTGTCTTCGAGAGCGAGCGCACCGCCGAGGCGGGCTACACCTTCGAACATACGTTCGAAGCAGACGACGACGGTGAGATCTTTCGGTACATCTGTACGCCTCACGAAGCACTCGGTATGCTCGGGGCAGTCGCCGTCGGTGATGTGGTCGATGAGACGATCGACCCGTCTGATGAAGAGACAGACACCGACGAAGCAGTCGACGAAGAGCCGGGGTCGGACGAGTCGTTACTGCTCATTGTCGGTGGCATTTTCGCGGCAGCGCTTTTGTCGCCGGTGTTCTTTGCGCTGTTTATGAAGTACGTGTATGAAGACGATGCAGCCCAACAGCCAAACCACTGACCAGCTGTTATGCAGTCTCTACCAGCTAGTAGAGAACGTATAACATCGCATAAACAACAATACCAAGGCTGAACGAGATCAGCCAGAGGGCGGCGGCAATCTGGCCGACGCTCCGATGTCGACTGCGGTAGATCTCTTCGACTGGGCGACTAACCGCTATCAGCAGCACATAAAACAGCAGCGGAACACAGATAACCGCCAGTAGGATGTGAATCGCTAACGTCGGAATGTAGACGAACTGTCTGATCGTCTCGGGGCCCTCGAACGCCTGTGGGCCCTCCAGTGCCACTCGGTACAGATAGAAAACGAGAAACGCCGCGAACAGTCCGAACGCAACCAACATTCGGTTGCGATGACGCTCAACGTCGCCCTGTTGAATTGCTCGCCAACCACCAACAATGGCGAGGATCGCGCCGACACTGAACACGACGTTGAGATGTGGAACGAGTGCGATCAGCGTCTCGTTTCTCGGCAGTGCCCACTCGGGGACAGCTCCACCAACCGCACTAAACACCAACCCCAGCGAGACGATACTCAACACGGCTGTTAACAGTGGCACCCGTTGTTTCGAGACTAATTGCATACACTGACTGTTGGTCTCCAACTGTGAAAATCGTTTATTTGTCGACCGTCGGATCGTGAACCACTCGGCGGTCTACATCCGATACAGCTCACAGGGAGCACCGTCGAAAACCGACAGGCGGCACCGAGTCGACTGTGGCAAACCCAGCCATGGCGAGCCGCAAAAAGAAGGGCTTTTAATGGGGGCAGGGGAATAGATGAGTACGCGAAAGCGTACAAAACACACGACGAGCGTGGGTAGCCAAGCCAGGCCAACGGCGCAGCGTTGAGGGCGCTGTCCTGTAGAGGTCCGCCGGTTCAAATCCGGTCCCACGCATCGTACGGGTGGATTCAACCACCAAAAACGATGCTCGGTGTTGTCTCTACGACAGCACCCACGCACAATTCTACCGAAGCAAATACGAAAGCGGCTGCACTGTCGACCCATCGGGGTGTCACTCGCCGCCGAGAGCAAACGCCGCCTGCAGGCGGTGAAGATTAAACACCCCACGGTCCAACGTACGAGTATGGCGAAATACTCGACGGGTAGCGGCGGTGGTGGTGGCGACGGCGATGCCTGCGAACTCTGTGGCAACGCCTCAAACAGACTCAGCAAGGCCAACGTCGCGGGCGCAAAACTGCTGGTGTGTCCGGACTGCTCGCCGCACGACGACAGTCGAAAGGACGCAAGCCGCTCTCGTGGCTCGCAGTCGTCCAGCAGCTCCAGTTCGACCAGTCGACCGGTCAACCGGAAAAAACGCGCCGCACAGAAGCAGGCCAAAATATACGACGCCAGCAAAGGTGATTCGACTCACTGGGAGAAAGAAGGCACCAACTACGAACGAGACCGACTGCCGTATCTGGTGACTAACTATGACGAACGGGTCGAAACCGCCCGCCAAGCCGCTGGCCTGACAATTGAAGAACTCGCTGAGACGCTCGGCGTCGACGAAGACGAGTATGAGGCGGTCGAACAGGGACGAGCCTCCCGCGCGGGGGTTGGAGGCTCGCTGATTCGCGCGCTTGAAGACGAACTGGAAATCGAGCTTGTCGACGAATAGCTCTCAAAACCCATCGGCGCAACCGTACTCGGTAGGTACAAAAACAACGACATCTCAGTTTGAGGTAGATGATCGGAAAGCTGGATGCCGAGACGCTTGCGACCGTTCTCAGCCAGACTGGCGCGTCGAACCCCGCGGTGCTGACCGGAGCAGCCTACGGCGAGGATGCTGCTGCGATCGATCTCGGCGACGAAACACTGGTTGTTAGCTCCGATCCAATCTCACTGGCGGCCGAAGCCGCTGG
>SL_8KL_010_SEDDRAFT_10005074_pt1 | contig 10415 bp, 14 predicted proteins | sample SodLakKL_010_SED_4_FD_11160 | JGI IMG/M metagenome (IMG submission 11160) | reverse complement strand
CTATTATATGGGGGGGGTAATACATGAAATACAGGATTGCAATACATAGTTCGGATGAAGGGTATGCCGTTTTTGTTCCAGGGTTACCCGGGTGTTGGTCTCAAGGGGAAACTGAAGAAGAAGCCACCGAAAATATTAAAGAAGCGATAAAAGAATACCTTGCTGTAGTTGAAGAGGAATTTCATTGAGTAGAAAGATTAAAAGTTTACTAATCACGGCAGCAGCGCTTTTATTGCTTGCCTTTATCCTGGTTCCCCGGATGGGAACTTTTTTGGTTCTAGACCATGAATTAAGAGAAGCGGACGCGATGGTGGTTCTGATGGGCAGCGTACCGGTAAGGACCTTAGAGGCAGTTGACCTTTACCGGGAAGGCTACAGTGATAAAGTGCTGCTGGTCAGGAGCTGCCCGGGGGGAAGGGAACTGCTTGAAGAGAAGGGAATAACCCTTCCCGGCCATGCCGAGCAAACCAGGATGGTGGCAGACGAACTTGGAGTGGAAGATGAGGATCTAGTAGTTCTGGAAGGCGGAGCCAGGAGCACCCGGGAAGAAGCAGAAATCATTAGAGTTTACCTGGAAGAAAATAGTGACCTTGATTCGCTGATCCTGGTCACCTCAAGCTTCCACACCAGGCGTAGTTACGCCATCTTTAACCGGGCTTTGGCTGAGTTGGAAAGAGAGCTTACTATAATCAGCAGGGCCAGCAGGTATGATGCCTTTCAGGCCGAGCGCTGGTGGGAAGACCGGGAGAGCTCCAAGCAGGTAGTGTTCGAATACTTGAAGCTGGCTCATTTTTACGGGTGGGAGCAGTTTAGATAACCGGCAGAGAAAAGTAAGCATAAATATTACACATATTACATTGACAACCACTTATTTCGAAAATATAATGTAATTAGCGTAACATATGTTATATTTAGACGGAGCAGTAAATATTTGTAGTGCTTCTAGGAGGGGTCTGCTATGAAGAGCAGGTTGCTTAGTCCGGAAGATGTAGCTGAACGTTTGGTGGTTAATCCTGCTACAGTCAGGTCATGGCTGCGCAGCGGGAAGCTTAAAGGGGTTAAGCTGGGCAAAAAAATATGGAGAATAGATGAGCGCGAAGTGCGGGAGCTGTTATGCCGGGAAGAGGAAGTTAAATATGGGGTTAGTTATGCTGAGAATGGTTTAGCGGATGTGGATATTGATCATGATCGGCTAAAGCGCAAAGAGAGTATTCTTAATAATTTAGAGTTTCTCAGTGCCGGCAGCCTGGCCAAGGTAGATTTAATGGTCCGGGATCTGAAAGAGCAGGAATTAGTAGCCGGGTATGAAAAACATAGCCCCGCCTATCTGCGGGCCCGCAAGGCCTTAAGTACTATCAAAGGATCTTTAAGCGATGATATTATGGAAGAGCGGAAAGAACGGCTATGAATATATTTCTTGACACTTCTGCCCTGGTTAAATTCTATCATGAAGAGGAAGGCACTGCTTCGATTACTGCCCTGATTTTAGATTGTAGGGACGACATCTTTATTTCAGAGCTGGCAAAATTGGAAGTCATCTCGTCTTTTGGCCGGCGCTTCAGAAGTAAGGAGCTTGATGAAGATGATTATCAAGAGGCCGTTGAGGTTTTTCGGGAGGATTTGCAGCGTTATAAGGTTGTTCCATTAACCTACCTGGTTTTGAAGAAGGCCGAGCTTATCCTGCTTGATTTAGCGCCCACCACCGGGTTGAGTACTCCGGATGCTTTACACCTGGCAACTTATATCCTGGGCAATTCAGCAGATAGTCTTTTTGTTGCTGGTGATAAAACCCTTTTGCAGACTGCTAAAAAAATAGGTGCTAATACATATTGTCCCTCCTAAACTATGGCTGTCGCTTTACCGGCCGGTTTAGATTACTGGAAAAACCGGTAGCCTTGTTATGCTTGCAGATGAAGACTATTGTTCGCTTCAGGAAATGCTATATCTATCATCTAAACCTGCCCTGCGGAAAAAGATTGTTGACGATATTCGTAAATTCCCGGCAGTCTGGAATCAGAGATAGTGAAGTGGTATAATAGGGACAAGCTAGATGATATGGGGGTTTAATCAATGAAATACAAGATTGCACTACATAGTTCGGAGGAAGGTTATTCCGTTTTTGTTCCCGGGTTGCCCGGGTGTTGGTCCCAAGGGGAAACTGAAGAAGAAGCCATCGAAAATATTAGAGAAGCAGTTAAAGAATACCTTGCTGTAGTTGAAGAAGAACTTCAAGACAAGAGAGTTAAAGAAATAGAGGTAGTCTAACTTTTCAAGAATTCCCGGGGTCAATCATTTAGATGAATAGAATTGTTAGAGCCAAACTGATTATAGCTGCAGTGTTTGTGCTGTCAGGTTCCGCGGATGGGGACCTTTTTGGTTTTTAAGATAGATAGTGAGGTGGTTAGAATGGGTTTCTCGCGGATTACAGTTGAACAAGACAAAATGGGTGGAGTGCCCTGTATAAGAGGTCTCCGTATTCCGGTAGCTACTATTGTTGGGATGTTTGCAGATGGGATGACTGAAGCGGAAATATTACATGATTATCCGGATCTCGAAAAAGAAGATATTCATGAAGCACTGGCTTATGCTGCTGAAGCAGTTAGAGAACGCCAGCTGCCATTTGTTACACCATGAAATTTTTAATAGACAATGCTTTGTCTCCGGTTATGGCAGAAGGTTTAGTTGAAAAAGGCTATGATGCCATTCAGTGATCATTAACGAGAGGTCTCCGTATTCCGGTAGATAGAAGCACAGCGATGGGAGAAAGCAATGTATTTAGTGACAGGTGGAGCAGGCTTTATAGGCAGCAATATTGTCCGCAAACTGGTAGAGCGGGGCGAAGGGGTGCGGGTGCTCGATGACTTTTCGACGGGCCGGCGAGAAAATTTGGCCGGATTGAAAGAAAAGGTGGAAATTGTAGAAGGCAGTTTTATTGACCGGGAAGTTGCCGGCAGGGCTTTAAAGGGGGTTAGTTTTGTGCTGCACCAGGGGGCGATCCCTTCCGTGCCCCGTTCGGTGGCCGACCCGCTGAGCAGCAATGAGGCTAATGTGACGGGGACCCTTAACCTGCTAGAAGGGGCCAGGGNAGCGGGGGTAAAACGCTTCGTATATGCAGCTTCCTCTTCGGCTTACGGCGATACGGAAGTGCTGCCCAAGGTGGAGAGCATGCCTGCAGACCCGCTTTCTCCTTACGCGGTGGCTAAATACAGCGGGGAGCTCTATGCGAAGGTCTATGCTACTATCTACGGCCTGCCTACAGTTTCCCTGCGCTATTTTAATATTTTCGGGCCCCACCAGGACCCGGCTTCCGAATACGCGGCGGTGATCCCCAAATTTATGATCAGCATGTTAAAGAAAGAGGCCCCGGTTATCTACGGGGACGGGGAACAGTCGCGCGATTTTACCTACATCGACAACGCGGTAGAGGCCAACTTACTGGCCTGTCAGTCGGGAAAAGTGGGGCGGGGTGAAGTGATTAATCTAGCCTGCGGAGCAAGCTACAGCTTAAATGAACTGGTCAGGCTTTTAAATGAAATCATGGGCACCCACATCGAACCGGTTTATACTGACCCGCGGCCCGGTGATGTGAAGCATTCCCTGGCTGACATAGCAAAGGCCGGGGATCTGCTCGGTTATGAGGCCCGGGTTGAATTTAAAGAAGGTCTGCGGAGCACCGTGGAGTGGTTAAGGCAGCGGATCTAGAATAAACATGAATTGAATCCGAAGAGGTGGTCTGAGGATGGATAGCCAAGATGATATCTATATTGCCTTGAACTTTAAAAGATATATTGTCAATAAGATTGATTTTAAGCATAACCCGGAATATCGCGGCGGCAAAGCTAATATGGATATTAACTTCGGGCATGCGATAGCTATAAAAAATAACGAGGCCCATATAACCCTGCGCTGCATCCTGTTTAGCAGCGCTAAGANAGAAGAAAAACCTTTTCATTTAGAAGTGCATATGACCGGCCTGTTTGGTTTTAAAGGCGAACTTGAAGAGGAAGAACTGAAAAGGCTTTTAAGAAATCATGGTTTGACGGTTCTTTTTCCTTACCTGAGGGCTTTGATAACCAATATTACGAGCAGCTCCGGCTTTCCCCCGATTATTCTTCCCATCATCAATGTTAATCAGCTTACCCAAAAACAAAATATTCGAGACGGAAGGGAACACTAGCAAAAGGGCTACCTTCTAGAGGTCCCGGTAGGCTTCGTCCGGGTCGAAATTGATATCGAAATCTCCTTCTGCTTGTTGAGGCTTCTTCTTTTTCTTCTTGCTTTTTCTATCCGTTTGCTCTTCCCGGTAGTAGCCGTAATAGCCGTAGGGATCCTGGTTGGGCGGGATGCCGTTGATGACTACCCCGATCAGGTTGGCCTTGGCCATCTGGAGCTGCTGGTGCACCTTCTGGGCTTCTTCTTTTGTGGTTTCGCCGTAGGCGATAATAAGAATAGTTGCATCGGCCAGCTGGGCTAAGATCGAGGCGTCGGCCATGTTCATCATCGGCGGTGAATCGAGCAGGACGTAATCGTAGCGGTTCATGAATTCTTTCAGCGTTTTTTGCATTTTGCGGCTGGTCAGTAACTCGGCCGGGTTCGGCGGGATCGGTCCGCTGGGGATGACATCGAGGTTCGGGATCGAAGTCCGGTGGCGGGCGGCGGTCATATTTATATTTTCTTCGATCAGCATGGTGGTCAGGCCGAAGAAGTTTTTGCACCTGAAAACTTTATGCATTTTGGGACGCCTCAAGTCGGTGTCAACAATCAGCACTGATGATCCGGCCTGGGCCAGGGCTAAGGCCAGGTTGGTCAGAGTGGTCGTTTTTCCGCATTCGGGATGAGGACCGACCACCAGGATTGATTTGGTCAGGTTATCCAGGGTCATAAACTGGATATTGGTGCGCAGGGTGCGGTAAGCTTCAGAGGCAGCCGAGCGTCCGCCTGTTATGGCCACGCGCAGGGATTCATCTTCTTCTTTTCGTTTAGTCATGGTTATTTGCGTCTGTCCTCCTCTTCGAATTCAGGGATTACGCCTAAAACCTGCACCCCTAAGTACTTCTGGACATCATCGGCGGTTTTAATGGTATTATCAAGGTGCTCAAACAGAAAAGCCAGGGCTACAGAAATCATCAGGGCTAAGACGAAAGCCACAGCGACATTTAGGTTGATCCCTTCATTAACCGGGTTATTCGGGACACTGGCCGGGTTTAAGATCTGGACGTTTTCTAAACGGGCCGTGTCGGTGATATATTCCATCAGCACCCCGGTTAAGTGGTTGGCAATTTCGTAAGCCTGTTCCGGATCGGAGTCGGTGGCCTGCACTGCGGTTACATCACTGCTGACATTGATCTCGACTTTGCTGCGCAGGGCCTGGGCTGAATAGGGCAGGTTCATTTCTCCGATTATCCTTTGCATACTGTCGTGGCTTAAGGTCAGTTCTTTGCAGCTTTCCACCATCTGCCGGGTGGAGGCAACATCGTGACGGACTACCCCGCCGTCTTCTATTTCTTCGGTGAAGGGCATGACAATTATAGTGGAACTTGCGACATATTCCGGGGTAAAGGTATAGGCGCTGTAAACCATAAACCAGCGCGGCGGCCAGGATGGGCAGAAAGATTAAAAGCTTCCAGCGTTTTATAAGGACCTGTCCTATTTCAATCAGGCTGATTTCTTCTTCCAACGGGTATTCACCTCTTTTACCAAGCTTAACATAAAACCTAATTAATTATTCGTTTTTTAAAAAAAATATCCTGCAAAAATAAAATATTTTACCCGCCGGTGTTAAAAAGTTTATGTAATTCACCGATAAAGCGGCGCAGCCCTTTTTCTTCACTGTCCCGGGCCGGTTCTTCGTCGCGGGGCGCCCCGCTGATGCGCCGGGCTACTTTGAGAAGAGAGGTCGAGGCAGTGCATTCCGGGTAACGCAGGATAAAGGGATACATTTCACGGATCGATTTAGCCACTGCAGTGTTGTCCGGGATGGCGCCGAGGTAGGTCAACGGCTGCTGGAGGTGGGTCCGGCAGGCATTAAGCAGGTTCATTTTGACCCGGGCCTCGTCACCTGAACTCTCCACCATGTTGATGAGCAGTTTGATATCAAGCTTGTCCCGCATTGCGCTGACCGTTTTGATCAGGGCGTAAGCATCGAGGACGGCATGGGGATCGGGCGTGGTGACCAGCAAGATCTCATCCACGGCGACCAGGAAGTTGGTAACGTTGGCCGAGATGCCTGCCCCGGTATCTAATATGACAATATCGCAGAGCTGGTCAAGTTCGTTAAAGGAGTTGACCAGGCGGGTGAACTGCCATTCGTTTAAGTTGGCCAGGTTCTCTAATCCGGAAGAACCGGGCAGGATGAGCATCTTCTCCGGGCCTTCTATTAGGATTTCATGCAGCTTTTTTTCACCGTTTAAGAGGTGGGCAATGTTATAGGGGGCCGTTAAGTTCAGCAAAAATTCAACGTTGGCGGTGCCTAAGTCAACATCGATCAGGCAGACTTTGTAACCGAGCCTGCTTAAGGCGATCCCTAAATTAATGGACATGGTGGTTTTACCCACCCCGCCCTTGCCGCTGGTTACGCCGATCACCCGGGCCGGATTGGAGGCGGGTTTGCCGGCAGGAGCAGAAGCCTGTTTTGGTTCGCTGCGCCCCCCGCGCGAGATGGTATGGGGCAGGGTGATGGTCAGGGTGCGCTGCGGTTGGAAGGTGCGGGAGAGGATTTCGGCCTGAAAACCGTAATCTTCGGCGAAACCGGTCGGGCGGACCTGCAGAATGGTCCCGACCGGCAGAAGGGTCAGCCTGCCCTCCTGGGTTGGCGCCGCGATGGTCAATTCTCTATCATCGACTGCGATTATTTTGCTGTCCAGCGTTCCGCGGTAAAGCGGGTTATCGGTGGTCAGGGTAAGTGGTAAACCGGGATGGAGCAATCATCATACCTCCTGGCGCTATTTATTCTTCCGGCTCGTCTTCTTCCGGATCGTCTTCTGTTTCTTCTTCTTCCGGTTCTTCGTCTTCCGGGTCTTCGGGTTCTTCTGTTTCTTCTTCGTCTTCTTCCGGAACTTCGGGTTCTGGTTCCGGCCCTTTCGAGAGGAGGAGGTTTACCCCGCTGCCCTGGTTGGTTGTAGCTCCGATGGCCGGATTCTGGCTGATTACCTGGTCAACCGGGGCACTGTCATGGTATACCCTGTCAACATTATCGACAAACAGGCCTGCTTCGTTAACCATTTCACTGGCTTTTTGGAAAGATTCCCCGATCAGGCGGGGCACTCTGATCCGCTTAGCCGGATCTTCTTTGGGTAAAACCGTAACCTGGCAGCGGGCGGTATGCCTGCCGTCTGCAGTGGTTGCGGTAATCCATACTGTACCGGGTTCAAAAGCTCTGACCGCTCCGCGCTGCCTGGTCTCCCCGTAGGCTGCGGCGATAGAAGAGTCCTCTGAACGCCAGCTGACCGCTAGATTAGTGGCATCAGAGGGCCAGACGGTGGCGATCAGGTAAGCGGTTTCGCCGCTGCGCATTGTAATTGAGGAGCGGTCCAGGCGGACACCGCCGGGCGGGACTTCGGTGGTCCGCACTGTAACAGTGCAGACNGCAGTATGATTTTGGTCTGCAGTGGTGGCGGTAATCGTAGCGCTGCCTGCCTGGAGAGGGCGGACCACGCCGTCTTCCACTTCTGCTATCTCGGGATTACTGCTTTTCCAGATTATTTCTAGATCAGTCACATCTTCCGGGGTCACTTCCAGGTCCAGGCTGGTCGCTGATCCACCGGCGACCAGGGTAATNCTATCCGGTTCAATGGAGATAGATTCGACCGGCACCTCCTGCAGTCTGCCTTCCACCCAGGTTCCGGTTTTGACCGCACCGTCAGGATCGGTTAGTTGACCTTCACCGTGTTTTTCATCCCTGGCCCACTGGCCTTCATAAATAGAGCCGTCGGGGAAAATAAGGGTGCCTTCCCCGTGCCGCAGATCTTTAAGCCAGGTTCCGTGGTATTCTTTTCCACCGGGATAGTAGGCGGTGCCTTTCCCGTGCCTGTGGCCGTCCTGCCACTCTCCTTCATATTTAAACCCGGTCGGTTCTTTTAGGATTCCGTAGCCTTCCCGCCGGTCATCAACCCACCAGCCGGTATAAGTTTTTCCTTCCGGCCAGCGGTAGATTCCCTGACCGTGCTTTTCGCTTGCTTGCCATTCACCGTCATAGCGGGCGCCGCTTGGTAAAAGCAGGCTTCCGCGGCCCTCGTATTGGTTATATTTCCATTCACCGGCGTATTTGATTCCGTCAGGGTGGATCCAGGTGCCCCGTCCGTGCCGTTTGCCTTCCTGAAATTCCCCGGCATAATAGACTCCGCTGGAGTGCTCCCAGATTCCAAAACCGTGCGGTTCTCCGTTTTTTAGCTGTCCGGAAAATTCTTCGCTATCTTTTTGGGACTCGAACAGAAACAGGGCTGCCAGAACCAGGGTTATAAGGCCGGCTATGGCAATTCGCAGGCTTAATTTCAAGAGAGCTCTCCTTCCTGATCAGTTGATCGTAAATATATTATTTACGCAGGCAAGTGCTTATCATTAATAACTTCTACACGGGGCGGGCAATTCCTATTAAAAAGAATATTTTTTCAATCCGCGCGCGTTCGTAGTGAACTGCGGCTTTGTAGCTGAGCGTCTTTTCTGAATCATTACAGCTCGGCTCAGTCCTGGTGTATGCGCGCCCGGCAATGCAGTGGGCCAGGCAGTTTCTTGGCTCAGTTTCCAGCACGGCCAGGCATTCGTCCAGAGCGAGCTTCCGGAGGTCGCTGTAATCCTTGCATCTGCCTTCAATATTTTTTGCAGTGCGGAACATTTCTTTGTTTGTGTACCGGCAGCCCAGGATAAGTTCTGCAGCTACCTATAATTCTGGTTTCATCTTTGTTTACATTTTTCTCATGCTCTAGCCATGAAGCGCTGCCATGAACAGAAGTGTAAGCTTCCATAGCCTTGGTGGGGCTAATGTAATGCCTACCCGTTTTATGGACTCGTTTATTTGTCTGCCATCAACAAGAAGCTCAACTGTTTTTATAATTAGCTCTGCTCTTTTTTTTAATAAACTGTTTAAAGTCACTTTCGATTTTTGTTCTTTTTGCTTCTTCGTTAAATAAACGATTTGATATTAAAACAGTAGCCTCTCAAGCGCTGCGTTCTTTAAGCCGCCGGTAAAGGGTAGCTTTTGATACCCCGGTTAACTCGGTTATCTCGGATACACTGTAATCTTTCGACTCATAGAGCCGTAATGCCCGCTCCACCGCCTTATTATCCACCCTGGGTCTGCCGCCTACCCGGCCTCTTTTGCGGGCATCTTTTAGGCCGGCCTGGGTTCTTTCCACAATCAGTTCGCGTTCCATCTCGGCCAGCACGGCCAACATGCGGAACATGGCTTTGCCAATGGCGCTGGTGGTATCGATCTGGTCTTTGAGGGAAACAAACTCTACTCCCCGCTCCTGCAGCTCTTCTGTAAGGCCCAGGAGCTTGAAAGTGGAGCGGCCCAGGCGGTCAAGCTTATAGACCACCAGCACATCGCCTTCCCGTAGATTTTCAACGAGACGATCGAGCTCCGGTCTTTCTTTGCTGCCATTGCCGCTGAACTTTTCAGTGACAATCTTGTCGCAGCCGGCAGTGGCCAGAGCATCAAGCTGGGTCTCCAGGTTCTGATCTTTGGTCGAAACGCGGGCATAGCCAAACTTCATTGGAGCTACCCCCTTTCTAATGCTTGCATAGTATCACAATAGGAGGGTTACAGCAACTTTGAATTGATAATATGTTTTGATACTGTTTTTAGGGGTAAAATGCCCATTATTAGATCGAAGTTTTGGCTGTCTCAATAATTATCGTTTGTGAGACAATGCGGATAACAGCTATTGCAGGCTTAGCCTTTTCTTAATTGTAAATCCATTACCAGCCTGCCTTTTGAACAATACCAGGGTCATGTGGAAGGGCAAGCCCAGCATAATAATTTAGCCCATAAAACTTTAAAATGTTCTTTAAAATAAAGGTTTATCACATCTTTTGGCGAAAATATTAATATAACTGAAACAATGCAAAGCTATGAAGATCTGCAGGCATCAATGAGGAGTGAGGTTGTTGAATTTTGAACAAATAGACGATATGTCTAATCAAGAGCTAAAAACAGAGCTTAAAACATTAACCAGAGAACATGAAGCGCTATTAAATAGCGCCAGGGCTATATTGAACTACCAAGAATTTGAGCAATCTGCTAAGGAAATATTTTCTTTTTGCAAAAGAGTAACTGGCGCTACTTCAGGTTATGTGGCACTTTTAAACCCTGATGGGTCAGAGAATGAAGTGTTGTTTTTAGATTCAGGCGGCCTTCCCTGTACTGTAGATGAAAATCTTCCGATGCCTATTAGGGGCTTAAGGGAAACAGCATATCG